>OMBA01000624.1_pt1 | contig 17493 bp, 16 predicted proteins | sample 1673441 | NCBI WGS metagenome assembly OMBA01 (sample SAMEA103958111, study PRJEB25191) | human gut metagenome | biome: human-associated habitat [ENVO:00009003]; feature: intestine environment [ENVO:2100002]; material: feces | place: Germany | collected 2013/2015
CCGGTTCCGCGGCGTCTTGCCACCGCATCGATCTCATCGATAAAGACGATACATGGTGCGTTTTTCTTTGCTTCCTCAAAAAGATCACGGACACGGGATGCACCGACACCGACAAACATCTCCACGAAATCAGAACCAGACAAGGAGAAAAACGGCACATTAGCTTCTCCGGCAACAGCCTTCGCCAATAATGTCTTACCGGTTCCCGGAGGGCCTACCAATAATGCACCTTTGGGTATCTTACCTCCTAATTCGGTATATTTTTCCGGATTCTTTAAGAAAGAGACGATTTCCTCTACCTCTTGTTTCGCTTCCGCCAATCCGGCGACATCCTTGAATGTCACCTTACGGTCATTATCTTTATCAAAAAGCTGAGCTTTTGCCTTACCAACGCTGAACACGCCACCCGGACCTGCGCCGGTACCACCGGACATACGTCTCATCAAGAACATCCATACACCGATCAATAAGATAATCGGGCCGAATGAAACCAAGAAATTCCAGATAGCGTCATCGCCTTCCTCGAACCGGACTTGTGTATCGATGTGACTATCGGCTACCGCTTTGTCATAGAAATCGGAAAACTTGTCGGCCGACGGGATCTTTACGTATACTTTCGGAGAAACCCCGATTTTAGAAACGTCCATATTCCCAAAGACCTGTTCAGTCTTTCCATTTTTCACTGTAGCCTCCACCAAGTTCTTCTTGTTGTAGACTGTCATTTTATCGAATACGTTTTCCTGCGCTAGTTTCTGGAACTCTGTCCAGCCTAGCTCTTTCGCTCCCGAAGAATCATTTGTCATGTATAGGGCAACAAGCATGATGAAGATCAACCCGTACATCCAATACAAATTAAAGCGGAACATCTTAGGTTTCCCGCCCTTCGGTGTTTTATTAAATATATCGTTTTTATTTTCCATAAGAGATTATCATCAAATATTTAGGCCGGCTTAATCAATGTTAGGTACTTGTATAACCTTCGAGTCTGCCCAAAGGTTCTCTAAGTTATAAAATGCACGTTGTTCCGGCAGGAATATATGTACAAGAACCGTGCCATAATCCATGCCGATCCATTGAGCGCCCTGTGTACCGTCAATAGACAAAGGCTTCTCATTTGCATTCTTGCGTGCGAAATCCCATACGGAATCGGATAAAGCAGAAACTTGGGTAGGAGTGTTTCCCTCACAAATAACCATATATTGACAAATGGCACCAGAAGTCTGGCTTAAATCTACTGTTACAATATTTTTGCCTCTTTTTTCTTGAAGGCCTTCAACAATCGTTTTTACTAATTCTTTTGTTTGATCCATTTATTTCTATTGATATAATTTTCCAAGTCGCAAATATACTTCTTAATTCGTTACATACGTCTTTTTCTTTCATTAATATATGTGTAATAGCTTGTTTGAGACTATCTCCTCGATCGTTATAAGCTTTTAAAAAAACACGTACGTCTTTTTGAGAAAACATGTACGTGTTTTATCCGAAAGACGTACGTGTTTTTTCTGGACATTTTTTTCGAAGGTTTATTTGCAAATTTTGAAAAAGTATATACCTTTGCACTCGCTAACAAGAGAGTTGGCGATTTGTTAAATATTGTTCTATGGTGTAATGGTAGCACAACAGATTCTGGTCCTGTTTGTCCTGGTTCGAATCCAGGTAGAACAACATAAAAAAGCCTCGTTATTCGATAAGAGTAGCGAGGCTTTTTTGTTGTAGATATCATGTTTTTATTTGTAACGAAGCCATTTGGACATCTCCTTTATACTGGGTTTCTTACCATACATGAGAATGCCTACACGGTATATTTTGGCGGAAAACCAAGTAAAACCGATGGATGATATATACAAAAATCCAATGGAAAGTAGTATTTCCCACAAAGGCACCTCGAATGGCACCCGGACCATCATGACGATCGGAGAAGTGAAGGGGATCATGGAGCACCAGAAAGCTAATGGTCCGTCAGGGTTTTCCATGCTATAGATTCCCGCATAGAGGGCGAAAACTAAAAGGAGCGTGACTGGTAGCATGAATTGTTGCGTGTCTTCTTGGCTGTCTACAGCTGATCCGATAGCGGCGAATAAAGAAGAATATAATAAGTAGCCACCTATGAAATAAGCGATAAACAAGATGCCTATCTCGGTGAAGTTAATCGTATGAAGCATCTCTATCCATTCATTTCCATGCTGCTGGGCTGCGATAGCCGTCATGTTAGGGGTTGTGTTAAGTGCCATGCTTGATTGCAAGATCTCGCTTTCCATACCTCCTCCCAAAAAGAAAGTTCCCCCGGTGATGAGAATAAAGGTCATAACCGCCCAAAGGAATACTTGCGTAAGCCCGACAAAACCGATTCCTATAATTTTACCCATCATTAAGTCGAAAGGTTTGACGGACGAGATCATAATCTCGATGATCCGGTTCGTCTTTTCTTCCATAACCCCTTGCATGACCATTGCTCCATAGATCATGATGAACATATAGATAAGCATGGTGAAAATAACACCGGTTATGGAGGCTACTACGGATGAGGATTGCTTTTCGCTTCCGTCATCCCCCCATTTGATGGTCTGTATATTGAAATTGATTTTGCTTTCTTTTATGATTTCTTTCAAATTCGGGATATTGAACGTTGCCAGTTTGTCACTTTCAATCTGCTTCTTTAGTGTCATATTGACGAGTCGGCTCAATTCTCCCGGGATTTGTTTCTTGGAATATAAAGTAGCGGCTTTTGGATTTTCCAGTAAATCCTCCGTGATCGTAAGGAACGCGAATATTTCCTTATCAGGGATTTGTTTGTAGGTATCCATACTCTGGTCACTATGGATGAAACGATAAGTCTCCGTATCCTCGAATAGCGGGGCGTATTTACCTGTGGAGTCGAGGATCGCTATGGTATGTACCTCGTCGCCTTTGATCGATGAAAGCCAAAGAGGGACGAATACGAGCGCGGCAAATAGAAACGGTGTGAGGAACGTGAGCAGGATAAATGACTTTTTACTTACTCTTCGGAGATATTCCCGTTTGATGATTAATCCAATTTTGCTCATACCTTTGATGTGTTTGTACCGGAAACGGTGTTGATAAAAATGTCATTCATAGAAGGGATCTCCTCCGTGAAGGAAAGAATCTCATATTGGGACGCCAGCCGGGTAAGCCAATCGGAGTTACTGATATTTTCTTCCTTGCGTATCCTTAACTCCTCAATACCTCCAGTCTCCTTGCGTACATTTAATATATAGGTATTACTCTTAAACCGTTCCCGTACCTCCTTGACATTGCCGGACAGGACGACCTCAGAGCGATTGATTAAAGCAATCTCGTCACAAATCTCCTCAACGGAGGACATGTTGTGAGTTGAGAATATAATGGTATGTCCGGCCGCCTTCAATTCCAATATCTCTTGTTTAAGGCGATCGGCGTTGACCGGATCGAATCCGCTAAATGGCTCGTCAAAGATCAATAGCTCGGGTTCGTGTATCACGGTAATGATGAACTGTACTTTCTGCTGCATACCTTTCGACAGCTCTTCCAGTTTGCGATTCCACCAAGGCATGATGTCAAATTTCTCGAACCAACGGGTCAAACGACTGCGTGCCTCTGGGTAGGAGAGACCTTTCAATTGTGCCAGATAGATCGCCTGCTCCCCGACTTTCATCTTTTTATACAACCCTCTCTCTTCCGGCAAGTAACCGATCTGGTAGATGTCTTCCGGGCTGGATTCATGGCCGTTGAAGCGAACGATTCCGCTATCCGGTGCCGTAATCCGGTTGATGATCCGGATCAAGGTCGTCTTGCCCGCTCCGTTAGGCCCCAGTAATCCAAAGATTGTTCCTTGAGGAACTTGGATACTTACCTTGTTCAGCGCCAGATGCCCGGCGTACTGTTTTACCACGTTTTCTGTCTCAAGGAAATTCATAGATGTTTTTTTATTACATTTTTAATACGATACGCTCACCCAGCTCTTTGCAGAGCACGTTCTTGATCTCGTTGAGGTGGGCATTCTGTTTCATTAAATCAAAGATCAGCTCCATGTCTCCCTTGTTTTGAGCCTCTTTGATTTTCGCTTGGATATCCTTTATCTTATAGAGGATATAGGCATCTTTCATAGAATAGATTTCCCGGGGTACCAAGTAATCCAATTTATCTTCTTCTTGCTCCAGTTCCCTGAACTTCGTATGATATTTACTAAGCTGGTACTTATCGCTGATAAGGTTGGCGGCAAGCCGGCTGATGTTCGGGTCCGGATGGGCAAGGAAATAACGAGTGGCCATAAAACCCTCGTTCTGGCAATGCTCGGCAGCCTCGTCCAACATTTGCTTGAAGGTCGGCGTATAAAACGTAAGGTCATCACGTTCCAGATCGAAACGGATATAATCGGCGACCCGCATGATAACATGCTCGTTGGTCTCCTCATCTACGTAGTCATAGAGGACACGTTCGCCGTATCGTACGATATAGCGCAGAAGAGCCAATTCGTAAGCCTCGAAAGGAGAGCGTTTCGGTTGGACCTGTATGTTGGGAGCCGTCGGAACCTCGTATGGAGGAGTAGGGGGCGGACCCGCTTCCTCTTCCGGAATATAGTCCTCGGGCGGTGGAGGCGGAATATTTTCCGGAGGAAGGGTATTCGCCTCTTCCGGTGTATACGGTTGGTAGCCGGGGAAATCCGGATACTCCGGAATCGTATTGACGGGAGATTGAACGGGCGGTGTATTCCTTACGGATTTAGCCGCTTGGTTCTCTTCCTTGTTGAGACGGATCTTATTGACCTCGTTGAGTAAGACTTGCTCGTCTATCTCCATGGTCGTACTACATTCCCGGATATACACGGAGCGAGCGATATTATCAGGTATGATCGCTACCGTACGGATAATATCCGAGATCAGGGCGGAACGTTTGATCGGATCGCCCCCCGCTTCCGCCAATAGTAACTTTGTCTTGAAACGGATGAAATCCGTCTCGTTCTGGCTGATAAACTCTGCGAACTCGCTCGCGCTATGGCTACGGGCAAACGAGTCCGGATCTTCTCCCGCCGGAAGAAGCACGACCTTGACGTTCATCCCTTCTTCCAATAACATATCGATACCCCGGAGGGCCGCTTTGATTCCGGCGGCGTCTCCATCGTATAATACCGTGATATTATTCGTGAAACGATGTATGAGCCGGATTTGCCCTTGCGTGAGCGCCGTACCCGAGGAGGCAACCACGTTTTCTACGCCCACTTGGTGCATACCGATCACGTCCATATATCCTTCCACCAAGAAACAGCGATCCTGTTTCATGATTGCTTGCTTGGCGAAATAGATGCCGTAAAGCTCGTTACTCTTATGATAAATCTCGCTTTCGGGAGAGTTTACGTACTTCGCGGTCTTCTCGTCCTTTTTCAATACACGTCCGCCGAATGCCACGACCTTTCCGCTTAGCGTATGGACGGGAAAGATGACACGTCCCCGAAAACGATCGTTCACGTTTCCATTATCATAAGCGATAACTAAACCGGTTTTCTCGAGGAATTCCTTTTTATAACCTGCTTTTATAGCGGTTTTGTATAAAGCATCCCGCTGGTCCAAGCTATACCCGAGCTGGAATTTACGGATGATATCTTCCCTCAATCCTCGCTCGGCGAAGTAGCGCATACCTACGCTTTTCCCTTCAACATGCTCATGTAATAAAGTAGAGAAGTATTGCCCCGCCCAACTATTGACGATAAGCATACTTTCCCGGTCGCTACGGATTTGTTTCTCTTTCTCGGTAAGTTCCCGTTCCTGTATCTCTATATTGTATTTTTTCGCCAGAAAGCGTAAAGCGTCGAAATAGCTGAGTTGCTCATGCTTCATGATGAAGTGAACGGCGGTTCCACCTTCTCCGCAAGCGAAACACTTACAGATATTCTTTGAGGGGGATACGTAAAAAGACGGTGATTTGTCCGAATGAAACGGGCATAATCCTACATAGTTGATCCCTCGTTTCCGAAGAGTCACGAATTCAGAGACAACATCCACGATGTTCGCCGCGTCCAATATCCGGTCTATGGTAGGTTGATCGATCATTTTAAATTACTCCTTTTTTAGCGAACACAAATGTAGTGAAAAATAACCAAACACAAACAAGGCTTGATGTTTGCTTGTGTTTGGTTATTTTTTGCTATATTTGCGGCGTGAAACGAATGCTATTCGCCAAGTACGCCTTCCAACTTATAAGACTATATTTTGTAACTGATTGGATATTAATAGAATATATATCCTTTCAGGACTAGAAGAATTATCCATCATCCTGTGGAACATCCTTTGACAGACAATTGGTTCGTATTGCGAGACCTGACCCGTCCCAATGCTAAACGCCCGGCCTATAGGTTGCTAGAGGAAAAGGGTATTGAGATTTTCACTCCTATGCGTTGGCGGTTGGTCGAGAGGAAGGGTAAGCGGATTCGTGAGGAGGTTCCTCTTCTGCACGATTTACTTTTTGCCCATACTACCCGTACCTGTATGGATTCAATCGTAGAAGAGATCAGTACCCTCCAATATCGTTATTTGCGTGGTGGTTACCGTAAGCCGATGACGGTAGGCCATGCGGAGATGAACCGTTTTATCCGTGCTGTCCATTCCGATGATTCCCCACGTTATTTCTTGGTTGAAGAATTAACCCCTGCGATGTACGGTCGCATGATCCGCATCGAGGGTGGCCCATTGGATGGCTACGAGGGTCGTTTACTTTCTATACGGGGTTCCCGAGTGAAACGTTTGATAGTGGAGATCCCCGGTCTGTTGGTCGCCGCTGTGGAGGTCGATCCTGTATATATTCGATTACTATAATGTATATGGATACTATATTCTACGGGAACGCATTGGGTGGTGTTTGAGCGGTCTACCTATCAGCTGTTGCGTTTGTCACCCCAAAATCTAGGGTAACTTCAGTTAGTTGGCATGGAGGATTCAATTATTCTTTAGAACAAAAAGAATGAGCCTATGAAGTCTACAGAGGAATACTTAAGTATATTAAGGAGCGAAAAAGAATCGTTGTTTCGTAAATATCAGATAAGTAATCTTGGTTTGTTTGGCTCGGTGGCTTGTCATGAACAAAGGGAAGATAGTGATATTGATATATATTACGAGAGTTCTCATATGAGTTTGTTTACATTATGTCGCCTAAAGTCAGAACTTGAGAAACTTCTAGGTTGTTCTGTTGATTTATTCTGTAAAAGAGAGTCATTTGCAGGAACTCGTATGGAAAAATCCATAAATAAAGATTTGATTTATGTATAAATGGAAAGATTCGGGACGAATTTTGGATTTGATAGACATGATGATTGATTCAATTCATGTTATATAAGTCCGTACATCTCATATTAAGGATGGCAATGATTTCTTATTGACTCCTGATGATATGTTCGTTTTGGATGGTGTTTGTATGAAATTGATTTTTATCGGTGAAAGTGTAAAAACTATAGATAAACTTTCAGAAGGAGAACTTTTCCCTTTATATCCTGTAATTCCTTGGAAGGAGATTATGAAGTTGCGGGATGTGATAGCTCATCATTATCTTAAAATAGATGTTGATATTGTTTATTCAACAATGAAGGAGGACTTACCCCTTTTGCAGGCAACCTTATTATCGATGAAACAAGCTATTCTATCATAAACCATTCATCAATAATCCGTTCTCCACATGGGTCAGCAGGATACGCTCATTGAGTACTTCTACCCCGCTGACAATTATGGGAAAGGTCTCTTGTATCATTGTTGTCTAGGTTTAAAAGAGAGAGACGCAAGAAGATACACCCAAAGCCGTCAAAGCGGCGATTAATGAGGAAAGATGTTTGGAGATTTTTTGAATAGGGGTAAACACGGACAGCTTGACTTTGAGAATATAGATGACTTGGAGGACGGAACTCCGATCGTTGCTAGATATAATAATAGGGAATTTCAGTTTGGTATTTACGGGGAAGGTTATGTTATCTATCAAGATTGCTGGCAGACGAAAGCCGGAGTTCTTGTGTTCAGTTTGGAACAAAGTTCCATTGAAGGGTTTTTCGAGGATTCAACAGTCTATGAATATACGCCCGATTTTGAATTTGATAAAAAGAAAGCGTATTATAATGCAAGACGCAATTTCTCGGAGCCGGGAAATAGTGTATGGGGATGATTTCACGCTCATGTGTATGCTCGACAGCATCGAAACTCATCACTTTCGTCACTTGGTTCTTGCATATGCTTGTTCCTTTGCGGTCTCATGCCTGAAATGATCCGAAAATAACCCCGAGGAGATGGTCAAAGAGCGTTTCATCCGTACCCGTATCAACGATGCGTGAAGCAGTCGTCTCAGACACCGCTCAACTGGCCGTTTTTGAGAAGATATACAGCATGTGCCCGAGGATATATACTGCGTTAGGCAATTAATATATACTTCACAGGGCAATTAATATATATTTCGTCTTCCATATCTACGGTTGCAATGTGCAGATCGTGCCCAATGCAACCCATGCGATCCAAATCATCCACCATGGTGATGGTACGATCTTGCGGACGGAAAGCTGTATTACGCCCGCCGCTTCGGGACGCCACGAGTCACAGGCGCCGCCGTTGGGAAAAGTTAGGGCACTGAATATAAAACAAACAAAATACAAATGATGGATTTTCATAAGGGCAGATGGCGATTGGCCTTAGGCCGTCTGGTGAATTTGCGGTATATCAACCGTTGGATCATTTTTAGTGCGGACCTTTTCGTTTCGCTCTCCGTGTCGTTGCTGGGCGTACTAGGAATGTTCTCCATTCTGCATATACGTATAGGAGAGTCTGATGTGCTGAAAGTAGGCCTCTCCTCATTTGTGGGCAGTATCGTTTCGTTCTTGCTGTTCAAAGCATATCATGGGGTTATTCGCCATTCCACGCTGCGTGGCTTGTGGCGGATCGGTGGTGCTGCGATCGGCAAGTCGCTCTTAATGTTCCTGCTGCTTTGGCTGTTGAAAGCCCGTTTCAGCCCTTCTATCTATTGGTTGGGTGGAATCATGGACAGTACGTTGACGATCGTGATGTTGGTCACGTTGCGTGTCTTCGTGATCAATGTCTATAACAGCGTCCTCCTGCAACTCGGCAAGAAACGCAAGCGGGTACTGGTCTTTGGCACGGAGGAGGAGAGCGTGATGATCGCTACCTCGGCGAACCGTCAGGTATTCATGCAGAATTATAGCATCATGGGCTTCCTTTCCTTTGGCAATTCCAAGAAAAGCATCCGGATCGCGGAGTTACCGGTCTACCAGATCGAGAACGTGGAGGATCTGTATCGCTTGATCCCTCGCAACAGCTTGGATGGCGTTCTCTTCCCCAATATAAAGGTTGCCCATCAGGAGCGTGACCGTTTGATCCGTTATTGCGAGCAGGCCTCCTTGAAGACATTGGTAGTCCCGGAGATGGAGGAGCTACGTGGAGGTGAGGCGAAGCGTTCTGTTCGAGAGATCCGTATCGAGGATTTGCTAGGTCGTGAGGAGATCCATATCAATCTGGATGAGATCGGCAATCTGTTGGAAGGGAAGACCGTGCTTGTCACGGGAGCCGCCGGCAGTATCGGTAGCGAGATCTGTCGCCAGCTGGCTCATTTTCCGATTAAGAAGTTGGTTTGCTTCGACTCCGCTGAGACCCCGATGCATAATCTTCGTTTGGAATTGGAAGAGAAATACAAGGAACTGAACTTTGTTCCGGTGATCGGCGATGTTCGCAGCCCGGACCGTGTGGATTATGTGTTCCGCAACTGGCACCCCCAAGTGGTGTTCCATGCGGCGGCCTACAAGCATGTCCCCTTGATGGAAGAGAACCCCTGCGAGGCGATCCGAACAAACGTGTTCGGTACTCGTGTGATGGCAGATGCCGCTGTAAGCTATGGCGTGGAGAAATTTGTGATGATCAGTACGGATAAGGCGGTGAACCCCACGAACATCATGGGATGTAGCAAACGCTTGGCCGAGATCTACGTACAGAGTCTGAGCCTTGCGATTGAGCGAGGAGAGGTGAAAGGCGAGACGCGTTTCATTACGACCCGCTTTGGCAATGTTCTAGGTAGCAATGGGTCGGTTATCCCCCGTTTCCGTGAACAAATCGCTCAAGGAGGTCCCGTGACGGTCACCCATCCCGATATCATCCGTTACTTCATGACCATCCCGGAGGCTTGTCGTCTGGTATTAGAGGCCGGTACAATGGGTAAGGGCGGTGAGATCTTTATCTTCGATATGGGTGAGCCGGTGAAGATAGCGGATTTGGCGAAGCGCATGATTGAACTGTCCGGGTTGCAGGTAGACAAGGATATCGAGATCAAGTATACTGGTCTTCGCCCCGGCGAGAAATTGTATGAAGAGCTACTGAACAACAAGGAGAACACGAAAGAGACCCCTCACGAGAAGATTCGAGTAGCGGCGGTTCGTGAGTATATCTATAAGGATGTAGTAGAACATATTAATGTATTAACCGAATTGTCTCTCCGTGTCCAAATCCTTTTGATGGTGAAGGAGATGAAAGCCTTCGTCCCTGAGTTCAAGAGCCAGAACTCCCAGTTTGAGGAGTTGGATTGAATTGATTCGCCATCTCATCCTGTCGATTAATTATCCATATAGGATAACGTTTGCCAAACTCGAGTATCTCGGTTTTGGTAATGCACTTACTGAGCCTGCCCAATATGACAAGCATAAGTATGTCTTCAAGTTTATGCTTGAAATTGCCTTTCCCGGTTCTACGGTATTCAGGTACTGAAGTTACGAACTCTCTTAGATGTTTCATGATGCTGCCACTCGGACAGTCGAAGTGCTTTTTTAGTATTATTACACCTAAAAACTTCTATATCAATTGAATGAATCGTATTTTTTTCGATAGCAAAAATACAGGCGGAAGACAAAACCGACATCACGTCGCTCTTGAAATCCGCCTATAAAAAATCTTTTATATGATTAAAAAGAAACACCGAAGACGGTGCTTCGGCATCCCCGTTTCAGCGGCCTGTATCAGTTGGATATCCCGAACAAGGAGGTTCGGATCGGCTTGATGCGCAGCTTGTTGCCTAACTATGTGCAACGCCCCGCCGAGTTGAATACGTTGGTGGCGGAGAAGATTTATAATGGCGATATGGACGACGCTTTAGTTTTGATGCGCACGGTTCTCTCCACGATCCCCTATTGCGAGAATACGCATTACGAGGGACATTACCAACAATTGCTTTATGTGATTTTTACGTTGATAGGCAATTATGTGGACGTAGAGGTCCGTACCCCCAAAGGCCGTGTGGATATGGTGATGCGCACCCCGACCACCCTCTATGTCGTGGAATTAAAGTTGAATAAAACCGCGGATACAGCCCTTGAGCAAATCCATTTGCGCAATTACCCGGAGCGCTTCGCCCTTTGCGGATTACCCATCGTAAAGGTTGGGATCAATTTCGATACGGAGAAGCGAACGTTGGGGGATTGGGTGATTGAATAAAGAAGGTAAACGCAATATTTTTTACTGAACTCGGTTAAGACACTTTTGAAGTGTCTTAATGAGGAGTATGTCCTAAATTGAATACTTACTACCTGTTACTTTTGGTATAAAACAAACAACTTAACTGTGAATCATCTTTTTGAAAATCAGAAAGATGAAAAGTACTTTAGGGCTAAAAAAAAAATAATCAATATGAATAAAGAAATCAAGATCGCCGTGGCCGGAACCGGTTACGTGGGATTGAGTATCGCTACCTTGCTGGCACAACATCATCCGGTGACAGCGGTGGACGTGATACCGGAGAAGGTGGATCTTATCAACCGTAAGAAATCACCGATTCAAGATGAGTATATCAAGCGATATCTCGCTGAGAAAGATTTGAACCTGCGAGCTACGCTTGATGGCGAGGCGGCTTATCGTGATGCCGATTTCATAGTCATTGCGGCTCCCACCAATTATGATCCGCTGCGGAATTACTTCGATACACATCATATAGAGGATGTGATCGATTTGGTATTGAACGTCAATCCGGATGCCGTGATGGTCATTAAATCAACCATTCCTGTTGGGTATTGCCGTTCGCTTTATGTGAAGTATGCTCTCAAGTTTATGACAGATCCATCTCTTAAGGGACATTATTTCAATCTTCTATTCTCTCCAGAGTTTCTTCGTGAAAGCAAGGCCTTACTTGATAATTTGGAACCTTCGAGAATTATCGTGGGCTATCCTAAAGTACTCCCCTCTGATCAAGATAGAAACTGGGATGAGGAGAATGCGGCAATTGCAGCTATTGGCAATCCAAATGCGGAAGATTACGCCAAGATCTTTGCGAATCTTCTTCAAGAGGGTGCAATCAAGGAGAACGTTCCGACTCTATTCATGGGTATGAAGGAAGCAGAGGCTGTCAAACTCTTTGCCAACACCTATCTCGCTCTTCGAGTTTCTTATTTCAATGAGCTTGATACCTATGCGGAAGTAAAGGGGCTCGATTCACAGGCAATTATTAATGGCATTGGTCTCGATCCACGTATTGGCACTCACTACAATAACCCGTCATTTGGTTATGGTGGTTATTGTCTCCCAAAGGATACCAAGCAACTTCTTGCCAATTATGAAAACGTGCCACAGGCTATGATGTCTGCGATTGTGGAGTCTAATCGTACCCGAAAGGATTATATTGCCGATGCCGTACTTCGCAAGGCTGGCTATTACAATGAAAATGCTGTATGGGATGCCGCTAAAGAGCATGAATGTGTTATCGGTGTGTACCGCTTGACTATGAAGTCTAACTCTGACAACTTCCGCCAGTCTGCAATCCAGGGTATCATGAAGCGTATCAAGGCCAAAGGCGCAGAGGTCATAATCTATGAGCCAACTCTTGAAAATGGTACTTCATTCTTCGGCTCTCTGGTAATCAACAATCTTGAGGAGTTCAAACAGAAGTCAAAGGCCATCATCGCCAACCGCTATGACTCATGCCTCGATGATGTGATTGAGAAGGTTTATACTCGTGACATATTTAAGCGTGATTAACTCATGGTACAGTATAATGTAAATCTTGAGGGCAAGACCGTTCTCGTTACTGGAGCAGCAGGCTTTATCGGATCTAATCTCGTTAAGCGTTTGTTTAAGGATATAAAGAATATCAAGGTAATCGGTATTGACAGCATCACAGACTACTACGATGTCAACATCAAGTACGAGCGTCTCAAAGAAATAGAGGCTCTTAACCGAGATTGGGAGTTTGTTCATGCAAGCATCTCAGATAAGGTTGCTGTCGAGAAGATATTTACTGACAACAAGATAGCTGTTGTCGTAAATCTCGCAGCTCAGGCAGGAGTTCGTTACTCTATCACCAATCCTGATGCCTACATAGAGAGCAATCTTATCGGTTTCTACAACCTTCTTGAAGCTTGCCGTCATCATGAAGTTGAACATTTGGTATATGCATCATCATCATCAGTCTATGGTTCTAATAAGAAGGTTCCATATTCAACAGATGACAAGGTGGATAATCCAGTCAGCCTGTATGCTGCCACCAAGAAGAGTAACGAACTTATGGCACACGCTTATTCGAAGCTTTACAATATCCCATCAACAGGTCTTCGTTTCTTCACTGTATATGGACCTGCAGGCCGTCCTGATATGGCCTACTTCGGATTCACCAACAAGCTTCGTGATGGCAAGACCATCCAGATCTTTAACTATGGAAACTGCAAGCGTGACTTTACCTATGTCGATGATATCGTCGAGGGTGTAGTTCGCATCATGCAGCACGCTCCCGAGAAGCAGAATGGAGAAGATGGACTTCCAATCCCAGCGTACAAAGTATATAATATCGGTAACAATTCACCTGAAAACCTTCTTGACTTCGTCTCTATCCTACAGGAGGAGCTCATCCGTGCCAAGGTGCTACCGCAGAACTACGATTTTGAGGCTCACAAGGAACTTGTCCCAATGCGGCCTGGTGACGTATCTGTAACATATGCAGATACTACACCTCTTGAACAAGATTTTGGATTTAAGCCATCAACTTCTTTGCGTGATGGTCTTAGAGCATTTGCAGAATGGTATTCAACATATTATATATGCGTTGATAAATGACCATTTGTGCATTCCTTAAAGAGTAATTGATATATTATTTTATTTGAATCTGCATTATAGTATGTGGATCTGTGGGTTCAATGATTATTCCGCACAATAAAAATAATTCAGAGTGAAACACGCTTTTTTATTTTCAAATTAATCATATGTTAGATAAATCAAGCAAAATATATGTTGCAGGCCATAGGGGCCTCGTAGGTTCCGCAATTTGGAACAACCTCTTGCGGAGAGGCTACACCAATCTCGTAGGTCGCACTCACAAGGATCTTGATCTCACAGATCAGTATGCTGTAAAAAAGTTTTTCGATGAGGAGCAGCCTGATGCTGTAGTACTAGCAGCTGCCTTTGTAGGTGGCATCATGGCCAACAGTCTTTATCGTGCTGACTTTCTGATGATGAATATGAAGATCCAGTGCAACGTTATTTCCGAGGCATATGCTCATGATGTGAAGAAACTCCTCTTCCTTGGCTCTACCTGTATCTATCCTAAGAATGCGCTTCAGCCCATGAAGGAGGACTGCCTCCTCACTAGTGAATTGGAATACACCAACGAGGAATACGCCATTGCCAAGATTGCTGGTCTCAAGATGTGCGAGTCGTACAATCTCCAGTACGGTACCAACTATATTGCCGTAATGCCTACCAACCTCTATGGTCCTAATGACAATTTTCATCTGGAGAATTCGCACGTTATGCCAGCCATGATGCGTAAGGTTTATCTCGCAAAGCTCATCAACGATGGTAATTGGGAAGCTATTCGCAAAGACCTCAATATTCGTCCTGTAGGAGCAAATATCAAGGAAAATCGTTATGTCATTGATGGCAACAGTTCAGAAGCTGAGATTCTCAAAGTCCTTTCCTTCTATGGTATAGAGCACAACAAGGTGAACCTCTGGGGCACAGGTAAGCCTCTTCGTGAGTTCCTCTGGAGTGAGGATATGGCAGACGCATCAGTTCACGTTCTTCTCAACGTTAACTTCTCCGACATCATTGGTATCGAGAAATACTCATCAGTCCATTACGGCAACAAAGCGGATGGTGTAGTTGATCGCAACCACTCAACTGGTCGTGGTGGCGCAATCCCAAGCCTTGGCGAGATCCGCAACTGTCACATCAATGTGGGTACAGGGAAGGAAATCACCATTTGCGAGCTTTCAGAACTTGTAGTCAAGGCAGTAGGTTTCACCGGAACAGTTGAGTTTGATACCGCTAAACCTGATGGTACTATGCGTAAGCTCATAGATGTCAGCAAGCTTCATTTTCTTGGATGGACACATAAGGTTGATATTGAAGATGGTGTTCAGAAGCTTTTCGAATGGTACGAGGAGAGCATAAGTTGAAAACAATTCAATAACGCAAAAAATACAATTATGTCAAAGAATATTGCACTTATCACAGGTGTTACTGGACAGGACGGTAGCTACCTCTCTGAATTTCTTTTGGCCAAGGGCTATGAGGTCCATGGTATCATCCGCCGCTCATCAGTAGATTTCCGTGAGCGTATCGCGCACCTCGAAGGAACTCCAAATTTCCACCTGCATTATGCTGACCTCACCGACTCTATGTCGCTTGTGAAGCTTGTGGACAAGGTGCAGCCGACAGAGATTTATAACTTGGCTGCTCAGTCTCACGTTCAAGTGTCTTTCGATGCTCCTGAGTTTACTGCAGAGGTAGATGCAACAGGTGTTCTTCGCATACTGGAGGCTGTCCGTACCAATCACCTTGAGAAGAGCTGTAAGATTTATCAGGCATCAACTTCTGAGCTCTATGGTAAGGTAGAGGAGGTTCCCCAGAACGAGAATACCCCATTTCACCCATATTCACCATATGCTGTCGCTAAACTCTATGGCTTCTGGATTGTGAAGGAGTATCGTGAGGCATATGATATGTTCTGTTGCTCAGGCATCCTCTTCAACCACGAGTCTGAGCGTAGAGGCGAGACATTCGTAACCCGCAAGATAACTCTCGCTGCTGCACACATTACCCAGGGTAAGCAGGATTGCCTCTACCTTGGCAATCTAGACTCCCTTCGCGACTGGGGGTATGCCAAGGATTATGTTGAGTGTATGTGGCTTATCCTCCAGCACGATAAGCCAGAAGATTTCGTTATTGCTACAGGTGTACAGCATACTGTTCGTGAGTTTGCTACTCTCGCTTTCCATCACGCTGGTATAGAACTTAGTTGGGAAGGTGAAGGCATTAATGAGAAAGGTATTGTAATATCTGGCCCTGAATTTCTTGTAGGCAAGGTCGTTGTAGCCGTATCTGAAGATTTCTATCGTCCTACCGATGTGGTGAATCTCTGGGGCGATCCAACCAAGGCTAAGAATGAACTTGGTTGGAATCCTATGACCACCACCTTCGAGCAACTCGTCGAGCTCATGGTTAAGCATGATATGGCTAAAGTCGCTGCTGATCATGCTGCTGAAGGTGTTCGCAAGATGAACCTTGCTGAGTATCTTGAAAAAGGTATCGTAAAGTAATATTCCAATTTGGAAAGTCGTTGTATAGGTAGTACATTTGTATGTGGTTCATACCACCAACGGCTTCAAATAGCTCCTTAAAAGGAGGGTTGTTCTGTCATAGAAGGCAAGGATATGACGTGTTTGCGTGGAAAATGCATGGTTTCGGTGGAGGTAGATACTAGGCACTTGTGGTGTTAGACAGTAAGATATTTTGCCATAATCATCGAGAAGCCATAGAACTTCATGTTCGAAGACAATAATATCAATCAGAACTTTGCCATTCCTAGATATGATGAAGTTATATCATAAGCGATAGAATTTATTTACAGAAAAAGAAGAATTCCAAAGATTTTTTTCATGCGTAATGAATAAAAGGGAGACTCTTGAAAGTACTCCTCAATATTGGATCTTTATGATATGCATGTTACTGTTTAGTATCGGAACATTTCTTTCAAAGTAAAATTTCATTGTTTCTGTCGGATTTAGGAATTTGTAATACGATGTTCTGAAGGTTGACATATGTAAATGTATGAAAAAAACATTCGTTATTAGTCTTATTTTTATTGTTTGTGGTATATTAGGCTTTGTTTGCCAATTGTTGTATGCCTATTTCTTTGGCTCAGGGAAAGAGATGGATATTTATTTTTCGTTGCTCTCCATTCCTGCGATTATAACAGGTGCGTCTGGTGCTGTTTTTTCATCTTTGTTTTTCCCTATTTTTGCTCGAATAGATTCAGTTGAGTTAGATTCTTATATTTGGACTATAAAAGAGTGTGTATCAAAAATAGCATTGCTTATAGCTGTTGTTGGCTTTGTAATTACATATTTTAATATGGATTACATTGTTGGTCCCATAGAAAAAACATATTATAATCTTTCTTTATTGTTGGCTTTTTTATTGTGGATTAATGCATACATGTCAATCGTTAATGGTTTTCTTTCTTCTGTTCAAAATTATTTCAAAAATT
>OMBA01000634.1_pt1 | contig 17170 bp, 8 predicted proteins | sample 1673441 | NCBI WGS metagenome assembly OMBA01 (sample SAMEA103958111, study PRJEB25191) | human gut metagenome | biome: human-associated habitat [ENVO:00009003]; feature: intestine environment [ENVO:2100002]; material: feces | place: Germany | collected 2013/2015
ACAAACAGACGATCCACACCCAGTTCCTCAAATGTAACCACATCATCCTTTCTCGTCTGGTCGTTCAGCTTTTGCAGCTTTGCTTCCAGCGTTTTCTTTGTTTTTTCCATCTGCTTGACCGTAAAACTGCGGCTATCCTCACTCCGGGCATCGGCCAGAGCCAGCGTAATATCGTCAATCTGACGCTCGATAATAGCCTTCTGCCGTTCCGGGGAGAGCGGCACACGCTCAAACTGCGAATGACCGATCACGATGGCATCGTAATCGCCGGTTGCAATGCGGGAGCAGAACTGCTTACGATTGCTGGGTTCAAAGTCCTTTTTCGTTGCCACCAGTACATTGGCATTGGGATAGAGTCGTAAGAAGTCTGCGCCCCACTGTTCTGTGAGGTGGTTTGGCACCACATAGAGGTTTTTCTGCGATAAGCCCAGCCTGCGGCTTTCCATGCCGGCAGCGATCATCTGGAAGGTCTTGCCCGCACCCACGCAATGCGCCAGCAGCGTATTGTTGCCATACAGAATGTGCGCTACGGCATTTTTCTGGTGCGGCATCAGGGAGATTTCCGGGGTCATGCCCTCAAAGCGAATGTGACTGCCATCGTACTCACGGGGACGAATCGCATTGAAAATCCGGTTATAGGTCGCACACAAATCCTCGCGGCGGTCTAAATCCTTGAAAATCCACTGCTTGAACGCTTCCCGAATGGATTCCTGTGCCTGCTGTGCAAGCATGGTTTCCTGCTTATTCAGTACACGGTGGTCGCCATCCGCATCGTGAATCGTATCGTAGATTTTGGTATCCCGGAGATTCAGTGCATCTTCCAGCAGCTTATAACCGTTGACGCGCAGGGTTCCGTAAGTGTTGGTGACAAGCGGATTTCCGCGATCCAGCGACTTACCCGAAATGTTCCATGCACCTGAAATTTCGGAATAGGTTGCCTTAATGTCAATCCCGGCATAGTAGTTCGGGGTTTTGAACACTTCCTTCATAAACTGCGTGATGTACTCCGGTTTTACCCAGTTTGCACCCAGCCGCACTTCAATTTCCGAAGCATCCAAATCCTTGGGCTGTACCCTTTTCAGGTAGTCCACGTTGATCTGATACTCTGCATGGTTTTCCGCAAAGGATTCTGCTGTGGCCAGTTTTTCACGAACATTGCCGGACAGATATTCATCCGAGGTTTCCCACTGCTGTGTCACAGGATTTCGGAAAATCGCACCTGCCAGTTCATCCGTGATCTCCTGTTCCGGTTTACCGCAGAGCTGCACCATAAACGGCACATCTACCTTTGCTTTCTCTCCGATGGAAAGTGCCAGAGCTTCACTGGGAGTATCCACCGAGGTAACAGGCTCCGGCTTACGGATGGTACGTTTGGTAAAAATATCGGCCAGCCGTTTGAGGTTCTTCTCCTCATCCAGAATTTCTAGTGATGCCAGCAGACAATAGCTGCTGTCCTGTCGGAATGCTCGCTTGTTGGCCGTGCTGTTGATAAGGCCATACTGTGCCTTAAATGCGGTGTATTGCTGTTTCAGTTCATTCTGCAAAAGCTGCACTTCCGCATCCGAACCATCATGCAGCTGACAATCCAGCAGTTTTCGGGTGGTTTCCCGCAGAGCGATCATGCCCAGCACTCGCTCTGCAGTTACGGCAGGCAGTTCCACCTTGTTCATAAAGGAATTTTCGCGGTAGTAAATCTGCCCATCCACGTTCGTGAAGCTGAAATTCTTCACGCTGGGATCTGCTGGAATCGGTTCTTCCAGCGCATCCAGTTCATCATCGAAGATTTCCGGCTCTGTGATGGTGGCATGGATGTTGCTGACCGCCTCTTTTAACTGCTGAGCAAGGTCTACGCCCTCGATGGGCTTAACCGTAGTTTCCTGCTTGCCGTACTGGGTGCTTTCGGTGGTGATTTTCCCCAGCACCATCTCAGGATGCTTCGCAAAATACTGGTTGATGGAATAGCCTTCCGGCGTTTCACCGAGATCCACCCAGTCAGCCCGCTCCACCGCTGCACGGTCACGCTTTTGCAGGAACAGAATATCAGCCACCACGCCGGTGTTGGCATTGCGCTGGAACGCATTATTCGGCAGACGAATCGCACCTACCAGATCGGCACGGTTGGCAAGATACTCACGGACAGAGGAATCCTTCTTATCCATCGTACCGCTGGACGTCACCACCGCCACCACACCGCCCGGACGCACAAGGTCAAGGCTCTTGGCGATAAAATAATCGTGGATGAGGAAATTGTGGCGGTCATACCGCTTGTCCGGCACTTTGTAATTGCCGAAAGGTACGTTGCCCACAACACAGTCAAAAAAGCTGTCCGGGAACTGCATCGTTTCAAAGCCCTGCACTGCAATCTTGTTTTTCTGGTACAACTGCTGTGCAATGCGGCCTGAAATGCTGTCAAGCTCCACACCGTACATCCGAATCTTTTCCATGCTGTCTGGCACCAGACCCATGAAATTGCCGACACCACAGGACGGTTCCAGCACATTGCCTTTGGACAATCCCATATTGCCCAGAGCTTCATACATTGCCTTGATGACCGTAGGAGAAGTGTAAAACGCATTCAGAGTACTGGCACGGGCTTCCTTGTATTCGTCTGCCGTAAGCAGAGACTGCAGTTCGGCATACTCTTTCGACCAGTCCGCATTGTTTTCATCGAACGCCTGCGGAATACCGCCCCAGCCAACATACCGGGAAAGGATTTCCTGTTCCTCCGCTGTGGCCTGCCGCTGCTCTGCATCCAGTGTTTGCAGCACCCCAATGGCCTCCACGTTGGCTTTATACTTTGTTTTCGGCCCTCCTGCACCGAGATCATCGTCCGTAATACGGAAGTTCATAGGCTCCTTTTTCGGTTGTGCAGGCTGTTCCGTCTCTGCTCCACTGTCCAGAGGAAGATTGTGCTGCCGCCGTGCATGGTTGACCTCTGCCGGGGTCATAGGCTGCTGCGTCAGCGGTTCAAGGGCTTCCTCTGCCGCTGCACGGCTGATGGCATCCGTTCGGTTCTGCACATCTGCGATCAGCTGCATCTGTTCCGGCGGGAAGTCGGGATTCAGCAGTTCTTCCAACTCGCCACCCGATTCTGCCACCGAATAGATCACATCCATCTGCTCCGGGGAAAAATCCTCGTAAGCCACACCAGCATTGTGCAGAGCCGTAAAGACCGTGGTTTCTACCGCTTCTTCCATCGGAATATCATTCTGCTCATACAGATGCCGAATGTACTCCAGCGGTTCCGTTCGGAAGATCGGATACCGAGCTTCTTTTGCAAGGGTCATGTCCTGCAAGCTGACCGTTCCCTGTTCAAAGTTGACCGAATCCACACGGAACTCTCTATCGTCCAGTTCAATGATGGTATTGACTGGCAGATATTCCTCTCTGCGGAAATACTTTGTCTGTGCATGGGTTCCATCTTCCTGCTGGCCGGACAGATAGACGCTCTCCCCTTGCTTCCAGAGCTTCATCGCCTGTGAAATCCACTGTTCACGCGGAAAACCAGATACCTCAACCTTGCCGAGTGCGGTTTCCTTTTCCAACAGCTTGCTGCCAAGAAGTTCTGAAACGCGCTTTGCATCCTCGCCGTAGAACTCAAAGTTGCCGTATTGCTCATATCCGACCAGCGCATCCGGGTAACGCTCTTTCAGCGCGTTATACTCGTTGGCGGCATCCAGCGGCAGGGGCTGCAGCGTCTGCTCCGAAGGCTTTTCATCTGCAATGGACACATCTTTTGGGGGTTCCTCAACCGTTGCGACGGTTGACTGCTCTTTCGATTGCAGCTCCTGCTCCATGAAGTCGAACATGGACATTTGCCCCTGTTCAGGAACCGCAATCTCAACAGCCTTTTTCTTCTCCGGGAAAATCGTGTACGTTCCCTCAACATACTGGTGCAGGATAGCGAGGGATTCTGCCTTGCGCTCATATTCTTCGGAATCCAGTGGCACAGACAGCAGTGCAGTGTCCATCTGCTCCAGCAGTTCAGCCGACTGTTCGGTGTCGGCCAGTTTTTCGACGAGAGCCTTTCGTCCTTCTTCATGGTAAAGGTCTTGCGGATAAGGCCGCTCCACGTTGTTCGGCAGATGGTGATAGAATCCCATCACCCGCATTGCCATCCGCTCGCGCTCATAAGCAGGCATCCGGGAGTAGTCTGCCGGCTTCAAATACTCACTGTCACGGATAAGCTGGTCGATTCGGCCTGCGGCCTGATTCCAGTTCAGATGAACGCTTGCATCCGGGTTCCCGTATGAGCCACGCTCCAAAGAAATGCCCCTGCCATCGTGATCTTCGTGGGAATCGTCTGCCCCGCAGAGTGCATGGCTGCTGCCGCCAATTCCATAATGGTCTTTCAGAAAGTCTGCCCGCTCTTTCTTATCTTCATGGTTTAAGAAGAACGAATAAATTGCCAGCCGACTGTCCGAATAATTGCTGCCCCGTGTGAAGTAAGCAGTGATTTCATCTTCCGTGATGAACTTCTTATACTCATTCCAGTGAAAGCCATCCAGCGCCGAGTAGTTCTGATAAGGCTTTGCAAACTGCTGGAACAGAGCTGCCACTTTATCCGGCTTATAAAAGTGCATCCGCATCAGGTCTTTATCTTCGGCGTAGGCTTCTCCCAGTGCGGATAATCTATCATTCAGGTCCGTCAGAAACTCCGTATCATCCAGCAAGCCTGCCAGCCTGTCCGTCAGTTCCGGGAAACCGCCCCTGAAGATTTCTACATCCTGAAAGACTGCTTCGGCAACACCATCTGCCAAGTCGCGTTCCATGTAAGCCAATGTCTGCGCGTGTTCCTGCAAGGCGTTCTGCCGTGCAGCATCCAGAACCGCCTGCGGAGCATACTCGCCCTGCCGGAGCAGTTCATGGATGCGGTTGCTCACATCCTCCCAGGGTAAAAACGCATTGGCAATCGTGCCGCCCTTTGCCGTGCTGCCTACTGCAATACGCAGCCCTAAATCATCGAACCAGCCTGCATACTTTGAACCGTCAATTTCAAAGCCTTTGCCGCCAGTACCGTATTCGTTTTTCACGAACTCCGTGTATTCTTCCGGGGTTTTCTCAACCATGAAATTGTAGATCAGACGCAGCTGGCCCTTGCTGCGGTTGCTGCCCGTGCGCAGGATTTCATCGACCACTTCGGGGTCAAGTGCAATTTCATCCGCATACCGCGCCTGGATCGGTGCTTCGATAGCGCGGATCTGCTGTTCCACGGTCGGCAAATCAGGCAAAGAAAAAGCAGAGGCAATTTCTTCCTCTGCTTCGCTCAAATCCTGTTCCGTTGTCGGTTCAGTTAATTGTACACCAATTCCTTCAAGACGATCTCTTCTGCCATCGCTGTCAGGTTGTTCTGATGTGCCGCCCATGCCAGCGGGTCTTTCTCCTTGCTCGGTGCCGGAAACTTCTCGTTCAGGCTGTCCAGCAGGGTTTCCACCCGGCTCTCCGCTGCTTCCTCGATCTCCGCCAGATGCTGGTTCAGCCTGCCGCTCATCAGCATACTCTGATACCAGTTCTTGTGGTTCTCTTTCAGGTACGTCCTGCGCAGCATCCCGTACTTCCCGATGGTCTGGGGCTCGTCCTTCACGGCCAGATTCGGGAACAGATAATCTCCCTTGCGGTAATACGTCAACTCCATTTTCTTGTCCTCCTTTGGTCGTGTTTTCTTCAGTTTCGTGCTTTAACGCATTAAAGTCCGTATTGGTATTATACAAGCTGTCAACGGATTTTTCAAGCTGCTGCGTGATTTCTTTTTTGTAAATTTTCCGCATCTCTCGGCCAATGTCAAAAAGAACCGCTTCGCACTGTTCGGAAACCGCGTTGCCAAGGAACGACAGCACCGGCAGCTTGTTGAAATCCACGATGCGGATAAATTCATCATCGTCCAGCACATCCATAGGCTCCTGCCCGCAGCGGCGAGAAAGCGTATAGAAGATACTGTTGGTCATCAGTTCCCGGAAGCGGACGCGGATGTTATCTTCGTCCAGTTCTTCCAGAAACGTATCCGCCACCTCATAGGCCAGACCGTCCATCGCTTCATCCAGATTGTCGGCAGTCAACTGCTGTGCCAGCTCCATCAGGGCGGTGTTCATGCTGTCTGTCTGGGATAAACCATAGGTATCTGCCAGATGGTCTAAGATAGCCTGCTCATGCTCGTGGCTGTCCAGATTCCATAAGAGCGGTGTTTTTCCGCCGCGCACCAGATGGGTGTCAGCAATATCGAACACATACCGCAGCTTGGTACGCGGTCCGGTATCATCCAGAAGCGCGATGCCTTTTGCGCCACGGTTGACCCAACGGCTCATTTTCTGATTCCAGAGTTCCAGTTCTGCGCAGGCGGTCGCATCGGGCCGCTGCGCGTGGATCAGGAGCGTATCGGTGAACGAATAGCGGTACAGCCGCGCCGCCACATCCAGATAGCTCATCCAGTCCTGTGGCGAGTTACTGACATACCGGGCGTTCTGCTGCGCCAATTCTCGAATATCGTTAATCTGTGGCAAGGGTCAAACCTCCTTTACGTTTTCGTTTTCATCGGTGTTTTGGGAAATTCCAGGCTGTACTGTGCGCGGCCATCTTCAACGCGCATCACAAGGTCAGCGGCGAATGTCTTATCTTTTTTCGCGGAATAGAAGTCTTTCACATGGGTGCGGCCTTTCTTCAAAAGGTCTGCAGCCATCTTCTTGTTCATCGTTTTTCTCATGTTGGACAGGTATTTACTCTCCTTCCAAAGAGCAAAGTTGCAGCTGCGGTCTGCACAGCAAAAGTTGAGTTTACTTTCATGCACAGGATTTCCGCAGACCGGGCAGTTTCCCACGCTCACCGTATTATAATTGCAAGCCGCCGCGACGGTAGGAATCTGCCGCAAGTCGGCCAGCATCCTGTCGATCAGTCCGTGGATGCCCTGCATAAAATCATTGGGCTTGATTTCGCCGCGCTCCATTCGCAGCAGGTCATTTTCCCACTCGGCTGTCATGCTGGCTGATTTCAGATAGTCCGGGATATTGTGAATCGCTGCCACACCGTCCTCTGTCGGAATCATCTGCTTGCCCTTGCGCTCAACATAGCCGGAGGATATCAGCTTTTCCAGAATCGCGGCGCGGGTTGCAGGTGTTCCCAGACCTTTCTTCTCCGTGTCCTTTTCAAATTCCTTGTTGCCTGCTGTTTCCATGGCCGACAGCAGGGTATCTTCGGTGTAGACTTTCGGCGGTGAAGTAAAGCCCTGCTTTTTCTCTGCCCGTACCACCGGAATAACCATCCCCTGCTCCAGATCGTTCGGAAGTGACGCATCCTTGTTCTTCTCCGGCTCCACAAGCGGAACAGGTTTTGCAGTATAACCAGGCTGCAGAACGTTCTTATACTTTGCTGTAAAATTCTGTTCCTGACAGCATACCGTCACAAGCACATCCTCATAGATGAACGGTGGCTGCACAGCCTGCACCAGTTTCCAGATGATAAGCGAAAGAATCTTCTGCTTGGTTTCGGACAGCTTTTCCTTATCACACTTTGCACCCTGCATCGTCGGCAGGATCGCATGATGGTCTGTGACCTTGCTGTTGTCGATAACGCAGCTTACGTCTGCCTCCGCGCCATCTAAGGCCAACACCAGAGATTCCACCGTCTTGCGCATATCCTCAGTCACAAACTGGCTGTCTGTTCTGGGGTATGTCACCAGCTTTTCTTCATACAGTTCCTGCAATGCCTGCAAGGTCTGGCTGGCGGTCATGCCATAATAGCGGTTTGCTTCTCGCTGCAAGGTCGTCAGGTCGTACAGTTTCGGGGGCTTCTTTTCTACCCTCTTGCACTCGATGCTGCCAACCACTGCGCACTGACCATCGCAAACGGCCTGCATAGCATCTGCATCCTGCTCCTGCGCCATCTGTTTTGATACCGCCACGACACCCGCGCCGGACAGTTCCACTTTGTAATAGGGTTCTTTTACAAAGTTCTGGATTTTGATCTGCCGTTCGGTCAGCATCGCCAGCGTCGGGGTCTGCACACGGCCAATGGTCTGTTTTCTGCCGTACTTTTTCGTAAAAGCACGGGTTCCGTTCATGCCGATCAGCCAGTCCGCTTTTGCCCTGCACTCGGACGCTGCAAACAGGTTATCATAGGCCGCGCCATCTCTCAGGTTCTCAAAGCCCTGCTGGATAGCGGCATCCTCCATGCTACTGATCCACAGCCGCTTGATGGTGAGTTTGCTTCCGGCAAGAGCATACACACGGCGGAAGATCAGCTCTCCCTCGCGCCCTGCGTCGCAGGCGTTCACCACATAATCGAATTTCTTGCTGCGGAGCAGTTTACGCAGGACATTGAACTGCGGCTTCTTGGTGCTATGCACCAGCAGTTTCCACTCGACAGGGAGAATCGGCAAATCTTCAAAGCACCAGTTTTCATAGCGTTCATCGTAATGTTCCGGGGCTGCATACTCTGCCAGATGCCCCAGACACCAGCTTACCACGCAATCCCCACCCTCCAGATACCCGTCCTCCTGCCGATATGCACCGATCACTTTTGCAATGGATTTCGATACGCTCGGTTTTTCTGCAATCACCAGATATTTCAACGCTTTCTCCTTTTTGAAAAAAGCAGGGATAGCCTTTCGACTACCCCTGCATCCTTATGTTACGGTTTTCTTATGTGCCATTTTCGTTGCCGGACTGATTATCCTCGTTCACAGTCGCAAGGCTCTGGTCGGTTTCCAGATTTTCACTCTGCGGCGTTTCTTCTTTCGGCTTCGGCTTATAAATGTAGAAGTAGAAGAAAGCACCTGCGCCACCCAGCGCAGCCACGAATACCAGCAGCAGAATCTTATTCATGCCGCCGTTCGATTCTTCTTTCGGTTCTTCGATTTCCACATCCGGGGTAGGTTCAGGTTTGGTTTCGGGCAGAACTACTGCAGGCGTTTCTTCTTCCTGCTTGCCGTTCCGCTCTTCATCGTCCAGAAACTCCTGCAAATCGTACTCGTCGATCATCGAGAGCATATAGACGTTTTCGCTGTTCCGCGCCCGGTCGATCACCAGAAAGAATGTGTTGCCGCCCTTGGTCTTTACTGTGAAGAACTCCTTGCTGGGGTCATCTACGATGTTGTCCTCCACCTCGCCGTTGCCTGCGATGGTGAACGGGATTTTTTCTTCCTCGTTCGGTTCCTCTTCCTCGATCACCTGCACAGGTTCCTCTGCCACCTCGGTGGTATCCACATAGGCAAAGGCCGGAGTCGAAAAGCCCACCGCCATCAGCAGGGTCAGAATTGTGCTGGGGATAACAACTCCCAACCGTTTAAGCATCTTTTTCAATCGCTTCCTCCGTTTCTGCTTCTTCCGAAGCGTTGTTTACGGCGGTCAGGAATGTCACGTTACCCGCCTGAATGTTGTCCAGCAGAGCCAGCAGTTCGCGCCCGCCCATCTTGGTGCTGCGGATGGCACGAATGATCTCGCTGTCCTCTTCCTTTTTCTGTGCTGCCCGGATGGTTCTCAGCCGTTCTTCCAGTTCAGCAATCTGCTGTTCCGTCTTTTCGGCTTCATCCAGATATTTCTGTAATTTTTTGCCCATCGGCCCTCCTTTCAGCTGATACGGCCAAAGCCTAAAAAGTGGCTCTTCCAGTAGTTTGAGTTGATGCTGGTATAGGAAATGGGATCTCCGCAGTGGATCATCATCCCATCACCGACATAGATGCCAACGTGCGACGCACCAGTGGTGTTATAGGTTTTTTCAAAAAAGATCAAGTCACCGGGCTGTGCATCCGCAGGGGAAATATAGCTGCATTTTCCTCGCAGGCCGTTGGCCGTTGTACGCCCAACGCTCCACCCATTGCCGCAGTTATTGATAACCCAGCAGACGAAGCCAGAGCAGTCAAAACTGGTGCTTGGGGAACTGCCGCCCCACACATACGGCATACCGAGATATTTTTCGGCTTCCTCAATCATCCTTGCGAACTTTTCATCCGAAAGGGCTTCCGATGGAATATCATACTTGAAACCACCGCCGGAGCCACCAGCACCGCCTGTGCCGATACTGCCCGTTGTGCCGCCGCTGTAAGTCGGTGAGCCTGCGCCGAACAGTTCGGGGCGGTTGCCGTAGGTCAGGTTGTAGGCATCGTACCGCCCAGTCTGCTTCTGGTTCATGTTCTTCCGCGCGATTGTATCGAAGCCCTTATTTTTCAGCAGGACATTGAGGATTTTATACTCGTACTCCACTTCTTCCTGATAGGTATAGGTTTCCATGCTGATGTTTCCAAAAGCGTCAATCGTTGGCCGAATCCCTACTCTGGTTTCCATGCGTGTGCGAATCTCAATGGTTTCCCACACTTTCAGGAGATACTGTTGCTTGAACAGTTCCTTGATAACAGGCTTGACCTGTCCTCTGGTGAACTGCTCATAGACCGCAGTCAGATGGGAAATCAGCTGATACGGGTCATGGCCGATCTCGTCCAGCTGATAGCGGTATTCATCGTAGCCCGGATGGGTGGATTCCATCTGCCGAATCTGCTTATCCAGTTCTTTTTCCAGTTCCAGATAATCTTCTTCCGCACCTTTCATGTCGGCATCCTTGCTGGGGTAAGTCGTTCCCACAAAGGTACTGCCTGTTCCCTGAATTGCTGCACCGCAGCTTGAAAAGGCTCCCAACATTACCATCACCAGCAGGATGCCCACACCAATACCGACCCACAAGGTTTTATGCTGCACGACGATCTCCTGCACCGCCGCTTTCGCTTTCTCCGTAATGGTATTGGTTGCCGCTGCCGCCTGCTTGCTGGCGGCAGTTCCGGCTTTCTGGCCGCGCTTGGCTGCTGCATAGGCATCCCTATACTGCTTTTTCTGGTAAAACTTCGCACCGACTGTTTTTGTTTCACCGCCTGCGGCAGTCGATGGTGGCTGGGGCTGTTTCTTTTTCAGTGGCGGTTCTACTGCATTTTCTGCCGTGCCGCCCTCACTCTCGGAGAATTTCAGGCGGCTGGGTTTCTGATCCTCCCCACCTCTTTTCTCCGCTCTGGCAGATTTGTCTTTGGGCTTTTTTCTGCCTTTGACAAAGTGGTGCAGGCGTTCGGCGGCTTCTTCCGACTTGTGAGCAGCTTCCACGCCGGAATTGTCCTTTTCTACCTGATGTACTTTCTGATGGGCGAACCCGGTGGCGGTATTCACTCCTTTCTTGGCCACCTTCTTAACACCCATTCCTACGCCACGGACAATGCCGCCTTTTTCATCTTCAAAAGAAAGTCGGCCTTTCTTGGTCTGCGGCTCTGTATCCGATTCCGCAGGCGCATCCTTCGGCTTCCCATCCTCCTGATGGGCTTTGTAATAGTCTGCGCTCTGCTTGGCGGTGCTGTGATGCCGGGGTGCATCCTCCTCCCCGTCCCCGGCATCCATGCACCGTTCTTCTTCCACGATAGGTTTTTCATCTGTTTCCTTTTCCGCAGTTTCTTTTGCCGAATCTTCCTGCTCCGGCTTTTCTGCTGCGGTCGCGGACTTCTGTTCCCCGGTGCGGAGATTTTCATCCACCAGGCCATCCTTGGTCATTTTCTGGACGATTTTATCTCTGCCTCGGAATTTTTTATCTGCCATCGGGTTCACCCTCTTCCTGCCGGAACTGTCATGCAAGCAGGGCCGCATGGGTTTCCCACTTATCAAGCACCTGTTCCAGTTTCCGGGCAAAGGCGATCAGACGGGCGTTCACTTCCTCACGGTCAAGATAACCGTGGGCTTCCATGTGAAAGCCGTCAGTCAGTTCATCCGCCAGTGTGCCAACGGCGTAAAAGTCCTCCAGCACCGTATGCACTACCGATTCTTCATCTTGGAAGTTGAGCGGCTCCACCTCGTCGAAAGGCGGGCCGGAATCACTTTCGTGCGGCTCCATGTCAGAGTGATGATGAATCTTGCGGCTCAGTCGGTCAAAAATATTCGATGTGTTCATGCTTCTTTTTTCTCCTTATATTTTCCCATCTCATTGGGCTTCGTTGTCATCAAACTGTACAGTTTCAGCGATGTATCGAACTTATCCTTGAACGGGATTATCGTGTTGCCGTAGAACAGCAGTCCCTCGCCCTCGTTGCTGTTCGTCACATACGACAGCTGGAAAGGCGAAATATTCAGCTGCTTTGCAAGGATTTGCCGGTCGCCGGATGCTTGGTTGAGCATATAAATGAAATCGCTGTTCTCAAAGATGTTCTCAATTTCCCGGCTGGCCAACAAATCCTTGATATTCTGGGTAATGCCCGTGGGTACACCGCCCCATTTTCGGAACCGTTTCCAGATTTCGACGCTGTACGCTGCGGTCTGCTCTTCCTTCAAGAGCAAATGGAATTCATCTATATAGTACCGGGTGTTCTTTTTGCTGTTGCGGTTGATGGTGACACGGTTCCAGACCTGATCCTGAACGATGAGCATACCCAGTTTTTTCAGCTGTTTGCCCAACTCTTTGATATCGAAACAGATAATTCTGTTATCCAGTTCCACATTCGTCTGATGGTTGAACACACGCAGCGAACCATTGACGTAGATTTCCAGAGCCGTGGCGATACGCTGCGCCTGCCGTTCCTTCTGCTCCCGCAGGCAGTCGTACAGATCACCGAGCGTCGGCATATTCTCCGGCTTCGGGTCGTTCAGATACTTCTGGTAGACCAGCGGCAGGCAGCGGTCAATAACTGACTTCTCTTCCGGCTCCATCCCATCCCGTGCGCCCATGATGAGTTCGCACAGGGAAAGAATAAAGTCCGATTTCATGCCCAGCGGGTTATCATCGTCCGCATAGTTCAGATTGATGTCCATCGGGTTGATGTAGTCCTTACTGGTGGACGAGATATGGATGACCTGACCGCCCAACGCTTCCACCAGCGGATAATACTCGCCTTCCGGGTCTGCCACGATAATATCGTCCGTTGTGGTGAAGAATACGTTCGTGATCTCACGCTTTGCACTGAACGACTTACCGCTTCCCGGTGTGCCGAGGATCAGACCGTTCGGGTTTTTCAGCTGCTTCCGGTCTGCCATAATCATGTTGTTGGATACCGCGTTCAAGCCGTAATAGAGGGAATCGCCCTCCATAAAAAGCTCCTGCGTGGTGAAGGGAACGAAGATAGCAGTAGAAGTGGTGGTCAGTGCGCGCTTGATGGGAACGAGGTTATTTGCCAGCGGCAGGCTGCTCATAAGGCCCTGCTCCTGCAAATAATCCAGACGGTTCAGTGTGCAGTTGAACTTCTGAGCGATGCCAGCAGTCTGAAACACAGCACTATCCAACTCCTGCTTGGTCTTGGCTGTATTAAGGAACAGCACCGTAACAAGGAACATACGCTCATTACGGCTCTGCAGATCATCCAGAATCTTCTTGGCCTCGCCGCCATAAGTTGCAAGGTCGCTCGGAATAATTTCCATATCATAACCAGACCTCACAGCTTTCTTCTGCTCCTCGATTTTCATACGGTCCAAGTCGGTAATTTTGCCTTTGATCAGTTTGATGGCTTTCAGCTGGTCTACCGACTGCACATGGATACTGACGACCAGATTTTTGTCCATGTCCAGAAACTCGGCCAGCACCTTATCCGTCAGTTCTGGGGCAAGGATGTTCAGATAGGATGCAGCACCATAGGTGTCACCCATCATAAAATCCTTGCCGCTCTTGAACAGAAAACTGGTCGGGGCAATGAAGTCTTTGGTCGTCATGCCGCTCTGCAGGATGCGGTCATAGCTGAAATCGAACTTCTGCTGTTCCTCCTGATGAAAGGTTTCGTACATGATCTGAAGCCGTTCCACGCCGTTCAGCGGGTAGGCTTTCACACCCAGCACCTTGAAGTTATTCAGAATATCGGTTTCGATACGCTCCAGCCGGGGCTTTGCTTCCCGAACGCTTTTTGCTTCGATGCTGAACGTGATGTACTTCGTCCGAACCAGACCGTTGTTACCCTTGGCAAGCTGCTGTTTCAGCATCTGTGCATATTCCATACGCACATCGTCAAACGCGTCGTGCTGCGGCTCGATCTGGATTACCTTGTTGTACTCGCTCATATCGCTCTTGTGGTTGATGAACGACAACTGAAAGCGGATACTGGCATCGAAGTAGTTGAGGAAGTCGCACCAGCTTTCAAAGATGGTGTTCTTATCCTCGTTCTGTGCCAGCTGGTAGTTAATGTCGTAGAATCGGACGGTTTTGGAATACAGATGTTCCTCCACCCGGCAGATACCGTCGCGCCCCATTTCCAGATATGGAATGGAACGCTGCACAGTCAACCGCTGTTCCTTCTGGCTCTTTTCGGATTTCCGAAAGAACTTCTGGAAGAAGCCGCCCGACTGCGGTTTCTTCTTCGGTTCACTTTTTACCAAGGATGCCTCCTTTCTTCTGGATCGGTGCTGCGGTTTCCAGTTCCCGCTCATACAGGTTTTCGACCTCATAGCAGCGTACCGCAGGACGTTTGAATCGGACACTGATAAAATTCGTCAGGATGGTTTCAAGGTGCATCCCGTTTTTCTCGTACAGAGCAAAGAAAAATTCCGGCAGCATCAGGAGCACCATGCCTGCCGCTGCATTGCTGGTTCCCAGCGTACCGCGCATAAGAAAATAGAACGGAACGCCAATGCCTGCTGCAAACCCCATACACACTAGCTGGCGTTTCGTCAGGTTCAGAAAGACCTTGTTCTTCACTTTGGAAAGGTCTTTGGGAATCGTTACATAGGCCATTTATCACCAGAACAGCCAGACCGCCGCCGGGAAACGGCGTTGTCTGCTGTCTTTTCCTTTCATTGGATTTTCCCGGATTTAGTGACTGCCGAAGATCTGTTTGGACAGACTTCCCGTTTTGAGCAGCGAGAAACAAAGAATCACCGTGTAGGCCATTGTGCCGAACAATGCCGAGTGAATATCCGAAGATACCCGGATGCTGCCGATAAGGGCTGCATAGATTGCCACGCAGACCATCATCAGGAACGCCTGGAATGCCAGCGCGAACAGCCCTCGGAAGTAGTTCGTACCCACATGACCCCATTCACGGTTGCTCATGGTTGCAAATGGAATCGGAGCAAGCGAAGTGTAGAGGTATATTTCTATCATTCTGCCGTACATAATTACCGTGATAACCACCGACAGAATTTTCAGACACCAGCTTACAACAAGGGTTTCCAATGCCAGCGTCACCAGTTCGCCAATCGCCATTGTTGCCATTGCCGCCTGCATCTGCATGGAAAGAGAACTAATATCAATGGCGGTATTGCCACGGATAATGCCGGAGGAAGAATTTACCACCGACTGCCCAATGTCAAATACCGCCATTGCAATATCGAACGTATGACTGACGAGATAAACCGCGATCCACATCTTCACGAAATACTTGAAGAACATCCAAGTGTCTACATCGTGCAGATTGTTCCGTTCCGTCAGCATCGAGATCAGTTCATAGCAGAGGATCAGCGTAATGATGATTCCTGCAATGGGAATCACCACCGAATCCGAAATGTTACGGATCATGCTGAAAATGCTGCTGTTCCACCCTTGCGGTGTCTGCCCGACCTGAGCAGCGATTTCACTGGTCTGTTGGTTGACCGCTGTGAACATCGTACTCAGGTTGGACTCCACCATGCCGGAAAGAAGTTCCCTCATCCATTTTTCGATTGCTGCGAAAATATTATCGAACAATGGCGGGTTTTCCTCCTATCGCTTGTTGATTAGCCGAACAGACCAGAGAGCAACGGGATCAGCTGGGTGCCGATGAGGATGACACCGCCGCCGGACATCAGCTGCTTCATGCCCTGGGACTTTGCTTATGTGTGATAAAGAAGCAATAGAAGTGCAAAAAATTTTGCCGTTCCTATCCGACACTTGGCCATTGTGTCGGATAGGTCGGGCGGTTATTCGGGCAAGTCAATCTTGCCGACAAAGCTGTAATAAATCTCAATGTCCTGCCTGCGGGTGCCGTTCTCATCATAGCTGCACTCATGCACCACAATTTTCTCGATCATTTCCCGCAAGAGAGTGGGGGTCAGTTCTTCAAAGGCAAGGTGCTTGCGGACAATGCCCATAAATTTCTCGGCGTTGACGGTAGCTGCCTGTGACTTGTCCAGTTCGGCTTGCAGGGCGGCGGCTCTCTTTTTCAGCTCCGCTTGCTCGGCTTCGTAGTCAGCCGACAGTTCCATGAAACGCTCATCGCTGATTTTGCCGTTTACATTGTCCTCATACAGCCGCTTGATAATGCGGCTGATTTCAGAAATGCGTTCCTGCGCCTGTTCAAGCTGCTTGATGGCTGCGGCGGTCTTTCGCTTGCCGCCGATCTCGTTCTGCTGGACAAGTAGTTTCACAAACCGGCTCTCATGCTTGGCTGCGTATTCGGTCACTTGCCGGAGATTTGCCAGGACACCAGCGGTCAACAGATCGGTGCGGATAAAGTGCGCCGTACAGTTGCGGGTGCGCTTCTTGTAGCTGCCGCAGATGTAGCAGTCCTGTTTGCGGTCTTTGTTCTGATACCGCTGCTGATACAGCACATGGCCGCAGTCGGCGCAGAACAAAATCCCGGAGAACAGCCCCACTTCATCGTAGCGGTTCGGGCGTTTGCGCTGTTTGCGTAACTCCTGCACCCGTTCCCATGTTTCCTTGTCGATGATCGGCTCATGGTGGTTCTCGAAAATGGCCTGCTTCTCGACGGGGTTCTCTATGCTGTGCTTGACCTTATAAGAAGGCTTTTCCGTTTTGAAGTTCACCAGACATCCGGTGTACTCTCGGTTTTCGAGGATATGAACGACGGTGTTGGTCGCCCATTTGCACTCATAGCCTGGGTGATAACGGCGGGTGCTGCCTGTCCGCTGATATTCCAGCGTCCCCGGCGTGGGGATTTGCTGCTCCGTCAGCATACGGGCAATCTTGGTCGGGCCGTTCCCGGCAAGGCAAAGCTGGTAAATCTGCTGCACCACCGGGGCGGCTTCCTCGTCTATAATAAAATTCTCGTCCTCGTCCATCACATAGCCGTAAACCGGCTTGCTGGTAACAGGCTTGCCGCTCATGCCTTTTGACTTTTTCACTGCCTTGATTTTCTTGCTCGTATCTCTCACCAGCCATTCATTGAACAGATTTCGCAGCGGGGTAAAATCGTTGTCCATGCCCTCGCTGGCACTGTCCACATTATCGTTGACAGCGATAAAACGCACACCCTTTTGAGGGAACAGCATTTCCGTGTAAAACCCTACCTGCAAGTAGTTTCGCC
>OMBA01000643.1_pt1 | contig 16976 bp, 14 predicted proteins | sample 1673441 | NCBI WGS metagenome assembly OMBA01 (sample SAMEA103958111, study PRJEB25191) | human gut metagenome | biome: human-associated habitat [ENVO:00009003]; feature: intestine environment [ENVO:2100002]; material: feces | place: Germany | collected 2013/2015
TTACCACAAGAAGCGAAAGAAATAGCTGCGAGAGCTACGAACATGAAAACTAACTTTTTCATTTTGTTTTTAAATTTTAAATGTAAAACAATCAATTGCCTTTATTAAAACGATGCAAAGGTATGAACTTTTTTCATACGGCGTATACATTTACCCAACTTTTTTTCTTCAAAAACTGTATTTTTAACATTCCATTTTTCTATCATCCTGAAAATCAACATTTTATATTTTCGACATTTCTGCACTTTTTTATCCTTCACGGATTTTTCACCCAAAATAAAGCCAAAACCTGCTAAAGAGAACTGCTATGCAACATAAAAACGGCCCTTATTTACTGGATTATTCAGTTAAAATCAGGATCCGGCCTTCAAGAGTACACATTATAATATATAATCAGTTTTTCATACACCCCGTCACTGACTCGGAATATCCGATATAAAGCATCTGAACCACATATTTTTTTCGCATAAACAGCTTGACAGATATAAAAATTAAGTGCTATCTTTGCCTTATGAACAAAAAAGAAAAAATAGACAAGACCTGGAGTTTTACAAAAAGGTTGTGGCGTCACAAATATTTTTGGGTAATCACCATATTCGTGGTTGTGGTAGGATTTCTTGACCCCAACAGCTACTGGCGGCGTTATGAGCTCAACAAACAGCGCAGCGAGTTGAAAGAAGAAATCAAGAAATACCAAGATGCCTACCAGAAAGAGCAGACACAAATCAACATGCTCAAAAACAATCCGCAAAACATTACCAAGATGGCCCGTGAGCGCTACCTCATGAAGCGTGCCAACGAAGACGTGTATCTTATTGAAGACGAAAACAACGAATAACCTCACCCCGGCAGTCATGCCCTCTCACTTCCTACTGAATGAAAGAACTTAATTTGTACGAAAACATCATATTCTTTGCCGGCGGAATTCTTATGGCAGCGGGTGTCGTAATCTACATGGTTCCTGCACTCAAATTCTTTTCGCCGCTGATTTACGCCTTGGGAGCAGTATGCTACGCCTCGATGCAAATGCTGATGAGCTACGAAGGCAAGAGCATCATTATCCGACGCCTGCGCCGACAACAGATACTGAGTGACATACTTTTGCTGGTTACAGCCATCCTACTGATTATGAATACCTGGCGAATAGGTCCCATAAAAGGCGATTTGTGGAAGCTCACGCTGACCGTAGCTGCTGTCATTCAACTATATACGGCTTTCCGGATACCTCAGGAACTAAAGCACGATAAATAATTTTTGGCCAAAAGTCCAAGAAATGTAATATTTTTTTACATACCGGCAAGCAGAAGTACAAAAAACATTTATTTGGAATATTCTAACATTCATTTATCACTCTTTTTACATTCAAGATTGTATATTTGTCGACGAAAAAAGTTATTCCATCGACAAAAAGAGGTGATAAATCATGTTCCAGACGCATAAAATATTTTATATATTGATAGGGGTTATCAGTTGTTTAACCCTTGCCTCTTGTGCTGATCAATATAAAATAGCGGGCAATTCATCAATAGCCTCACTGGACGGACGCATGCTCTACCTGAAAGTCACTGACGGACAAAAAATGAGCGCCATTGACTCCAGCGAAGTAATTCACGGCCGTTTCAACTTTATGGGGATGATGGACAGCATCATGATGGTAGAGCTCTGCATGGACAATGAAAGCGTACTGCCTCTTGTAATTGAAAACGGAAACCTCACCATCAAAATGGACAATGCTGAGCAAAGGGTTTCCGGTGGTCCGCTCAACGACAGATTATACCATTTCCTGACCCGCAAGAACCAACTAGACAACCAGTATATGGAACTGTCTTACGAGGAAATGCGTATGATGATGAAAGGATGTTCTCCTGAATATATCCATGCCAAGCTGGCCCCTCGTGCCAAAGAACTGGCCAAAGCCATTGAAGATATGGAAACGAGTTTCATCATCTCAAATTATGACAATGTTTTGGGACCGGGCATATTCATCATGCTTTGTAACCAATATCAATATCCTATACTGACGGATCAGATGAAATACATTCTGAAAAAAGCGCCTTCCAGTTTTACCAATCATCCTTATATCAAGGAATACGTCAAAATTGCCAAGCGCAATTCCAAATTATTGCAAGTACAGGATTCACACTGATTCAGGTAAGAGAATCTACATGATACAAACTATCGGAGCTATGGTTTGCCCATGTCCGATAGTTTTTGTTATTTTGCAGCCTGCAAGAAATAAAGAAAAAACAAACTATCCACAGAATTATGAAGAATATTCTCTTTTTTATACTGTTGGTCAGCAATGCATGTTTAATTGTATCCTGTGGCAACAAGAACAAGGACAATGAAGCCGAACAGACCAACACCACCACAGCCAACAAGCCGGCAGCTATAGTCAGCGATCCCAAATGGAACAATCAGAAAGAAGTAAAGTGGAACGGACACAATTACCAAATTACCATTGAACGCACCCCGGCAAAAGACTTGGCAATAGTAACAGACGAACTGGGTCAGCGCTACTATGACAACCGTGTAGAAATAACCATTCAGCGCGACGGAGCCCCATTCTACAACAAGAAATTCACAAAAGAAGCTTTTATAGACTTCATTTCAGACCAGGATATCGAAACCGGCATTCTGCAGGGCATAGCCTTTGACGATGTGGACAAGAAAGAAAACGGGTTGCGCTTTGGAGCACAAGTCGGTGTTCCGGGCGAAGACGGAATACCCTTTGTCATCATCATAAATGCAGACGGAATGGCCAGCATTACCAAAGACAACGTATTGGATACTTCCGGACAGGACATGGAAGAATAAAAAGCAATATTACACCAGACCTGCAACACGGCCGCCCGCAATGATATCCTATAAACACTTTCTCAGAGTAGCCATAGTAGCCATCATTCCCTTTTTCTGCAACTGTCAGAACGAGAAAGACGCCACGCCTACCACGCCACAAAAGGGAAAAATAGTGCTCCACTATATGGCCGTACAAAACTCTTTAGGAGCAGAAGATACTGACGGATGGTCATATGCCAATGATGACCTGAAAGAAATTCAGGAAGGTTGCCAATACATGTCACCGGGAGACACACTTGTTGTTTTGGTTGACGACAAGGATACTCCCAGAATATATGCATACTATCGAAACTGCCCGTCACCACTGACACTTTACACTTTCAGCACCGACATCAACACGTCCAATCCACAATCACTGGAATTTTTTCTCACGTGGGCCCGACAAAATTTCAGCAATGAAATCTACGGCTTAGGAATCGGTACCCACGCTAACGGCTGGATCCCTCCGACAAACACCAACTACTACTCGGCATCACAATTCTCTCTGGGTATTGATACCGGAATAGGAGGCAACATGTACAACGACCGTGACTCTACCGGTCACACCGGTGCACAAATGGACATCAGTGAATTTGCCCAAGCCATCATTCGAAGTGGCGTACATCCCCATTATATTTTTTTTGATGCCTGCCTGATGCAAAACATCGAAACAGCGTATGAACTGCGCCACACCACCGACTATATCGTGGCATCGCCCATGTCGATCAGTGCCTACGGCGCCAATTACACCCACCTGTTGAAAAAAGGCCTGTTCTCTGACCAAGTGACAGACATTGCTCAAACCTATTTCGAAGATGTCAACGATCCGAAACAGCAAATTAAATATGGAGATTATGGACTGATTATTTCCGTTATCAATACTGCCGAATTGGAAAATCTGGCTGCCTGTACCAAGGAAATTGTAGTGCCCCACTTCATGAACCAACAGACATGCAGCCTGAACAATGTCCTGCATTACTACTATTACAACCCATCCTATTATTACACCATACCACATTATTTTGACGCACTCAACGCCATGCAAGCCATTCTGCTGCCAGAAGAACTTCTCAGATGGAAGAAACAGTTGCAACGCACTGTCTGCTACAAACAGGCTAACAACCGATTCCTATTGGGTCCATACAGCAACGACTACGAAGAATTAGACACGGCATCATGCGGCGGCGCTTCAATGTTTATACCACAAACCGCCTATACTCAACATTCCGCCTACAACTTCAACCAGCAATTTCACCAGACGTCATGGTATAAGGCTGCCGGATGGGATGAAACCGGATGGTGATTCCCATTTATTTGACAATTATATGTGGGTAAACCAATGATTTTTTGTATTTTTGCCTCGATTTTACAATATTAAATGAAAGTATTCGTTGTTCAAATTCTTTTTGTGCTTTCGCAAGTGGTTGCTTGGGCTTCACCTGCTGCCGATTCATTACGGGTCAGCCTGCTCACCTGCTCACCCGGAAAAGAAATATTTGAACTTTACGGACACACTGCTCTGCGAGTTACAAATCTGACAAAAGAGTCTGACCTTACGCAGAACAACCGCACCAACGATTTGGTATTTAATTTCGGCGTATTCAGTTTTAACCAACCACACTTCATTGCCCGATTCATTAAAGGCGACACAGACTATACCATGGACGCCGTGCCGTTTGACGTATTCCTCAAGAGCTATTTCCGCGATGGTCGTCATGTAGAGGAACAAATTCTCAATCTCAATCAGGCTGAATCTCACCGGCTTCTACAAGCATTAATGAATTTATGGACTCAGGAGAACTGGAGCTACCGATACAACTTTTTTAAAGATAACTGCACCACACGAGCACGTGATATCATTGAACAGGCCATGGACGGCCATATCGTCTATGCTCCGTCTGACAAAAACAAAGCCATATCCTACCGCAGTATTGTTCATGAATATACCGCTGACAGCCCATGGGACGAAATCGGTCAGGATATTTTGTTGGGAGCCGAAGCCGACGAACCCATCGACGGGCGGGCTCAGCAATTTGTTCCCTACCATCTGAAAAAAGCCTTCAGTAAGGCGAATATTCAGCGTACTGACGGCACTTGCCTGCCCCTCGTCCAACAAGAACTGCAACACGTGTCAGACACGGCAGCTGTACCGGCCGCCAGACACATCAGCCCTACAGTAATTGCCATCATATGGTTATTGATAACAGCAGGAATTGTGGCACTGCGCTGGAAAAAGAAAGACACGGGATATTTATGGTTCTACGACGCACTGCCACTGTTATTACAAGGCTGCATGGGCGTTATCATAGCCTATCTGTTCCTGTTTTCCTCACATCCGACAGTAAACAGCAACTGGCTGCTCATTATTTTTAATCCCATTCCGCTGCTTTATTTGCCAGTTGCCTTAACCAAAGCGAAAAAAAGGAAAAAAGACTATTATCATGCCATAGCCACCGTTATATTATTAGCATTTTGTCTGTTTGCAGGAATCATTCCACAAGATATACCCACTGCCATCATTCTGTTGGCATGGAATTTGCTAATATTATCAGCAGGCCATATAGTCATCTGCAATCCTCTAAAACGAATTAATAAATGAACAACAGCCGTCACCGCTTCATACTTTCGCTTTTAACAGCCTTTACGGCTCTGACAGTGACCGATACGGCCTGTGGGGCAACTCGTATGCCGCCGCGGTTGGTGGTAAACATCCTCGTTGACCAACTGCGTTCCGACTACATGGAAGCTTTCATGCCGCTATATGGTGAGGATGGTTTCAAGCGAATTCTGCAAAATGGAATGGTCTACGAAAACGCCTCTTACAATATGGCCCACGTTGACCGTGCCTCTGCTGCCGCTACAATTGTTACGGGAACTGAACCCTTCAATCATGGTATTATCGCTTCACGCTGGCTGGACCGACAAACTCTTCGTCCGGTATATTGCGTTGACGACGCTACAACCAAAGGACAAGGCACCCTGCAAACCGCATCGCCCAAGAACTTAAATACCTCCACCATTTCCGACGAATTAAAAGTAAGTACTGACGGACAAGCTTACGTCTATGCCATTTCACCCAATCGTGATTTGGCTGTCATTACGGGCGGACATGCTGCCGACGGTGTTTTTTGGATTGACGACGAAACGGGTGCATGGTGTACCAGTGACTACTATTGTTCACTTCCCGAGTGGGTTAACAAACGCGATCTCTACCAGCCCATAGAAAATATTATCAAGAACACCGAATGGACTCCGCTCAACGATAATGTCACCTATTTCAGCTATTTTCTGTCAGGAAAAAGCGGAAAAGCCTTTAAGCGGAAGTTCAACGGTGACTACCGCTTCATGCTGTTCAAAAACAGCGGTCTGGTTAATGAGGAAGTTGCCGGAATGGTTGATGACTGCCTGAACCATACGCCGCTTGGCGAAGACGACGTAACCGATTATCTGGCTGTTACCCTCTATGCAGGCAATTATGACAATCAGCGAAGCCCCTGTTGAAATGCAGGACACGTATGCCCGGCTCGACCGCGCCCTTGAACACATCATGAAATCCATCGAACGAAAAGTCGGCGCCGACGGTGTTCTCTTTGTCGTTACTTCTACCGGGTATACCACCGAAGAACCCAATGAGCTTAAAAAATACCGTATCCCGACCGGTACTTTCGATATGAAGCGCTCGGCAGCTCTGCTGAACATTTACCTGCAAGCCATTTACGGTAGAGGTAATTATGTAGATGCAGCTTGGGGAGAACAAATCTACCTGAACAGAAAGCTACTGGAAGACAAGCAACTGGATTATACCGAAATTACCAATCGGTCAGAAGCTTTCCTGCAGCAACTCTCGGGAATAGAAGACGTATATACATCTACCCGTATTTTGTTGGGAGCACATTCTCCCGGCATTCAAAAAATCAGAAACAGTTTCAATAAACGACATTCCGGCGACATTTTACTTTCGGTATCACCCGGGTGGCATCTGGTTAACATCGACACACACGAAGACCACCTGTCCCGCTCTGCCTACATTCCCTTTCCTATCATTTTTATGGGAGCAGGTGTCCAGGCCGAAAAAGTAGATACGCCCGTCAACACACAATGCATTGCCCCCACTCTGGCACGCACCATGCGCATCCGGGCTCCCAATGCATGCGATGAAGTTCCGCTGTCTATCATGCAGCCATAATACATTTCTCCCTTTTATCAATACAATTTATTCATCAGAAAAAAGACAATACAATATATGGATATCAATAAAATTATCGGCAAATTGTTCGGCAACAAGTCAACACGCGACATGAAGTTGATTCAACCTATTGTTGAACAAGTAAAGGAAGCCTACAAAACCATCGACCAGCTCAACAACGATGAGCTCAGAGCAAAGACAAAAGAGCTGCAACAAAAAATTCAACACTCCGCTGACGACCTGAAAGCCAAGATTGAGGAGTTGAAAGCCAAGATTGAAGACACACCGCTGGAAGACCGCGAACTGATTTTCAACCAGATCGACAAAATAGAAAAGGAAGTATTGGAGCGCTATGAAGTAGAACTCAATGCAGCCCTTCCCGAAGCCTTTGCCATCGTAAAAAGTACAGCCCGCCGCTTTGCTGAAAACCCAGAAATAGAAGTAACGGCCAACGATTTTGACCGCGAGCTGGCCACCTCTCACGATTTTGTACGTATTGAAGGCGACAAAGCTATCTACCAGAACCACTGGATAGCCGGTGGAAATGACACACAGTGGAACATGGTACACTACGACGTGCAGCTCTTCGGTGGTGTCGTACTGCACCAGGGTAAAATTGCCGAAATGGCTACCGGTGAAGGTAAAACCCTCGTAGCTACCCTCCCGGTATTCCTCAATGCCTTGACGGGTAACGGTGTTCACGTAGTAACAGTCAATGACTATCTGGCCAAGCGTGACTCTGAATGGATGGGCCCCATCTATATGTTCCATGGCTTGAGCGTAGACTGCATCGACAAGCATCAGCCCAACTCCGAAGCCCGTCGCCGCGCCTACCAGGCCGATATTACCTTCGGTACGAACAACGAATTCGGTTTCGACTATCTGCGTGACAACATGGCCATGTCGCCCGAAGACCTCGTGCAGCGCGCCCACAATTATGCCATTGTCGATGAGGTTGACTCCGTGTTGATTGACGATGCCCGTACGCCGTTAATTATTTCCGGCCCCGTACCCCGCGGTGAAGACCAGTTGTTTGAGCAATACCAGCCGCTGGTTGAGCGCCTCTACGAAGCCCAGCGCAAACTGGCCACCCAGTATCTGGCCGAAGCCAAAACCCTGATTGCCTCCGGCGACAAGGAAAAGATTTCCGAAGGTTTCCTGCAACTCTTCCGCAGCCACAAGGCGCTGCCCAAGAACCGTCCGCTGATCAAGTTCCTTTCTGAGCAGGGCATCAAGTCCGGTATGCTCAAAACGGAAGAAATCTATATGGAGAACAACAACAAGCGCATGCACGAGGCTACCGATCCGCTGTTCTTCGTAGTAGATGAAAAAATGAACTCCGTCGACCTGACAGACAAGGGTAACGACTGGCTGGCCCAATCGGTTGGCGATGCCACGCTGTTTGTCCTTCCCGACATCACGGCTGAACTTTCAGCCCTGGAGGCCGACGAGTCACTCGACAAGGAAGCCAAATTAATGAAGAAAGACGAGCTCTATGCCGACTATGCCGTCAAGAGCGAACGTGTACACACCATCCTGCAGCTGCTCAAGGCTTACGCCATGTTCAACAAGGATGAAGAATATGTGGTAATGGACGGTCAGGTCAAGATTGTGGACGAACAGACCGGACGTATCATGGAAGGCCGCCGCTGGAGCGACGGTCTGCACCAGGCCGTTGAAGCCAAGGAACACGTCAAGGTGGAAGCAGCCAACCAGACCTTTGCTACCATCACCCTGCAGAATTATTTCCGTATGTACCACAAGCTCTCGGGTATGACGGGTACCGCCATTACCGAGGCCGGCGAGTTCTGGGATATCTACAAGCTGGATGTAGTAGAAATCCCCACCAACCGCCCCGTACAGCGTATTGACATGAACGACCGCGTTTACCGCACCCAGCGTGAAAAGTACAACGCCGTCATTGAAGAAGTACAGAAGATGGTAGCCGAAGGACGCCCCGTTCTGGTAGGTACCACCAGTGTCGACGTGTCTGAGTTGCTTAGCAAGATGCTGCAGCTGCGTCACATTCCTCACAACGTGCTCAACGCCAAGCTGCACAAAAAAGAGGCTGACATCGTAGCCCAGGCCGGACAGTCGAGCATCGTAACCATTGCCACCAACATGGCCGGTCGTGGTACCGACATCAAGCTGAGCGAGGAAGTACGCAAGGCCGGCGGTCTGGCCATCATCGGTACGGAGCGTCACGAAAGCCGCCGCGTTGACCGCCAGTTGCGTGGTCGTGCCGGACGTCAGGGTGACCCGGGTTCGTCCGTATTCTTCGTTTCGCTGGAAGACAGCCTGATGCGTAAGTTTGCCAGCGAGCGCATTGCTCACGTTATGGACAAGCTCGGCTTCAAGGAAGGCGAAATGATTGAAGCTTCCATGATTAACAAAGGCATCGAACGTGCCCAGAAAAAGGTTGAAGAAATCAACTTCGGCGTACGTAAGCGCCTGCTTGAGTACGATGACGTGATGAACAAGCAGCGTACCGTTATCTACGAAAAGCGTCGCCACGCCTTGATGGGTGAGCGCATCGGCATGGATATCAGCAACATGATCTGGGACCGTGTGGTCAGCATCATCGACAGCAACGACTACGCAGGCTGCCGCGACCAGTTCCTTGAAGTAATGGCCATGGACGTACCTTTCAGCGAAGAGGAATTCGACGCCAAGAAGCGTGAAGACCTGTTTGAACCTTCATTCCAGGCCGCCATGGAAAACTTCAAGCGCCGCATCGACCAGCTGGCCCGCATCGCCATGCCGGTTATCACCAAGGTTTATGAAGAGCAAGGCCAGATGTACGAAAATATCCTCGTGCCTATTTCCGACGGACGCCTTGTCTACAACATCCGCTGCAACCTGAAAGAGGCCTACGAGTCAGAGTGCCGCGTAGTGGTTCGTGACTTCGAAAAAGCCATTCTGCTCCACAATATTGACGATGCCTGGAAGGAAAATCTGCGCGAACTCGACGAACTGCGCAAATCCGTACAGAACGCCAGCTACGAGCAGAAAGACCCCTTGCTCATCTTCAAGCTGGAGAGTGTCAAGCTGTTTGACGCCATGGTCAACAAAATCAACAACTCCACTACGGCTACCCTGATGCGTTGCCAGATTCCGGTACAGAACCCGCAGGATGTACGTCAGGCCGGCCCTGAACAGCGCGCGCCCAAACAAAAATACACCGAAACCCACGAGGACCTGAACGACGAGAGCCAGCAGGCTGCTGCCCAGCAGGACACCCGCAAGACGGCTCCCGAACCCATCGTCAAGGAAAAGGTACCCGGACGCAACGACCCCTGCCCCTGCGGTAGCGGAAAGAAATTCAAAAACTGCCACGGCAAGGACCTGGTTTAAAAAAAGGAAATAACCGTCAGCACATTTTGAGGCTGACTCCATAAAAAATATCCTTCGGAGAGGAATGATTTCCTCCACCCGAAGGATATTTTTTTTTATGGTTCCTCCCCGCCCCCTCCATCCTCAGACCGGCTCTCCGGCATTTTTTTACAACATGCTACTGCCACACGCGCACCGTTGCGCCTCCCGTTCCTTACAAAGCGGCTTGAAAAAAAACTTAAGTCGTACTTAAGGGAATAAAAGTCCCGGATAGTTTTTAGCAAATGCCTACGTGCCGTAATCCGTTGTCATTGGGCAAGCACCACCCCGGCTCTCCTTCCGCATGCAAGCAACATGCACCCTCATACGGATTCTCTCCCAGTGTTCGCTTATCCCGGCCATTTTTCCTCTCTCCCCGCATCACACCGAAATCATGATGCCGTTTTTTTCAGAACCGGCCTATGGCCCAATTCTGAAGCACGAATCATCATCATTCTGTAAAAAAATTGTAACTTTGCACCGTTTTTTTCAGCATCCGGCTGAATCCTACTGCTGAAATACAGAATTTTACAGGCACACTTGGCATGATCCGAAAGGCCGGAACAGAGGTACTCCTGACCGCCTCTCCATCATCTGCAACGGGACGAACGCCCCATTGTGCCACAACCCACTGTCACAAACCAACCGCTTAAAATGAAAGATATCTGCTGCATCGGTCACATCACGCTCGACCGCGTCATCACCCCTAAGAAAACCGTACACATGCCGGGCGGAACGTCCTATTATTTTGCCAAAGGCATCAACCGCCTACCGCAGGCCAACTTTCAGCTGGTAACGGCCGTAGGCGCCACGGAGATGCCGGTTGTCAGCCAGCTCCGTCAGGAAGGTATTGACGTGATAGCCCTGCCCAGCCGCCGCAGCGTATTCTTTGAAAACAAATACGGCCAGAACGGCAACGAGCGCACCCAGCGCGTACTGGCCAAGGCCGACCCCTTTACCGTTGAGGGGCTGCAACAGGCCGAACCGGCCAAAATCTACCACCTGGGCAGCCTGCTGGCCGACGATTTCTCGGCCGATCTGGTCAAGTATCTTTCAGGAAGAGGCATGGTTTCGGTCGACGTACAGGGCTATCTGCGCCAGGTGCAGGGCGAAAACGTAGTACCTGTTGACTGGAAGGAAAAAATGGACCTCATGCCCTACATCGACATTCTCAAGGTCAACGAATACGAAATGGAGGTGCTTACGGGCAAAAACGAGCCTCATGCAGCCGCCCGGGTCATTGGCAACTGGGGCGTCAAGGAAGTGTGCGTCACCCTGGGCGACTACGGCTCCGTTATCTATGCCGGTGGCCGCTTTTACGAAATCAAGGCCTACCCGCCCAAACAGCTGGTTGACCCCACCGGATGCGGCGACACATACTCCACCGGCTATCTCTACTGCCGCGCCAAAGGAATAGGGGCTGACGAAGCCGGACGTTTTGCCGCAGCCATGTCAACCCTCAAACTTGAAACTTCAGGCCCCTTCTCGGGTACTGAAGCCGATATCCGCCAACTGATGGCTCAGTTTGACTGAGCCTGACGCCGGCGTGCCTTTACCTGCTGCCATACGGTAAAGGAATAGGCCCACACTACTACATAAGCCATCAGCGGCACCACGAAAGCCAGCGTCATGTTGCTAAGGTCAGCCGCCATCCCCATTACCACCGTACCCACGGCACCGCCGATGGGCGACATCATCAGTATGGCCGACGCGCGCTGCGTGAGCGGCCCGAGCCCTTTAATCGACAGGGCAAAAATGGTGGGAAACATAATGGACTCTACCACAAAGATGAGCAGCGAAGCCACAAACGACACCACCGGATAGTCGAGCACCACAAACAGCGTCAGCACCACGGCACTCGAAATGCAAAAGAGCAGCACCTTTTCGGCCCGGATGTATTGCATCACCCAACTGCCCAGAAAACGGCCGCCCATAAACAGCAGCAATCCCACCGAAAGCACCAGCGAGGCCACCAGCTTGTGGTTGGCGCCCGGCAGGGCCCTTACGGCCCACCCCACCAGGTCGGTCTCAGCCGCATAATTGACAAAGAAAGAGTTGATGGAAATTTCCGAAACCTCATAGCAGAACAGGGCCAGCAGGCCGAACACAAACATCGGATGCCGCCGCAGCCGCATCGCCACACCTCCGGCAGCAACAGGCGCCTGCACTTCCTCCATCACCACCTCGGGCAATTTGATTTTGGAAAACACCACCGCAATCAGCAGCACCACCACTCCTATCACAATATAGGGCAGCGAAATGTCGGGCCTGTCGCCCGAAAAGCAGTAAAGCCCGCCCAACAGCGAACCGCAGATACATCCGGCGCCGTTAAACGACTGCGCCCGGTTGAGTCGGCTGGCCGCCGTAGCGCGGTCGCCAAGCAAGGTAACATAGGGGTTGGCTGCCACCTCCAGCGTGGCCAGTCCGCACCCGATGACAAACAGCATCAGCAGAAACAGGCCAAACACCCACACCCCACTCACGCAGCCGCTCAGGCAGAAGCCCGTGGCGCCGAGTCCAAAGAGCACCAGACCGCCCACCACGCCACGGCGCGTACCGAAACGACGGATAAACTGCCCCGCCGGCACGGCCATCAGGAAGTAGGCCAGATACGTCACAAACTGCACGGCCGACGCCTGCATCTTGGTCAGGTGCAGCGTTTCCTGGAAAAACGGATTCAGAATATCCAGTATGGCGCGGGCAAATCCCCACAAGAAGAAAAAAAAGGTGATTAACACAAACGGAAAGAGCAACCCCTTTCCTACCAAAGCTTTTTTCATGTATGTATGTCTGATTTTTATTGTCGTTGTTGCTGTCCGCAAACACTGTTTCACGCATCCGGACATGCAAAGTTAGCGCAACTGGCTGAATAGGCAAAACAAAACATTCCGGTTTTTGCCTTAAACTATGTAACAATATATTTGCTATGTTTCCAACATAAAACATTGCCTTTTATTATCGAATAAAGCCTCAATTATGCTAAATTTGCATTTAAAATTATACTTCATGGACATAGATAGACTCTTATCAATTCACCAATCACACTCTTTAATGCAAATCAAGGCAATTAATAAGCAATTATTAATTGCTCAATATGCCCAATGTGAACAAATTTCCACTTTACAAAAAGAAATTAAAACCAGCAATTGCATCGCAAAACAAATTCTTAAAAGACAACTTGAAGAAGCTCAACATAGAGAACAACAAAAATATTATAAAGCACTTGCTTTCTCAATGAAAGAAGCTGTAGAACATGTTAAGACAGAAAAAGACGTAAATTTTAAATGTTTCTTATATGAATTATATTCGAAAACAATTCTAGAGAATTTGCAAGAAGCTCAAAATAATCTAGAAGAAATCTCTGACAAAGAATATTGCAATAAAATAATATGTTCTCTTCAAAAGATTCAACAAGAATACCTTGCTGCAAATAACATATATAGTCAAAGTTTGTTTGCTAAACTACTAATTGCACAAATAAGCTACATTAAACAACAAAATCTTTTCAAAGAAAAAAATTGTAACTACTTTATTTGTAAAACAAAGATACAAGAAGAAATAAAAACTTTACAAGAAAAAGCCAACAAACAAATCCATCGAGGATGTTTAAAAAAAACTTTAATATTCTTATCTATTTGTGGCCTTTTCCTTATGATTTTATCCATATTTACGGATATTACAGTATTGCCTAACCTCTTTATTATATTTTTTCTTCCATTTTTTATTCCTTTGTTAATTCTAATAAGAAAAGAAAGAAAATGGAAAATGGAAAAAGATTTACTTCTTCATAAAACCGAACAAAAGATTGAAAAGTTAATAAGAAAGATCAATAAATTAGATGAGGATATTTATAATGATAAAAAATTGTTGTCTGAATCACCTTATATACAAATAAAAAATTCTATTTCATCTGAATACCCTCATTGGGAAAAAACCTTACAGAAAATAGATGTACAAATACCCAAACTAAAAGATTTAAATTCTAAAAAAAATCAAGAATTATTTGTAGTGGCCCAATATGCTATTGCTTTTTCAAGAGCCGACTCAGCTTTAATACAAAGAAAATTTTCCTGTAGCAGTCAAAAAGCAAAATCCTACATAGAAGAATTAGAAAATATAGGAATTCTTAAAAACGGCATCGTACAAATACATAGCAAGGAAACATTAACAGAATATTGGAATATGTTGTAAGTACATTATTATTATTTTAAAATAGCTCAGCATTGTTAAATACTGAAACACTCTATATTTTCATTGGCGCTATGTTCTTACCATTCTCTATCATTTACAAATACCCCCCCAAAAAAGAAAAATCAACAAAATGAAACCCTATTTGGCCATTACCATATTTCTGACGCTGATTATCCCCGCCGTTGCCACCAGCTGGGGCAGCTACAAAATAACCGAAGCCTGCATCATCAACGACCTCAATCAGGCCCTGGCCCGCACCATACAGCAAAAGGACGTCAGCATCATCACGCCCGACACCCTGAGCACCTACCGCCGCTTTCTGAACAACCCGGCCCTGAAGTCAAGAGTCTATCTGGCCCACTGCCCCCGGATAGAAACGGGCAACGCCGTATGCAGCGACACCATGATAGGCAACCCGAAACTCCCGGCTTTGGGCATCAGGGCCTATACCAGCTGTACGCAGGCCACCATATTCAGCATGTCCGACCAGCGGCTGCCCATGACGTTACTGCTGCTGAGCCTCGCGTGGGGCGCATACAGCCTGCACGTATGCCGTCGGAACAAACCAGGCATAACGGCCATCGGACGGCTGACTTATGACCACAACTCACATTGCTTTTACAACGCCCGCCGCGAACAGCTGCACCTTACTCCCCTGCAGCAGCAACTCATGGAAATGTTTGTCAGCCACTCCGACCACCAACTGGCCATCCACGAAATATGCGCTGCCCTGTGGCCTAAGAAAGACGACCCGCGCGACACGCTCTACACGCTCATACGCCGTCTGAAACCCATCGTGGAAAAGGACACCAACCTGAAAATCATATCGGAAAAAGGGCGTTCCTACCGACTGGAAGAAACCAGGCCCTAACCCCCGTCACTCCGCCAGGACACGCAAAAAAGCCTCGGCCTCGCTTTCCAGCACAGACCTGCGCAACAGTTTTCCCACATAGTCATACCCCTCGGGCGACGTCAGGCCGGCATAACCGAACCTTGCACCCATTACAGCTCCGGCCACAGCCGCATTGGTGTCGGCATCGCCACCCTCGCCCACTACGGCCTGCAACCCCGAATCAAAACGGTCGGCATGCCAGCAGGCCCAAAGCGCAGCCCCCATCGTTTTGAGAACATACCCCATGGAAAGCGGATCGTCCAGCTCCAGTGACGACAGATTCCCCGCCGCAGCTTTCTCCACGTATGCCGCAATCCGCTCATCATATTGCTGCGCCAGAGCCATCACGTCGGCCGGCGTCAGCACCCGTTCCTCGTACACCAAGGCGTGAACCAGTTCGGAAACCACCACGCAGGCCCCCACACAGCGCGGGTCAAAATGCGTAAGCCGCCCGATGTTTTCAGCATGGCGCGCTACGTCGTTACGCAACAGTCCCACCACAGCCGTACGCATCACACTGCCGTTGGGCGCATTGTCACACCGCCCCATCCGCCACACCAGTTCGGCCGCCTTGAAAGGCCGTTCCGCATAGTCGCCCATCATCATCAGGTTGTAAGTAGTCTGCCCCATGCCCCTTGCGCCATTCATGGCCCATTGCTTAAACTTCGCGGCTATGGACATATAATCAACCCCTCCGTTCTGCTCAACAATGGCCGACATTACACAGCGCATCATGTCCGTATCGTCCGACCATTCCCCCATTTTCCATAATCTGCGATGCCTGTCCCTTACGATTTGCTCAAAATGCCACAAACCGTCGGGATAGAATTTCTTTACTTCATCCTTACGCATAAACTCCGTACCCCGCCCCAGCGCATCGCCCACGGCCTGTCCGAAAATAACCCCCAGCGCTCTGTCGCGCCACGAATCACTGAAATGAATATCACGCTGCTCCATATCCCAAAAAGAAATATATGTTGTACTACTTGCCTCCCTCCCCAAAAGAAGAGAAGCCCAAAGGTCCCACCTTCATATGAAGACCAAAGAAAAAAATACACCTCACAAAATTCGTAAAAAACCACAATCCGGCCAAGTTCATCCTCCTCCACTTTGCTCGCGCGGCATTTTTTCGTCTACTGCTTCATCCCCTTTCTCCGGCCGGCAATAAGCCATCACCATCTACATTTCCGTATAAAAACGCCTCTGCCCCCAAGGCACTCTCCACAAAAATCATTACTTTTACATACGCATCATACACAAAAATCATGAAACGCATTGAAGTAGTAGCGGCCGTCATCTGCCGCCAGCAACAATACCTCGCCACCCAGCGTGGCTATGGCGAGTTCAAAGACTTCTGGGAATTTCCGGGAGGCAAACTGGAGGAAGGTGAGACGCCCCGGCAGGCGGCGGTGCGGGAAGTCCGGGAAGAACTCAGCGCCGATGTAGCGCTGGGCGAGTTGATTTCGCAGATCGAATATGATTATCCTGATTTTCATC
>OMBA01000681.1_pt1 | contig 16253 bp, 10 predicted proteins | sample 1673441 | NCBI WGS metagenome assembly OMBA01 (sample SAMEA103958111, study PRJEB25191) | human gut metagenome | biome: human-associated habitat [ENVO:00009003]; feature: intestine environment [ENVO:2100002]; material: feces | place: Germany | collected 2013/2015
GGCTTCAGGGTGCGGTAGTTGATGGTCTCAGGCTTCTTCACCTCGCCGTAGCTCCAGTTGCGGATCTGGTCCGGAGAGGCAAGGCCGATTTTGATCGAATCGAAGACGTTGTTTTCCATGAAACGAACCCTTTCTTAATCTTTATAGTCTCGATGATAACAGTTGACGTTGGAAGACCCGCTGCCCTCCCCTGCCCTGCGGCGGCAGCACGCGCACCGCGCAGGGAAACACAGCTTTCTCAAAGGGGCCTTATTATTCGTCGATGTTCACTTCGTCAGAAGCGGACTCTGCAGCGGCAGAGTTGTCATCCTCCAGCACGGAGGGATCATCGAAACCAGCATCGGCGTCCTTGATGGTGTAATCGTTCAGCAGCTCGTTCTCGTTGGCGACAGTCTCGGTGCCGGCAACATCACGCATATCGAAGCCGGTCTCTTCGTCGTCGAAGTTCTGGCGCATATCGATCTCGTTGCCTTCCTTGTCCTGGACCACGACGTCCAGGCCCAGAGACTGCAGTTCCTTGAGCATGACGCGGAAGGACTCGGGGATGCCCGGCTGCGGGATGGGCTCGCCCTTGACGATGGCCTCGTAGGTCTTGACACGGCCCTCGACGTCATCGGACTTGACGGTCAGGATCTCCTGCAGGGTGTAAGCAGCGCCGTAAGCCTCCAGAGCCCAGACCTCCATCTCGCCGAAGCGCTGGCCGCCGAACTGGGCCTTGCCGCCCAGAGGCTGCTGGGTGACCAGAGAGTAGGGGCCGGTGGAACGGGCATGGATCTTATCATCGACCAGGTGATGCAGCTTGAGGTAGTACATATAACCAACGGTAACGCGGTTATCGAACTTCTCGCCGGTACGGCCATCGTAAACGGTGGTCTTGCCATCACGGTCCAGCTCGATCTTGGAGAAGTCGATGATGTGGCCCTTCTCACCCATGATCTTGGGCAGCTTGGTGGGATATGCGGGAGCATTCTCACCGTGCCACAGCTCGCGGGCGGTGTCGAAGGTATCGCCGATGTCGTTCTCACGCGCGGAATCGAACACGGGGGTCATAACCTTGATGCCGCACGCCTTGGCAGCGTAGCCCAGGTTGACTTCCAGCACCTGACCGATGTTCATACGGGAAGGAACGCCCAGGGGGTTCAGCACGATGTCCAGCGGGGTGCCGTCGGGCAGGTAGGGCATATCCTCCTGCGGCAGGATGCGGGAAACGACACCCTTGTTGCCGTGACGGCCTGCCATCTTATCGCCGACGCTGATCTTACGCTTCTGAGCGATGTAGCAGCGGACGACCTCGCGGACACCGGGCTGCAGCTCATCGCTGTTTTCAGGAGTAAAGACCTTGACATCCACGATGATGCCGTACTCGCCGTGGGGCACGCGCAGAGAGGTATCACGGACTTCGCGGGCCTTCTCGCCGAAGATGGCGCGGAGCAGGCGCTCCTCAGCGGTCAGCTCGGTCTCGCCCTTCGGGGTAACTTTGCCGACCAGAATGTCGCCGCTCTTGACCTCTGCGCCGATGCGGATGATGCCGCGCTCGTCCAGATCCTTCAGGGCATCCTCCGAGACGTTGGGGATGTCGCGGGTGATCTCTTCGGGTCCCAGCTTGGTGTCGCGGGACTCGGTCTCATATTCCTCGATGTGGATCGAGGTGTAAACGTCCTCGCGGACGATCTTCTCGTTCAGCAGGACGGCGTCCTCGTAGTTGTAGCCCTCCCAGGTCATGAAGCCGATCAGAGCGTTCTTGCCCAGAGAGATCTCGCCGTTGCGCATTGCGGGGCCGTCGGCCAGCACCTGACCGGCCTTGACGCTCTCGCCCACTTCCACGATGGGGCGCTGGTTGATGCAGGTGCCTGCGTTGGAGCGGGCAAACTTGACCAGCGGGTAGTTGTCCACGCCGCCCTGTGCATTGCGGACGGTGACGTGGTCGGCATCCATCTTCTCAACGATACCGTCGTTCTTTGCCAGAACAGCGGTGCCGGAGTCGGTAGCAGCCTTGTACTCCATACCGGTAGCAACGATGGGCTGCTGGGTGACCATCAGAGGCACTGCCTGACGCTGCATGTTGGAACCCATCAGAGCACGGTTACAGTCATCGTTCTCCAGGAAGGGGATGCAGGCGGTAGCGACAGAGACCATCATTCGGGGCGAGACGTCCATATAATCGACCTTCTCGGCGTCGATTTCCAGGATCTCATCGCGGCGGCGGGCAGAAACGCGGGGACGGATGAAGTGCTTGGTCTCATCCAGAGGCTCGTTGGCCTGAGCAACAACGTACTCGTCCTCAACGTCAGCGGTCATATACTCAACTTCATCGGTAACGACCTGATCGATCAGCTTGCCGTTTTCGTCGTAAGTCTTTTTGACCTTGCGGTAGGGAGCCTCAACGAAGCCGTACTCGTTGATCTTGGCGTAGGATGCCAGATAGGAGATCAGACCGATGTTGGGGCCTTCAGGGGTCTCGATGGGGCACATACGGCCGTAGTGGCTGTAGTGAACGTCGCGGACCTCGAAACCTGCGCGGTCACGGCTCAGACCGCCGGGGCCCAGAGCGGACAGACGGCGCTTGTGGGTCAGTTCAGCCAGCGGGTTGTTCTGATCCATGAACTGGGACAGCTGGGAAGATCCGAAGAACTCTTTGATTGCAGCTGTAACCGGTTTGATATTGATCAGGGACTGCGGAGAAATTCCGTCGATGTCCTGTGTTGTCATACGCTCACGTACCACACGCTCCATACGGGACAGACCGATGCGGTACTGGTTCTGAAGCAGCTCACCTACGGCACGGATTCTACGGTTGCCCAGGTGGTCGATATCATCGGCATTTCCTGCGCCGTATTCCAGATGCATGTTGTAGTTGATGGAAGCGAAAATATCTTCCTTTGTGATATGTTTCGGAATCAGGTCGTGGATGTCACGTTTGATCGCCTGTTTGATCTCTTCGATATCGGTATTCTCCTCCAGGATCTTTTCCAGAACCGGATAGTATACTTTCTCGTTGATGCCAAGCTCTTCCTCGTCAACATCTACCCATGCTTTCAGATCTACCATTAAGTTGGAAAGAACTTTTACGTTTCTCTCCTCGGTCTGGATCCATACATACGGTACTGCTGCGTTCTGAATCTTGTCTGCGAGTTCCAGAGTAACGGTGGTGCCTTTTTCTGCAAGGATTTCACCGGTGGACGGATCTACAACATCCTCAGCGAGGATCTGGTTGCGGATACGGCTGCGCAGCGCAAGTTTCTTGTTGAATTTATAACGGCCTACCTTTGCCAGGTCATAGCGACGCGGGTCAAAGAACATGCTCATGATGAGGCTCTCTGCATTTTCTACTGCGAGAGGCTCGCCCGGACGAATTTTCTTGTACAGCTCGAGAAGACCTTCCTGATAGTTGGTGGAAGTATCTTTGGTGAAGCTTGCAAGAATCTTCGGCTCTTCACCGAACAGCTCTACGATCTCTGCATTGGAGCTTACTCCAAGTGCACGGATGAGGACTGTGATCGGAACTTTTCTGGTACGGTCTACGCGGACATAGAAGACGTCGTTGGAATCGGTCTCGTACTCCAGCCATGCTCCACGGTTCGGGATTACGGTACAGGAGAACAGTCTCTTTCCGAGCTTATCATGTGCGATGCCGTAATAAATACCAGGGGAACGTACCAGCTGGCTGACGATTACTCGCTCTGCACCATTGATAACGAATGTTCCTGTTGCTGTCATCAACGGCAGATCACCCATGAAAATTTCGTGCTCTGTGATCTCGTCTTTTTCCTTATTATATAATCTTACTTTTACCTTTAACGGTGCCGCATAAGTAGCGTCACGCTGTTTACACTCTTCGATTGAGTATTTTACGTCATCTTCACACAGTGTAAAGTCTACGAATTCAAGGCTCAGCCGTCCGCCGTAGTCGGAGATTGGTGAAATGTCATCAAAGACTTCCTTGAGTCCGCTTCTCAGGAACCAGTCATAGGAATCCTTCTGGACTTCAATCAAGTTGGGCATTTCCAATACTTCTTTTTGTCTCTGGTAACTCATTCGCATACTTTTTCCGGTAGGTATCGGACGTATTCTGTTTTTCTCCATTGACGTTGTCACCCCTTGTGTTATAATATATTTATTACCGCTCATGCCTGAACAAAAGGTTTTAGGCATATCTTGCCATAATAGTGCATTTTCTAGATTATCATGTTTTTTCAAGTGTGTCAACAAAACAGATTGTATTTTTTTCAGTACAATCTGTTTTTTACTGGTTTTTCCGCCAGGACCCTGTTAGAATAGTACTTTAGATGTGATTGAAAGCACTGAATTTTCAGAAAAAAGCCGCCTGTTTGATTTTTTTATTTTTCAAATCAAACAGGCGGTTTTTTTATTCTAATTTTTTAATATTTCAGAGCTCCATCCCGATTTCGCTTATGCCGCGTCGAATCGTTCTTTTTAATGCTGAATATTGTCAGCCATCATGTCCATAAAGCTCCATGGTTTCAGAACTTTGTTGATCTCTGCAAACACTTTATCATCGTAGTTGTGTTTTACTTCCGTTTTGCGGTCAAACACCATGGTATCCGCATCCTCTGCTTCTACTTCCGGCCAGTGCGGGAGTCCGGCATGATCCGGGGTGCCGTTCTTTGCGAAGGCAAGAAGTGCTCCGAAGATTTCGCTTTCCAGTTTATCGCTGACATCCGGGATGCCACAAATTTCTACGAGATCTGCGTTTCCGAAGAAATATGGGATATCGGAGCAGTGCCATGCCGGCTTGCCGTGCTGGAACGGGAATTCCAGAGCGAAGTTGTAGAGATATGCTTTGCCGCCGCCTTTTGCGAACAGTTTGGCAAGTTTTACGGTCGGCTCACGCATTGCACGGTCGATGGCAAGAACATCTACGCCGTTCTTCTCCGGATATGCTTCTTTGAAAGCGTCCAGAACCTTTTCGGCATTGTCTCCATAAACCTTTTTGAGGATTTCCAGAATCTCTTCCGCTGTCAGTTTGTTCTTATCATAAGCTGCCGGTGCAAACGTTGCGAACTCGCCGTATACGGTTCCGATCATCATCGGAATCTGATGTGCATGCTCACGGAAGCCTGCGTCGAATGGATTTCCATAGAAGTAATCGCCCTTTTTCGGGCCGCCGCCGATGTAGCCGCCACTCTGTGCAATCGCCGGAGCCACTTTTGCATATGCAGCAGCAAGCTGCGGATACGGTACAGTTTCCAGCTGAGCCACATCGTCAAAGCCGAGCGCTTTCATCATTGCCGTAATAATCTCCGTGCCGTCTTTCTCTCCTGCGCCGAGCGGATCGTCCTCCATAACACCGCTCATGACAAGGCCTTTCTGGAACAGGCCGTCTGCTGATGGAATCTGCATCAGGTCAGTCACCTTCATTCCGCCGCCGGACTGGCCGAAAATGGTTACATTCTCCGGATCGCCGCCGAACAGGGCGATATTGTCATGTACCCACTGCAGGGCTGCCACCATATCGGCGTGGCCTGCGTTTGCGGAGTTTTTGTATTTTTCCCCAAACGGAGACAGATCCAGATATCCTAAAATATTCAGTCTGTGGTTGACAGAAACAAGAATCGAATCACCTTTCTTTGCGATGCTGACGCCGTCATACGCAACCTGCTCGATGGAAGATCCCGCTGCGTATCCACCGCCGTGGAACCATACGAGAACCGGTTTTTTGGCTTCCGGATCAAGTTTGTTTGTCCAGATATTTAAGGACTGGCAGTGCTCATCCTGCGGCCAGTAGCGGTGCGGAACCATAAGCTCGCCGTTCGGTGTATCTTGGTTCTGAAGCGGGCATACAAAGCCGTAGTTTGTCGCATCCTTCACGCCATCCCATTTGGACGGAACCGGCATCTGGAAACGGTCTGCGTATGCATACGGAATTCCTTTGTAAATGTAAACACCGTCATAAAAATAACCTTTTAAATCGCCGGATGTGGTATGCAGCACCGGCACGCCATCGTAATCAAATATTTTCCCCATTTTGAAATACCTCTTTTCTGTAGAATTTAGCATTTATGTTGTTTTCAGTATAAACAATATTTTCGTCCTTTTCTACTCGAATTGTCGCAAGATCTTCTTATATTGTTGCTTTTTTCCCACTCTTTCTCTGTATTCTCCCACCGCGAGTGCAATTTTTTGAAGATTTTACAGAATCTGCTCCACCTCAATCAGCGCCGTCTCGTGCGGCTCCAGGCGTTCCTGCACCGTGAGGCTGCCTTCCGGGTCGGTTTCCTGCTCCCAGACACGGTATTCCGGGTCCGCACTGTGGCACAGCATCGCGCGCTCCATCCGGTTCATCCGCTCCGGAGCTCCCATCCGCACCCACGCATCGTAGCTGCTGCCGTGCTCTTTTGTCACTTTATACAGCCGCAGGCAATATTTTCCCGGTTCCAGTCCGGTCAGTTTCACTGAAAAGGTCCGGATTTCCCCCATATTGAATACGCGGTAACGATCCGTGCGGGAAATATTCACGGCATGGCGGTAGCGGTACAGCATATCGTAGTGAACATAGTTGTACAGGTAAATCTGGCTTTGGTTTTTCTCCGGCTCCGTGCTGATAAAATAGCCGTCCCCACGCTTCACCAGACGAGATCCCATTCTGCCGAGCAGCCGCAGCGCAGTGCAGACCGCCTTTGGAATGCCGTTCATCGTGAACAGCCCAAAACCTCCATGATACGTTTCCCGCGCCGGAAATACTTCATCCAAACGGTCATTGACCGAGAAATACGCAATTCCCTGCAGCGCCTCTTCATTTTCCAGAAGATTTTTAAACAGCCATGCCGCTTTATAACAGGTATCGTTGCACAGATCCCTCTGCCAGATGTTGCTGCTTCACTCATCCACCAGAACCGGCAGTGCACCAAGCCCAGCCTTCTGCAGCAGACCTTTTACCTTCTCCCCGCGGTTCCGCAGAAAATCCGGGTCGCGGCTCACAATCATATTGACGCTCTCGTTGTTCTGGATCAGATTCATTTTCTCCTCTTCCTCTCCATAGATCACCGTGCCAAACGAGCGGAATGCAAAAATTTCCGGCACACATTCCTTTTCCTTCATAGTTTCGATAAAGGCTTTGAGATGTTCCTCCGGTCCAAGACCAAAGGAAAGACATGTTACAAGATCCGGGCTCACACGTTTCATCTCCTCGTACGATGCTTTCCACGTTTCAAAGAACTCATCTCCTCCATCAATCGTGATCACGTCTCCGCTGATCCACGGGTTGAAAATCCAGCGCCGCATCTGGTTGATTCCATACCGTTCCCTTAGATGTTCCATCAGGTTTTTGATCAGCATGCGCCACTCAGCCAGATCTCGCGGAGAGCTGCTTAGCGCCGGACGCATCGTTCTTCCCGGGTCTGTTTTTGCCAGCAGCAACGGCATATGGCCGAATTCCAGCAACGGCTTCGCTCCCGTGGAAAGGATGAAATCGATCACCTCATCAATATAGTTCCAGCAGAACTGAATCTCGCCCCACATATTCCGCCGAAGTACGCACATATCATCATCAAGAATTCCTTTTACGCGGATCAGCTCATAGCCGAGCTCCTGCACCAGCTGTTCCAGCTCATCCTGCACCTCGCGGTTCAGCACACTTGCCGCATAGCCAGCATTGATCACGCGCTTCCAGTGGCCTGCCACTCTTGGTTTCCGTCCGTTTACTGCCGCTGTCACGGAAACGGCACTCTCATTTATCGTCTCAATCTCCTGCTCCGTGACCGCTGCATACTGCAGGAGACTCTGGAAAATATCATGGTCTCCCGCCGCCTCTTCCCGCTCTTTTCCTTTCTTTTCACGCTGTTTTACTGTATATTCCATCTGCTTCCGGTATTCGCTCGGTGTCATACCGCGGTATTTGCGGAATGCGCGGATCATCGCCGTCTCATTGACAAATCCATTGTGATAGGCAATCTCCGTCAGCGTTGCGCCGCTGTGCATTTCCTGTACGGCATGCGCCAGGCGCACCTGCGTCACGTACTCCCGAAATGATACACCGAAATACTGCGGAAAGCTCCGTGAAATATAGGCACGGCTCAGATAAAGATGATCCGCCAGATCCTCCAGCGTAATCTCTTCCCGGCAATGCTGCAGAATATAGTCTGATGCCCGCTGAATGCGTTCCCTTCCGCCCCGGCCCTGTTCCACCTTTTCCCCGGATGTAAAGTAAAAAAGCAGATCCTCCAGAAGCGCCGTCACACGGCTTTTCATATAGATCGGTTGTTCCTCATTATTCTTGTACATCTCAAGAAAGATCCGTGCCATATCCCGCCGGATCAAATCAAATTTTTCCTGCTGATCTTCCATATAAAAAAAACGACTGACATTTGACTTCACATTTCAGCAGCTTAATGTGAAATGAATCAATCGTCTCCGCTGAAACGCAGAGCGACAGAGCAAGTCCGTCTTCGTCCAGATCCAGGTCACAGATCTGAAACCGGTTGATCGCAAAGATAGATCCCATCGGGAGATTGTGAACTTCCCCGTCCTCGTAGCTGACTCTTCCACTCCCACGAAGCAGAAATAAAAGTTCAAAATCCGGATTCCACAGTTCCCGTTTCTTCTCCGGCCGGAGTAGCCGAAAACGGAATCCCGGCATTTCCTGTTTTGTTCCTTTCAGCATCATGTCTTCGTCTCTGTTGTCTCTTTCCATTTCACACCTCATGATAGATTTTTTTGTTGTATTGTACCACAAAAAAGGTCCCGCAAAAAGATCTTCTCCTTTTGTGGGACCGATTTTTCGGTTTTTGTTTTAGTTTTTGCAATTATTCCTTCACCTTCAGCACCAGACACTGATACGGTTGCAGACGGATCGTTTCCTCGCCTGCCTCGCAGGTGTCATAGTTATTCAGAAGTACTTCTTCGATTGTGTCTGTAAATGGCAATGTAATGCCATCCGCAAGAGAAGTAGTAAGGATCAGAATATTATTCTTCTCATCCTTCCTGCGGTACGCCAGAACGCCGCTTACCGTCTCGTATTCCGGAATCAGCGTTCCGTAGAGGAAGGTTTCTTCCAGATCTTCACGTCGTCTTACTGCCACCATTTTGCGGTAGAACCACAGCAGGGAATCAGGATCTTTTTCCTCGGCCTCATAGTTCAGTTCCGTATAGTTTTTATTCACCGGGAACCACGGCGTACCTGTTGTGAATCCCGCCTCGGCAGATGCATCCCACTGCATCGGAGTTCTGCTGTGCTCGCGGCTCTCGCGGTTGATCTGCTCGAGCGCTTCCGCATCCGTTTTTCCTTCTGCAATCAGACGGTCGTAAATAGCAAAGGTCGGTTTGTCGACGAATCCCTGAATAGACTGTTTCGGGTTGTCGCGCATGCCAATCTCCTGTCCCTGATACAGAAATACAATACCCGGCAGGAAGAAATTGGTGACCGGAAGCATCTTTTCGCTGTAGCGGTTCTGGTCCTCCGGCATCAGGAACCGGTCGATGATGCGCGTTTTGTCATGGTTTTCGAGGAAGTTGCAGAGCATGCCGCGGCCATCCACGATTTTCTGCGCCGCAAAAAGCTGATCGCGATAATCGTCAAACAACGCCACGGTATTGCCCCATTTCGGGTTACGCACATTGTCGAGGGTGTGACAAAAATCGAAAACGGACGAGAAACTGCCGTTTTCCCCAATCACATCCTCCACATCCTCCGGTCCCATGTGATCGTACTCTCCGATCGTCAGCGCATCGGTCGGCGCAAAGGTGCGCTCCTTCATTTCACACAAGATATCGGCAAGACCGTCTACATTGTTGAAATACTCGAACGCCATATTGTACTCGTCCGGTCCATCCGGCGGAAGGTTGGTGTACTGATAATTCTTTTTCAGATGGCTGATCGCATCAAGACGGAATCCGCCAAGTCCCAGATCCATCCATTTTAAAATCATCTCATAAATTTCTTCCCGCAATTTGGGATTCTCCCAATTGAGATCCGGCTGCTCTTTTGTGAAGATGTGGAGGTAATACAGTTTATCATATCCCGGTACTTTCTCCCATGCGCTGCCGCCAAAAATCGACCGCCAGTTGTTCGGCTCTTTGCCGTCTTTTCCTTCCCGGAACACATAATACTTTCCGTACTTTCCAAACGGATCTTTGAGTGCCGCCTGAAACCACGCATGCCGGTCAGAGGAATGATTCACGACAAGGTCCATCAGAATACGGATGCCGCGTTTTTTTGCCTCCGCAATCAGCTCCTTCATGTCCTCCATCGTTCCAAACGACGGGTCGATATCCATGTAATCGGAAATATCGTATCCGTTATCTACCATCGGGGATGCAAACACCGGACAGAGCCAGATGACATTGGCTCCCAGTTTTTCTATTTTGTCAAGATGACGGATCACGCCTTTCAGATCTCCTATGCCGTCTCCATTGGTATCCTGAAAACTCTTCGGATAAATCTGGTATCCAACCGTTTTGTGCCACCACTTTTTCTCCATTGCTTTTCTCCTGTTCATTTTGTTTTTATAATGCGGGCCGTTCTTTAGGTTTACCGCAAAACCTATAGTGTTTCCACTATATCACAAAAGAATGGATTATGCTACTTTTTCTTTTTGATTTTTCCCGATGTCCGCTTTACCGTTACGGCTCACTGTTTTTTCATCAGCGGCAAAATCACGCAGGAAGCAGCTTCTCCCCCCATATGAATGGTCTGATGGGCAATTTTATTTTCCGTTTTTTCCGACCACAGCCCTTTCTGATTGCTGTGGACATGGTACTGCGGAAAGTCGGAAGAGGAAATATCTACACGAATGCGGGAACCCTTTGGAATCGTGTATACAATATTCCACATAGTAATCTGCACCTCTGCCACGCTGCCCGGTTCATAGGCCCCAGCCTCCGTTTTTCCCTGCTCCAATGTTGCAATCGAGGAACGAATGTTGTACGCTTTTCCTTCCGGCGTTACCTCCATGATTTTAGCGGTGAATGCCGTATCCTCGCAATCACTTTCCACGAACAGACGGACGGAAGCTTTTCCGTTCAGCGTGAAAGTTTCTTCCAGCGGTTCTGATACAAAGCTCAGGACATCCTCACGATAGTCCGGTTCCGGCTGGAGATGACTGCCGATCTGCGGCATCGTATGCAGAAGGGCTTCTCCTCCGATGCTCTCGACGGGAGTGGCCGGGTCAAACGTGTAGTTTCTCGTTTTTTCCTGTTCCGGCGTGTCTGTCCGCAGTGTTTTCTCATCCAGATACAGCGTCATGCTTCCCGCAGTTTCTTCTTCTCCCAGTCGATCGGATACGATGTCAATCCACCGGTCTGAGCCGATCTCATAGGCACGGATCCGCTGTGTTGGGATTTCTTTTTGTTTCAGCGTCAGCTCAAACCATTCCAGCATCTTTGGAATTTCTTCATTCTGCGGGTGCAGCACCTCTTTATCTTCAAGACAAATCTGGAAAAAGTGGTTCCATGCACCGATTTCCAGCCAGCTGTGCTGTTTTGTCTCCTCGTTCAGGCGCTCCCACGTTTTCATACTGCTGCCGTGGTGATGATCGTACCAGCCGCTTAAAAGATAAATCGGAACCTTCGTTTTTGATGGAATTTCCCGCAACTGTTTCCACCAGCCCGTCTGCCAGAGTGCCGCATCCGGGCTCGGGCTTGTGATGTATTCGCGGTAGGACGGAACACGCTGTCCCCACAGCGCCTCGTCCACTTCAATCTGCGGCAGATAACGGCAGCTTTCGCGATAGTCAGCATTCACTGGTTTTTCCGCATTTTCCATCGACCATGCGGTCAGGATATCGTGGCGGAAGCAGCCCTTCTCGTAGGCTGATACAAAACGATCCGTTCCATAGTCCTCCAGAAACATTGCGGCAACTTTCCCCTCCGCGGCATCAGCGAACGCCCAGCCGGTCATGCTTGTGTAGGAATGGCCCCAGTAGCCTAAGATTTCGCACCATGGCTGCTCCACAAGGTAATCCATGGTGTCAATGCCATCGTTTCGCTCATTGATGTTTGGCTCCCATTTTCCTTCCGACTGCTCTCTGCCGCGGCAATACTGGTAGACATACACATAGCCTCTGCGCGCCAGTCCCTCACCGTAGGCACGGTGAATACGGTCGTTGCCCGGATAGCAGGTACGAGTCAGGATGACGGGATATTTCTTGTTTTCTCCTGATCCGCCTTCCCTTGGAAAATAATAGATTGTATGCAGCTTCACACCATCGCGCATCTCGATCTGGCTGTCTTTTCTTTCAAATGCTGCACAGCTTTCGGAAACGCCGCTTTTCGCAAACTGTTCCTCCACGCGTTTTACCACTGCCGCCATAAAATCTTCTGCCATTGCCCTAAACCTCCATTTCCAGCAGTGCCATGCCGAGTGTCTTTCCATGTTTATCCAACGCCAGCGATCTTGTAACACCGCCGCCGAGTGTCTTGTCGAGGACAAAGTTCAGCGCATGGATTCCGTCCAGTTCGTAGCGGGTTACTTTTCCGTGACAGATTTCGCGGAAGTATTCTGCTACGCGTGCTTCTGTTACTTTTTCTTTCAGCATTTCATAATTGTTCTCATCATATGGGATCACCGAAATATTGGAGATCTCGCCTTTATCGCCTGTTCTTGCATGTGCAATCTCTTTTAATTTCATCGCCTTATACCTCCCGGAATGTAACTTTTGCTTCTACTGCATCGCGCGGCACAAAAATTGAGCAGACCGAGACAATCTCAGACACCCGTTTCACTGCTCCGCCGCCTCCTGCGGGACCGTTGGTATAGAGAGCCTCCACCTCGTTTGCCAGCAGAACGGCATTTTTCCGGTCTTTCGTTCTGCCTGCGGCGCGGAGACGCACTTCACACAGAGTTCCACTTCCGATCTCCTTGGAAATTGCATCACGATACAGGGAATTGCATCCGATAAAATCAGTACGGTACTCTTCCAGCTCGATGCCTGTCAGTTCAATCCGCTTCTCCAGAATCTCCGCCGCCAGCTCCGCCCGTGCCATACAGTTGCTTCCGCCGTAGGAAATTTCACCCTCACCGATGAAGCAGTCCTTGTAGCCGACACTCACTTTCAAAGTTTCCGGTCTTCCATGCGTTGTCGCATGCTCGGCGCGAACCTGGTTTTCCCCGATCTGCCGGAACGTCACCTTTGAAAAGTCCGCTGTTGCATCCGGGGTCAGGTAAGCCTTGGGGTTGTGGATTTCGTAGATCATCTGCTCTTTACAGGTATCCACACTCACCAGTCCGCCACTTCCCTCGACTTTTGTCACGGTAAATGCGCCTGTCTCGTCGATCTCAATGAGCGGGAATCCAAGTTTCCACAGATCCGGCACATCCTTGTAGCCCGGATCCGCAAAATAGCCGCCTGTCACCTGTCCGGCACACTCCAGCAGATGGCCTGCCAGAACCGCCTGTCCCATCTGATCCGGGTTGTCGTCAATGTTCCATCCGAACTCATATACCAGCGGTCCGATCGTCAGTGCAGGATCGGAAACGCGACCGGTAATGACAAGATTGGCACCCTCTTCCAACGCTTTTGTGATGCCCTCCGCACCCATATAGACATTCGCAGAAATCAGAACATCTTTTTTCTCTTTTAACAGCGTGCCATCCTCCAGCACTTTTTCATTTTCATACTTATCCAGTTCGTCTGTAATATCATCGCCGGTCACACAGGCAATCTTCAATCCACTGACACCCAGTTTTCTGGCAATTTCACACGTCCGTTCTGCAGCAGATACCGGGTTGGCAGCTCCCATATTGGTAATAACTTTTACTTTGTTTTTCGCCATCAGCGGGAGAATTTTTTCCATTCGGTAGTCGAGTAGCTGGTTGTAACCCTTCGACGGATCTTTCTCTTTGTCCTGCTGCCCGATCGCAACGGTGCGTTCCGCCAGACACTCGAAAATAATGTAGTCCAGATTTCCTTTTTCCATCAGCTCCACTGCCGGCTCAATGCGGTCTCCCGCATAGCCTGCTCCGCTTCCGATTCTGATTTTTTTCATGTTCTATGGCCTCACTTTCTTTGATCTGAGATCATTGTAATGCGATATCCGGGCAGATACTACAAAAGGGATCGTAATTTCTAAAATTTTAGAAATCATGATCCCTCTTTTATGTGAGTTCTGTTACAGCAAAGACAGAAAATACCACAAAGCCCCAAAGCTGCAGAAATTCCGGCATTTCATTCTCCTTCTGTCTTATTCTTTGATTTTATTGTATAACGTTGCCAGCGAAATTCCGAGTTCCTTTGCCGCTTTTTGCTTCCCTTCCATATCCCGTCCGTACAGCAACAACGTATTTTGGATCTCCTGCCGTTCAAAGCGGCGCACCCGCTCTTCCAGCGTCATGTGAGCCTCTGATTCCCGTTTTTCAAACTGTACGAGACTCGTCACAATTGAGATGCTTCCGCGGATCTGATGCTCTTCCCAGATCGGATAAACACTTGCAAAGTATTCCTGCGTTCCCTCTCTCCGCACCATTCCCTCGACCGGGATGCCGCTCCAAATGACTTCCGGAGCAATGGCAGATTTGCGGTAATCCGTGATTTTATGACCTTTCGCGGTTTCAAGCGGAACGCCGATGAAATCGCTGTAGACTTGATTGAAGAACACAATCCTGCTGTGCTGATCGCAGATCAGGATTCCCTGCTGTAAAGATTCCAGAACGGAATGTACCTGCATTTTTCGTTCCTCCCGTTTTCTCTTTCTGTACTCTCGGAGTCTTTCTGTCATGAGGATATTTAGCCCTTATACTCCTCCGTAAATGTCTTGTATGAATAGATCACATTCTCAATTTTATCTCCACGGTCGCAATTACATTTTGATACCACATGGCATCACCATACCTTCCGGCAATTTTTAACTTTATTGCCACAAAGTATGGACTCAGTTCAAAAAACGCACGGCAGGAAATCCCGCCGTGCGTCCATAGATTCTGATTTACGCTTAAATTATTTAAGAGTAACTTTAGCGCCTTCAGCCTCAAGTTTAGTTTTGAGCTCTTCAGCTTCTGCTTTGGAAGCACCCTCTTTGAGGACTTTCGGAGCACCGTCAACTACTTCTTTAGCTTCTTTCAGGCCAAGTCCTGTAGCTTCACGTACAACTTTGATAACTTTAACTTTGTTCGGGCCAACCTCTGTCAGCTCTACGTCGAACTCGTCTTTCTCCTCAGCTGCTGCTGCATCGCCTGCTGCTGCTGCAACTACAACGCCTGCTGCTGCGGATACGCCGAACTCTTCCTCACATGCTTTTACAAGATCGTTTAACTCTAATACAGATAACTCTTTGATAGCGTCAATAAACTCTGCGGTTGTTAACTTTGCCATTTTATTTTCCTCCTTGGATATTTTCTGAATAATGTTCTCAGGCTACGTATTTCACGCTGCCCGCTTGAGGCTTAGGCCTCTGCTGCGCCGCCTTTGGACTCTGCGATCTGGTTGAGGACGCGAGCCAGGTTTGCGATCGGGGACTGGATGCTTCCAAGCAGTTTGCCAAGAAGTTCTTCTCTTGACGGAACGTTTGCCAGTGCTTCCATTCCAGCTTTGTCGTAGTAGTTTCCTTCTACAACACCAGAAACCATCTCCAGCTTCGGAGCGGTTTTTGCAAATTTAGCGATGATTCTTGCCGGAGCTGTTGCATCGTCCTTGCTGATTGCGATAGCGTTTGTGCCATCCAGGTCTTTGGTAAGAGACTCGAAAGCAGTACCAGCGAATGCACGTTTCATCATTGTATTTTTGTATACTTTGTAATGAACGCCTGCTTCTCTTAACTCTTTACGCAGCTGAGTATCCTGAGCAACGGTTAATCCGCTGTAGTTTACCAGCAGCACGCACTGTGCGCCTTCTACCTGTGCGCTGATCTCTTCCAGGACCGGCTTCTTCAGATCGATTTTTGCATTGATTGCCATGATTGCACCTCCTTGTAGTATTTCGTACCTACGCTTTGGAAGTATAAAAAAAGCTCTTCGCGAAGATTGGCGAAGAGATCTCAAAATTCCATAACATGAACCTTGTGTAACTTCTCCTCGGCAGGCGTTTGAAACTTACGCCTTGCGGCACCTGCTGTCTTCGGCGTGATACAGGTGGTATGATAGCATATGTGAGGCGAGTTGTCAAGATCAAAATAGACTTTTTTCATATTTGTGCAACTTCATCAAAATATGCGTTCTATTTTTTCAAACCGTTTCTACACATATCATGTTATACTTGTTTTGTTGTCTCACCTACACCAAGGCAACTTGGAAAGGAGGTGACGTTGTTGGAACCTATTACTTCGCTTATTGTTTCCGTTATGGCAGGTGTGATTTGCCACCTCAT
>OMBA01000692.1_pt1 | contig 15903 bp, 9 predicted proteins | sample 1673441 | NCBI WGS metagenome assembly OMBA01 (sample SAMEA103958111, study PRJEB25191) | human gut metagenome | biome: human-associated habitat [ENVO:00009003]; feature: intestine environment [ENVO:2100002]; material: feces | place: Germany | collected 2013/2015
TCAGCAATGTGGTCATTCCTGCGGATATCCATCAGGAAGAGATCCAGATGGTCCCATCCCCTACAGCGGTCATGGACCATGTGGTGCCAAACTATGTAACAGGATTTATCTTCGGTGCCCTGGTAGAGTCATTTTGCAGTGAGCAGAATGCCCGTATGATGGCAATGCAGTCTGCCAGCGACAATGCGGCAGAGCTTTTAAATGAGCTGTCCATTGAATATAACCGGGTGCGCCAGGCTGCCATTACCCAGGAGATCACTGAGGTAATCAGCGGAGCCAAGGCCCAAAAAAAGAAGAAGAAAAAATAAATTCTATGCTCCCTCGTATTGGTCAAAAAGTTTTGACTTATAATATGAATGAACGTGCTTGGCATGATTATAATGATAAAACAGATATTGATTCTTCAAAAGAAATAATAATTTTACAGGTGCAGGAGCCCGTTGGCAATGGAGGTTATACTTCATACCATTTAATAACCGGAAATATACTTATACCGAAGAAAGATGTATTAATTGGTGAAGGTAGTCAGGAATTTATAAGGAATAAAAAATTATATTCATATTTCCCGAAAACGTACGAATTTTATGAAATTGTTTTTAATGGAACTAATTTCAAACCTAGAAAATTGACAGAAAAAGAAATTCAAGCTTTATTTAAAGATTTTGAGATTATTAAAGTTTCAACATTGGAGAAGGGAACGTTAACTTTAAATTATTCAAAACATAAAAATAAATTTATGGTTCTTAACGATTCTCGAATAGAATTTTATAAATATTATGTAGTTCCAAACGAGAGCAAGAAAATGAAAATAGGTGAATTTTCTAATCAAATTATTGTGAAAGATGATGTAAATGTAATGATTCAACGTATGGAAGGTTGTTCTAAGAATTTCCCATGTTACGAAATAAAATTTAAGTAATTATATTTTCATGCTATTCTAAAATGGAATTATGCTAACATTACTAACAAATCCGATAATAATATCTGTAGTTTTACTTTGTATATTGTGTTTATGCAGGGTTAATGTTCTACTGGCATTGATTGTTTCATCTGTTATCGGCGGATTGGCCGGACACATGACATTATCAGAGGTAATGGATATTTTTATTCATGGAATGGGCGGGAATTCTGAAACTGCATTAAGCTACATTTTATTGGGCGCGTTTGCGGCTTCTATGACTCATACCGGTTTGGCGCCTATATTATCAATGAAAATTGCCGGAGTAATTCAATCTAAAAAATATTTACTTATATTTATTTTAACCGGTATAGCAATTCTTTCACAAAATTTAATTCCTGTGCATATAGCATTTATTCCAATATTAGTTCCGCCGTTACTTGCTATTATGAATAAATTACAAATTGATAGGAGAGCTGTGGCTTGTGGGTTAGCATTTGGCTTAAAAGCTCCGTATATTGTAATTCCTGCCGGTTTTGGATTGATATTTCAAGGCTTAATTGCAGAAAATATGATGCAAAACGGTGTAGAAGTTGTTAAAAATGATATATGGAAGTCTAATTGGCTTCTTGGACTGGGGATGTTTATTGGATTGTTGGTTGCTATATTTATTACATATAGAAAACCTCGATCTTATAAAAATTTAGATATTAAAACTACCGTTTGTAATGAAGATTTATCATTAAATAAAAGTCATTATATCACTCTTGCTGCGGCAGTTTTAACTTTGGTTGTTCAATTATGGACTAATTCGCTTCCGCTCGGAGCTTTAGTAGGATTAGCAGTTATTTTTGGCTTAAAAGCTATTGACCATGATAAAATGGATAAACTTATTAATGAAGGTGTTGGATTAATGGGATATGTAGCATTTGTTATGCTTGTTGCTGCTGGATTTGCAAGTGTAATGAAAGCTACTGGAGGAATTGATTCTCTTATAAATGTAATTACTCCGTATATGATGTCAAGTAAATTCATTGCAGCATTTTTAATGTTATTTATCGGACTTTTTATAACAATGGGAATCGGGACTTCTTTTGGTACTATTCCAATATTAGCTGTTTTGTATATTCCAATATGTGTAAAATTAGGGTTTAGTACAACTTCAATGATAATCGTTTTATCTGCCGCAGCAGCACTTGGCGATGCCGGTTCTCCTGCATCAGACACCACATTAGGTCCTACTGCAGGTTTGGATGCTGACGGTCAGCATAATCATATTTGGGATACTTGTATTCCGACATTTTTGCATTATAACATTCCTCTGATTATTATGGCTTTATTGTCTGTTATTATATTTAAATAGGCTTTGTTATTTTTTATTGAAATAATGCTATCAAATAAATTTAATATTTATACTTGTTAATATTCACTTTTAATCAAAAATTCTTAATGTTAAAATTACGTTATTATGGTAGAAGTGAATCAACAATATGTACCGCTCCATCTGCACACGGAATACTCATTGCTTGACGGGGCTATTAGAATAGGGGAGTTATTAAAATTTTGTAAGGAAAATAATTTTCCTGCTGTTGCTGTAACAGACCACGGGGTTATGTATGGCGATATGGAGCTATATGAACTGGCAAGAGATATGGGTGTGAAACCATTAATGGGTTGTGAATTTTATGTTCATGATGGAGATATCACAGAACATGATAAAAATAATAATCCATGTTATCACCTTGTGTTGATTGCTAAAAATAATACCGGATATGCAAATATAATTAAATTAACTTCTATAGCTTGGTGTAAAGGACGTTATGTCAAACCTCGTATTAACTGGGAATTGTTGGAAAAGTATCATGAAGGCTTGATATGTTGCTCAGCTTGTCTTGGTGGCGAAGTTCTGCAGCATCTTTTAAAAAATGATTATGAAGCTGCTAAAGCTATTGCTAAAAAATATAAAGATTTGTTTGGAGAGGATTACTATATTGAGTTGCAAGACCATGGTTTGGATGAGCAAAAACGAACAAATCCTGATTTAATAAAAATTGCGCAAGAACTCGGGATTGAAATGGTAATTACTAATGATTCACATTATCTGCGCAGAGAAGATGCAGATATGCATGATACTCTTTTATGTATGCAGACAAATAGTGATAAAGATGATCCGAATAGATTTCATTTTGCAAATAATGAATTCTATGTTAAAACAGCCTTACAATTGCGTGATGCTTTTAAATGGATGGATAGTGAACTATTTGACAGATGTATAAAAAATACTGTTGAAATAGCAGAAAAATGTCATGTTATGCTGGAACTTGGAAAAAGTCCTTTACCTAAATATGAAGTTCCGGCCGGGTATACTATTGATACATATTTGGAATATATTGTTCATATTGGGTTAAAAAAGCGTTATGGTGATGTATCTAAAGAAATCCAAGACAGAGTAAAATATGAGCTTGGTGTTATTCAGCAGATGGGTTTTTCTGCGTACTTTTTGATTACTTGGGATTTTATTCATTATGCGAAAACGCATGGGATTCCGGTAGGACCGGGAAGAGGCTCGGCTGCAGGGTCTGTTGTTGCTTATGCTCTTGAAATTACAGATTTGGATCCTATTAAACATAAACTATTGTTTGAAAGATTTTTAAACCCTGAACGTTATACAATGCCTGATATTGATATTGATTTTTGTATTGAGCGAAGAGGGGAAGTTATTGATTATGTAACCAGAAAATATGGTGAAGATAAAGTTTGTCAGATTATTACATTTGGTACTTATGCTGCAAAAGCTGCATTTAAAGGTGTTGCCAGAATAATGAAAGTTCCATTCTCGGAAGCAAATAAGCTTGCCGGTTTGATTGAACCTGCAATTGAACTTGCTATGAGTATTGACGATAAAGCAAAAACTCTTAAACGTGCTATGGAATTTGACGGTTCGGAGCTGAAAGCTCTTTATGATAAAGATGAGCAAATTATGATTGATCCTACAGAAGGTAAAACTGTGGGTATGAAAAAACTTATTGATTTGGCCATCGGAATTGAAGGATTAAAAAATAATACTGGTACCCATGCTGCCGGTGTTATTATTGCTCCAAAGCCACTGGACGAAATTTTGCCTGTACAGCCATCAAAAGACGGAATTATTCAAACAGGTTATCCGCCTCATGCCGTAACAGAAGTTTTGAGTTTGCTCAAAATGGATTTTTTAGGGTTACGAAACCTTACTACTATATATAAAACTGTGGATATGATTAAGCAGCGTCAAGGAATTGAATTAGCAATTAATGATATTCCTTTGGATGACAGACCTACTTATGAAATGTTGATGAAAGGTGATACAGATGGTGTATTTCAGCTTGAATCACAGGGTATGAAAAATCTTGTTAAGAGATTACGTCCGGACGTATTTGAAGATTTGGGCGCCTTGGTTGCGCTGTTTAGACCTGGTCCGTTGGATTCTGGTATGGTAGATGATTTTGTTGAACGTAAACATGGCAGGCAGGCAATTTCTTATGCTCATCCTCTTTTGGAGCCTGTTTTGAAGGATACATACGGAACTATTGTTTATCAGGAACAAATTATGCAAGTGTTTCAGGTTTTGGCTGATTATTCTCTCGGTCAAGCAGATATGGTTCGTCGTATGATGGGTAAGAAAAAAGTCGACGAAATGGAAAAACAAAAAGGTAAGTTTATTGAAGCTTCAGCTAAACATGGGATGACTTCTGAAGCTGCAACGGCTTTGTTTAATCAGATTTTAAGTTTTGCATCATACTGTTTTAACAGATCTCATTCTGCAGCTTATGCTTTTGTTGCTTATCAAACAGCATATTTGAAATGTCATTATCCTGTTGAATATTTGTCTGCTTTGTTGTCGAGTGTAGCCGGTGATGCTGAAAAAACGCAATTATATATAGAAGAAGCGTTAAAAAAAGGTATAAAAGTTTTACCTCCTGATATTAATCATTCACTTTCTTCATTTACTCCTGATGGAGAAAATATTAGATTTGGTCTTGCTTCTATAAAACAGGTCGGAGAAGGTGTTATTGAAGATATTATTAAAGAACGTGAAGAAAATGGTGAATTTAAATCAATTTATGATTATATTAAACGAGTTGACGTTAAGTGTACAAACAAAAGAACACTTGAGGGACTTATTAAAGCAGGTGCTTTTTCAACAATTGAAAAAAGTAGAAAACAATTGATGGAGAATCTTGAATATATCACTGCTACAGCATCAAAAGAAGCTAAAGCAAAAGAATCTGGTCAGGGCAGTCTTTTTGATATGCTTGGAGATACAGAATCTGTGGATGATGCTAAGTTTCATCTTTCAGGTTCGGATGAGGAATATGATGCTCGCCAAATTCAACTTTTTGAAAAGGAATTTTTGGGATTTTATGTAACCAGTCATCCTCTTGCAACAATAAGAGATAAATTGCCATTTTTAATGACACATAAAATATCTCAAATCCCTGATGTCGCAACAGATAAAGTTGTTACTATTTGCGGTCTTGTTACTGCTACAAAACAAATTCCGACCAAAAATGATCCTTCAAAGTTTGTACGTTTTGTTACTATCGAGGATTTGACCGGAAAGATTGATACTTTAGCTTTCAATTCTAAAATTGCTGAATATAATGACTTTTTACAGGCAGAGCAGCGGATTATTGTTTCAGGTAAAGTTAGCAGAAGAAGTGAGGATGAACCTCCTATAATTCTGATAGATACAGTGAAGCCTGTTGATAATTCTAATATTTTTACAATCAAGTTGAATGAAGAAATGAAGTATGAAGAACTGTTTCTATTAAAACAGATGTTATGCCAGCATAATGGTTCTGATCCGGTTATGTTAAAATTAAAAGATTTAACCGGAGAGGTAAAAATTTTAACATCGTCAATGTTTTGGGTAAATTCTTCAAATGATTTGGTCAATAATTTAAAAAAAGGTTTTGGTAGTAAGGTTGAAATATCTATCAAATCAATGGATACTGATTTAAAAGAAGCGGTTTAATATATTAAACCGCTTCAAAATTAATTATGAAATTCATTTTTATTTTAATTGAGGTTAACATTTTTAGTAAGAAATCCTGAGATATCAACATTTTTGCCTTGAGCCTCAGCATTTTCTAACAAATATGGCAGAGCTTCAAGATTACGCTTAATAGTTTTAGTATCACCAAGTCTTATGTCATCGAGGTTGCATTGAGGTGAAGTTTTTTTACATATAGTATCGATAGCTTTCATAATAGGAGCTAAAATTTTTATATTTTCAGGTTTTGAATCTGTTGAGCAAAGATTCATAATAAAATTAAAGAATTCGTTATTTTTACTATAATCCATTGTATATCCGCCGGATAAGGTATCTTTTGCAATCATAGGGACAACTTCTTCAACGGCCTTTATTTGTTCTGACGCAACTTTTGCATTTACCAGGTCATAGCCGAAGAATCTTGTCAAGAAATATTTTGCATTAGTAGCATCAGAATTATTGATAACTTTTTCTGTCAGCTCTAGTGCTGCAGGGTTTTCTCGGCTAATTTTCGGGAGCATATTAAGAATAATTCCGAAGTTACTTTTACCAGGAATGTTTGATTCAACATTAAGATTAATATTTGTATTTATCATTTCCTGAGTGTGAGCTAAATCTATTATATCTTGAGCTAAGCCAAGGTGTTTAGGGTTCATATCCTTTATTTGTTTGGCGAATTCTGCAATTTCCGGGTTTTGTTTTGCATAGGCGTTTATAGAAGAGATGAGTTCTTCGGTAGTATTAGTTCTTGGTTTACGGGTTACAGCTCCCATAGGCATAAAACCTCCTGATGAAAATCTGTTTGGAAGAGTTTTTGATTCATCAACTATAGCTGTAGTTAGTTTTGAAATAATAGACATAAAAATACTCCTTTTGTTTTATTCCTTATTAGCATAAAGTGTGAACATATAATAATTTGTTTAATTTTTTTCATTGTTAAGAAAATCTTTACATATTTAGGAAAGAAAGATAAAAAAGTGCTTGAAAAATATTTTTTAGCATGTATTATAAAAAAGTAACCGAAATATGCGGGGGTAATTCAGTGGTAGAATGCCTCCTTGCCAAGGAGGATGTCGCGAGTTCGAGCCTCGTCTCCCGCTCCATAAAAAAGCCTTAGACTTTTGTCTCAAGGCTTTTTTATTTTTAGATGTGAGATAGTGGAGAGAAGTTGCAAAATTCGAGTGAGACTTGGTTGTTCCCGTTCTTGGAGAATATACAAGCCTTGGAAAAGGAGTACATACTTGGCATCCTCTCCGTAAAAGACACTTATATAATTTGTGCCTTTTATTTTTTATGTTAGTATGTTTTTTGTAAGTATGAATTGATACATAATCATATATTTTAAAATATTATTATTATTATTTCTATAAGAGGAGTTAAAAACAGTGTCATATAATAAGAAGAAAACAATACGATTAATTTATCCGCAATGGCAAGGAGGCATGATTTCCTCATTGGTTCCAGAATTAACACCGGAAGATTCTTCAAAGGGATATTATATAGGTGCGGAATTATTAAGCTTTTTAGCTCCAAAAACTACTCAAAAAACGCTAACTGTTCCTGTTTCTACAGAATATAACAGATGTGAAATTTCTGGAGTTATGGATAGAGATATTATTGCTAAACAAACACAGGATGCGTTGAAACTTCTGAATGATGAAATGCCTGATAAAATATTAACACTTGGAGGAGACTGTTCTGTTAGTGTTGTTCCGTTCACATATTTGGCAAATAAATATAAAGGTGATGTCGCAGTTATTTGGATAGATGCTCATCCTGATATTACATTACCAGAAGATAATACATATAATGGGTATCATGCAATGGCATTGGCTGCAGTTATGGGAAAAGGTGATTCAAAAATTTTATCTGAATTGCCGTGCAGGATTGAACCTTCAAATATTCTCTTTGTAGGTTTGAGAGACTGGGAAAGAGAGTCTATAAAATCCAGACAGCAGGAATATGGTATAAAACATTTAACACCGGAAGAGGTTAGTAGTAATAGTAATAAAATATTAGAATGGATAGAACAAATCGGTGCAAAAAATATTTTAATTCATTTTGATATGGATGTGTTGGAGCCTTCTGAAATTGTTCCTGCTGTTGGAGTTGTTGAGCATGGAATGAAAATTAATGAAGTAGTCAGGGTTATTAATGATATTTCAAATAATTATAACCTTATAGCCTTGACAGTTGCAGAACCTATGCCAAGAATTGCAATAAAATTGAAGAATATGATGGAAATGTTACCTTTGTTTGAATAGTTTTAAATATATTTTGGGTATAATAATTTCGTAAAGGATATTTTATGAAAGATTTTATAATATTATTTATAGCCATAGTTTGTTTAACTTTTGCATTTCAGAAATCTAATATTTTTTCTACTACCAGGTATGGAAAACGACAGGAATCTTTTAAATCTCTAAATGCATCAATACTACCTCCTGTTTTGGCAGGATATTTGGCGGAAAGACATGCAAAATATGAATTATACCTCATCCCAAATTATATGACAGATTTTCTATCTTTGAATAAGGATTTTAAATCTGTTTATAACGAAAAACCTAAATATAGTATAATTTTATTTGCTCCGACAAATGATAATGCTTCTGAGTATAATTCTCAGAGTTTTAATGTTTTATATTTTTATGAAAATAATAATACTATTTATGAAAATTCGTATGATAATATAGCCTATAAAGATTTATTGGAGTATTGTAATCATTTTTGTGTTATTGATCCTTCAAGAAATACCTTACTTTCTTTTAAACGATTAGGAACATCTGAAATGGATTCTCTTAGTGCTATACTTCAGCAATATTCATTTATGTTGAAGTAAATATTTATTAATGGGATTTTATATTGTTGAGATTTTATAGTTTCTTTATTTTATAATCTTATCAAAGTTAAAAATATGAGGGTAATATGAAGAATTTTTTAAAGGTTGCAGGTTATATATTGGTTGGCTTTTTAGTCTTGTTGTACGTATCTTTTCTGTTTGTTTTGCCAAGAAAGATTGATTTAAATGTTTACAAACCCGAAATTCAAAAACTTGTTACAGAGAATACCGGTTTAAATATAAATTTTGATAGAGTTGATATTATAACAACACCTTGGCTTGAAGCCGGCTTAAAAACTAAAAATATAAAGGTTACACTTCCTGATAATTCTATATTGTTTAGTGCAGATTCTTTCAAGGGTAAAGTATTTCTTCCTAGTTTATTATGGTTAACGGTAAGGGTTTCTTGCGCAGAAGTTGAATCTCCGCATTTGAATGTCGAAATTTTAAATGGAGAAAAGTTTAAAGTAGCTAAAGTTTATGAAGATTTAGTGAATAAACGCAGACAGCAGAGACGTTTAAATCCTCCAAAAACTTCTAATGAAACTGAAGAGTTTCCGTTTGATATATCAAATATTAAACTAAACATTCCTGTTGTAAAATTAATGGATTATAAAGCTGTTATTGATGATACTGCATCTGCGCATAAATTAACTTTAAAAGGAAAAGAACTAAAGCTGGGTTATTTTAATGGTAAAAATGTAAAATTAAAAACGGAAGCTGAGTTTTATAGTGATAAGGATAAAAATATTACAGCCAATTTAGATATTGATACTTTTTTACCGCCATTTGGAGCTGTTCAAAAAGAAGAAGAGGATAATGAAGCTGTATTTGCTCTTCCGTTTATAAATCCTGTTAGTGCTTACCGTGATTATACGCTGAAATCTAATATAAATTCTAAATTAAAAATAAGACAAAATAAAAAAGATAATAAGTTGAGAATGAATGGCTTTGTAGATATAGAAGGAACTACACTAACTATGTCTGGCCTTCAACTTCCGGAATCATATTTTAGATTTAATGCAAAGGGAACTACTGCAGATATTGATACGTATATTTATCTTACGGATAGTGAATATATAAATTTAGCAGGTAATTTTGATTACGGGAAAGAACCTTATCTTGATTTATCTATGAAATCTCCAAAGGTTCATTTTTCTAATGTGTTAAAAATAGCTAGGGCTTATTTGGATACAATTCATATAAGAAATGATATTGAAAATATGACAGCCAGTGGATTTTTATTATCTAATGCTAATATCAAAACGGATTTTGTAGATATTATTTCTGATGGTAAGATTATAATTCGTGAAGGAAATGTTTCGGATAAAAATACAGGGTTGTTATTTAATGATATAAATGCAAATTTATTTTTCGATGATAATATTTTACAAGTGTTAGATACTCATGTATTGATTAATAATCATCCATTAAATATTTCAGGTAAGGTGGATTCAAATTCTATAGCAAATTTTCATATAAAAGGTGATAAAATTCCGCTTCCCGGTTTGTATGCCGCATTTGCGCCGAGAGAAGTTAAGCAATCATACAATTTAAAATCAGGAGTTTTAACTCTTGATTCAAAAGTAACTGGTGAAATAAAAGATATTGCTGCTATATTTAAAGCTGATTTGGAAAATTTTGTTTTAAATGATAGAACGGGAAATTTTATTCTTTCGAATAAAAGATCTCATTTTGGTGTTGCTAATTATGCAGGTGTTATTCGCGGAAAGTTAAAAAATACAGGATTTAATTTATATTTACCAAAAACCGGTTCAATAATCAAAGATGATTCTTTAATTGTGAATATTGATAATAAAAGTATTATTGCAAAACCTTCAATTGTAAAAATTAATAGAAATTCTTCCGTGAAGTTTTACGGAAATGTTAAAAAATATCTTAGTAATCCTGTTGTCAAATTATTTGCTACAGGAAATTTAGCCTCTACTGATATTGCTTATTTATTGGGAAAAGAGACAATACCATATTTTGAAATAAAGGGGCAAATTCCTCTTAGAGGAGAATTTTCATCAAAAGGTAAAAATATGAAATTTACGGCTCAATTAAAAGCTGATAATTCAAATTATATTACCCCAATAAAACTTGATGAATTAACCGGTAAACAGACTATTATACAAGTAATGGCTGAAAAACGTAATGATACTTTAAAAATTAATAAAACAGGTTTATATGTTAGAAAACCTGATATGAAGTTTAGTCATGATTTAGCTTCAAATTTAAACGGAGCTAAAGAAATTGTTAGTGTAAGAGCAATGATTTCAAATTTAAGTATTAATCCGTTTATAAATCTTCTTAAGGTTTCTATTCCTAGAAGTTTAGATGGTACAATATGTATATTTAAAAAATCCAGATTTAATATAGGCGGACAATTATTTGCTTTTGGCAAACCTACAGCACCTCATATTAATGGTAATTTTAATATTCGAAACATAACAATTCCTGAACTATATACAACAGCAAGGCAGATTGTTATTAATCTTGGCTCTAAAGATATAGATATTACTATTAATGATGTTGATTCGAATGGTTCGGATTTTAATTTAGGAATACAAACTACTTGGAATTTAATTCCTAAAATGATTTTATCAGAAGTAAGAGTTTCTTCGAATTTTATTAATGTAGATAAATTAATGAAAGTTTCTAATGCAGCTGTGAAAACACTGTCTCCTTCTAATTCTTCAGTATCTGCTAAAAAGTCAGATATTCCTGTTGTAATCCAGAGAGGAAATGTCCGTTTACGTAGAATAAAATCAGGTAATATTATTGCTAACAATACAACAGGTAAAATTTCTTTGTATAATAATGTATTTTATCTCAATAAATTGAAAACATATCCGCTTGGAGGAAATGTCTATGGGGATATTTCAATGAATTTATTGACAACTGAATTGAATGCTAAAGTGCATGGTAATAATTTTGATATTGAAAAAGTCTTACTTGATATCATGCAAATGAAGGATACATTATCAGGCAAACTTAATTTTGTTGCAGATGTGTCATTGAGGGGCGCTAAAATAACAGAACAGATGAAAACATTAAAAGGTTTTGTTGATTTTACAGTTAAAGATGGACAACTTGGACCTTTTGGAAAATTTGAGAATTTCCTTATGGCTGAAAATATTAGAGAAAATGCATTTTTCTCATCTGCTGTTGGTTCTATAATTACTAATTTGGTAACTATAGATACTTCGCATTTTAATGATTTATATGGTCATATAATATTTAGTGATGGCGTTGCTGACATTGCACCGATAAAATCTCAAGGAGATGTTATGTCTATGTATATTGCTGGTAAAGTAAATCTTCTTGACAATAGTGCAGAAATGAAAATTCGCGGAAAATTGGCATCTGCTTTTTCGGATAAATTAGGACCTTTAGCAAATATTAATCCGATTAATCTTGTCAAAAATACTCCTGGATTAAATGCTGTTGCTGTTAAGGCATTCGCCTTGTTCTGTGAAGAGGTCTCCGAAGAAGAAATGAATGCTCTGCCACATCTTGGTAAAGGTAAAACTGATGAGAATGCAACTAAATTTCAGATTGTGCTCAGAGGAGATACAAGAAAACCTTTAAAAATGATAAGATCGTTTAAGTGGTTAGCATTAAATTCTGAAATTCAAAGTGCACAAAATTTTGTCGATACTATTCCAACTCCGGAACTAGGAGAAGAAAATCTGTCAGTTGAAGAGCTTATCAAGCTTAGAGAACAGCAGGCAGCGGCTGCGGCTCAGGGCAAATCAATAGAGTCAGAAGAACAAAAAAACAAAACATTTATAGAAAAAATAAAAGAAAAATTAAAAAAATAATAAACGAAAGAGGCTAAAATTATTAGCCTCTTTTTTGTTATTTGTCTTATACTGTTGAAATTTTTCTATGTTAAAATTGGACTATGAAAATAAAAAAAATACTTATATATAGTTTTACTATTGTAACTGTTTTTGTTGTAATTAGTTATTTAGTATTTTTGTTTGTTTTTCCAATTATTTTGAATTCAAAATTTTCTGTCCGTTTTTACGAAGATTTTTTGTCGAAGAAAATTGATAGTTCAGTTCAGATAAAATCTTTTGAATTTCGTTCAAAACCGGATATTTCGTTCGAAGTGATTATAAAATCTATTTCTGCTAATAACCCAAAAGGCATTGGTGTTTTTAGTGTAAAAGATTTTAGTTTTGTTTCTAAAGCATTTTCATTTAAGCCAAAATCTATTGCAGCAAAAACAATTTATGTAAATTATCCATATATTACTGGTATATTTCCGAAGAGAGATTCATCAGCAACCTCTTCTTTTAATATTGAAGATTTTCCACGGATTGATGTTGGTAAAATTTATATTGATTTTGGAAACTTATCAAATCTTGAACTTTTGAATATAAAAACGTCTTATTCCGGGGGACAGCTTTTATATAATTTCCATGGGAAGTTAAAAATACCTTATATTAACGCTCCGGTAATATTACGTTCTGATAATAATATAATATATTACCATGGTTTATATTTTGATAAATTTTTGGTTAAATTTAACAGTTCAAAGATTTATATCTCAGGACCTTTGAACAAGTTGAGTTTTAAAGGATATAAGCTTCCTGTTAATGAATTGGAAACAAGTTTTTTGCATTTTTATAAATTGAGGCATCCAAATAAGAAAAATTTCATTGAAAATTTTCAAAATTTTTCTGGTTTAATGGATATTGATTTAGTTTTGAAAAATGGAAGCTTAACTGGTATCTGTACTGCTAATAATTTGCAGGCTTTATTTTCTCAATATAAAATCCCTGTTTTGCTGCCTAAAGTTCAGTTTTATTTTTCTGGAGGTAAGATTTATGCTGTAACTTCAGGGTATTTTGGTTCTGAGCCGGTTCAAACGGATTTTTATTTGAAAGGACTTTTTACAAAAAATGTTGTAGTTAGAGGAAATGTACATTCAAAATTAACGAATAAGTTTTCAAAAAAATATTTTCCAATGATAAAAATTTCTGGAAGTGCAGATGCTGTTGTTAAATATTTTACCAAATCTGGTAATGTAGGTGTTAAATACATTCTTACTGTTAAAAAAGGTGATAATTTACTTTCTACCTACGGAAATCTTGATAATGTTGATAGAGATAGACAAATTGTTGTTCAAACAAATAAGCAAGCTGATAAGATTTATATTAAAGAATATAGATATCAGTTTTTGAATGGAAAGAATAAAAATATACTTCTTTATGGGAATGGTTTGTTTGAAAAGTTATCAGGGCACTATTCTCCTGTGTATATTACACTCAAAACACAATCTCGCGCTCCGATATCTATTTTTGAGTCATTTACAAAGAATTTTATTCATGGTGGTGTTTTCTCTTCTGATTTGAAGTATGAATTTTTGACTAAAACGTTATCCGGGTATGTGAAAGTTTATAACGTAGCACATTCGGATTTTTTATTTTTGGAAAATACTGATATAAAGATTTCTAATAATAGGTTAAAATTGATATCTGACGGAACTTTTTTTGATTCTCCCATACGTATATCTATGACTGCGGATAATAACTTTAGGAATAATATTTTAATACATGATATTGATATTCATTTAGATAAATTTTTTATTAAAAAAGGTAATTATACATCTTTTCCGGCAAAGACTTTAAACAGTGCTACAGTTCAGAATAAAAAAGAGTATAAAGTTGTAGTTGAGAGGGGTAGAATTCATGTTAACGATATTTTGCATACTAAATTTTCTTTGCATGATGTAGAGATTTTAGGAATGTTAAAGAATAATATCGTAGATTTTGTGATTCCTGAAACTAATTATGCTAAGGGAATTCTCAGTGCTAAAGGATGTTATAATATAAAAAATCATTCTTCTGATATTAAATTCTTTGCTTCCGATATAGATTCAAATGAAGTTGTAACTCATATATTTAATCTTCCTAATCAGGTTCATGGTTTGGCTTTTGCGACATTACATCTGAAAACAAAAAATAAACTTAATGATATTAAAGCTCATGCAACGTTTGCAATAAATGAGGGCTTCTTGCCAAAACTTGGTTCAACTGAATTTATTGTGAAAAAATCTAAAAAAATTAAATTTATAAATATTGATAAAATAAAGTTTACATTGTCAAAAATTACAAATATTGATTTCTCAAATAAAAAAGTCCTTGCTTCAAATATTTATGGTTCTTTTATTTTAGATAATAGTGATGTTAATAAGATAAAAATATTTTCACAGAGTGATTATCTTTCATTGTTTATAGAGGGGCATTATAATATTGATACTCAATTTTCTCATTTATGTATCTGGGGAAGACATAATAAAACCGAGGAGAAAAAAATTAGAATTTTAAAATTGCCTTTTACGTTTTTATACAGGTTGATTTTTAGAATTGAACGAACAAAGGAGTATTATCAGTGTAAAGTCTCAATGATTCCTCCAATTAAGCTTAAATCCGGAGATATAGAATCAATATTCAGGGTGATAGTAAAAGGAAATTTAAATTCTGATAATTTAAAAGTAATACTCAAAGATTTGCGTTAATTATATATTTTCAAGTAATAATGAAGGTTTTGGAATAGGGTTTTTGAAAGAATCTTCGATACTTAAATTTTCAGCATTTTTTATATCCTGTTTTGCTAAATCATTTTTTTTAAGTTTTTTAAAGAAATTTACAATGTTCTCAAACATCTATTTTCCTCCTATTGCAATCTATTTTCGTTTAAATACTTTCTTTAATTTGCTAAAGAATCCTTTCTCATCTCTAGGAATTGTTACATCAATGTTTTCTCCTAAAATTCTCCTTGCAGCCTCTACATATGCTCTACCTGATGGAGCCTTTTTATTAGTAACAACTGGTTCTCCTTTATTTGTTTGAGTTATAATAAATTCATCGTCAGGAACTACTCCAATTAAGTCTATTGATAATAAGTCTACAATATCATCTACATCCATCATTTCGCCCTTTTTAACCATGTTTGGTCTTAATCTATTTATAACTAATTCTGGATTTTTTATTTCTGATGCTTCTAGTAAACCTATAATTCTATCTGCATCTCTAATTGAAGAAATTTCTGCTGTTGTAACTACTATAGCTCTATCTGCTCCAGCTATTGCATTTTTAAACCCCTGCTCTATTCCTG
>OMBA01000693.1_pt1 | contig 15882 bp, 10 predicted proteins | sample 1673441 | NCBI WGS metagenome assembly OMBA01 (sample SAMEA103958111, study PRJEB25191) | human gut metagenome | biome: human-associated habitat [ENVO:00009003]; feature: intestine environment [ENVO:2100002]; material: feces | place: Germany | collected 2013/2015
CTCGTCGGCCAGTCCGAAGCGTTTGCCCGCAAAGCGCTTTTGCAGGCGTTCGCGCAGTGCCTTCTCGTAGTCGTCAAAATAGTGGCGGATGGGCTCCTTGTGACCCGTGCAGAACACGCCAATCAGCTTTTTCCTCTTGCGGGAGTAGCTGATGTTGGAGATGTCGTACCGCTCGTTTTCGTAGAGCACCTCCAGCTCCTTACACGTGGCCGGGTCCATGAGCACCAGCCCCAGCTTGTCGCGCCCCAGGTTGGTGGCGGCATACACGTAGCGGTTGTCGGGCGTAAACTCCATGAAGCTCACCGTCTCCTTGAAGTTCGTGGTCAGCACGGGGCGGAACGGCTCGTCCTCTGTGTCGCGGTAGAGCAGCTGCGTGTTCACACCGTCCACGATAGCCGTCACCGCCCTCAGCTTGCCCTCGTGGTCGGTCATCCAGCCCTGGTAGTTGCCCGGGTTTTCGGCCAGTTGCGTCAGTTCGCCCGTTTTCAGGTTCAGCCGGTAGGGGTCAAACACCTCCGGGTTGCGGCGGTTCATGGCAATGATAATCTGGTCGGGCACGTCCTCCAGGTCGTCAATGATGCCCACCTTCACGCCCGGAAAGTCCGTGTAGGCCCTGCCGTCGGTGCCGTCGGTGCGTATGCCGTACAGCTGGAAATTCTCGTCTCCACCCTTGTCCTTCACGTAGAGGATGCGGTCGTTGTCGGCCCACATGTAGCCGCCGATGTTGCGCTCCGTTTCAAAGGTAAGCTGCGTGGGCTGCTCGCGGTTCAGCGGTTGGATAAATAGGTTCATGCGGTCGCAATAGGGCGCCATGTACGAGATGTATTGGCCGTCGGGCGAAATTTGGAAGGCTGCCTGCTGTGAGTTTCTGAAAAAGTCTTCCAGCGGAATGTATGGGTATGACATAAATCTTTCTGTTTTTTGGTTGGTGCAAAGGTAATGCAATCCGTCCGATTTTGCAAGTCCTTCCGCTTGGGGGTTGTGTCGGGGCGTGGTCGTACTTTTTTTTGAGGTTCTGTTTTCGTGCCGTAGGGACCAGTCGCCTGGGTCAGCGCTGTTTGAGCTTCAGGGGACAGCGGTAGCTGAGCGGACTTTTCGGGTCGCCCGCCTCCATGCTGGGGCGGCGCGTTTCGGTGTACCAGCGGCAGTATTTCTCGTCCACCTGACGGAGCTCCTCCACCACTTTTTTCCAGGAGTCGGCGTACAGGCAATCCATGAGCACCCACTTGTGGTTGTACGGATTGTCGCCGTTACCGATGGGACGGCCGGCAATGATGCGGTAGGGAAACACCTGCCCGTCCGTGGTGAGCAGGCTGCCCAACAGATGGGGTGGCAGGGCCGCCAAGGCCCGGTTCAGCTTGCTTTCAGCCTGTTTCATGGCTTCGTCCGAGGCTTGGGTGGAGTTGCCCCGCCGGATGATTTTTACGCCAAGGTGGCCGTTGGCCTTGGTGGTAAAGAGCAGACAGAATCCATAGCCCAGCGTCGTGTGCACTTCGTTCCAGTCCTCTCCCAGTTGCAGCCTAATCATTTCGGCCAGCAGCTTGAGCTCGGCTCCGCCGTAATAGGCCTCAAGCGGCTGGTCGCCTATCCAGATGAACCGGAAGTCTTTAAAATATTGCGCGTAGGCCAGGATACCTTTTGTCGCTTTCCAGGCGCTGGCTTGCGTGACCCGTCCGTTTTCTACGCGTGCGGCGTGTATGTTCTCACACACCGTAATGCCGCAATAGTCCCAGTAGTCCAGATGCAGGAAAAGGCGCCCCGTGTACCATGTGGCCGGAATACGGGCCGGCTGTGCGGCCCCATAGCGTTGGGCCAGCTTCCGGCGCAGCGCGGCGGTGTCCAGTCCCAGGCAGAATTCGGGCTGCGGTCCGGTCCAGTACAGCTTGGCCGTGCCCTTTTTCTTGTCGGTTTCCTCCAGCAGCCAGCAGCTTAGCGGCAGCGAGGGCGTGGCGGCCGAGCGCAGCAGGGGCATGTCAGCCGCTTGCAGGAACGTTTGGCTCACCCACGCGTCGTGCAATTCAAGGTGGAGGGGTTTCTGGCCCTGATACGTGAGGCGCTCCACACGCATGCGGTTGAGCAGCGGAGCGCGCCCCTTCTGCGTCCACCGGTTGAAGGCCTCTATCACCTGCGCTTCCGGCATCGTATCGGGCTTGAGCGGTGATTGGGCCAGTGCCTTGGCCACACGGTTGCGGTGTCCCTCGGCCAGTCGGGCTCCGTCGACATAATTTTCATGTCTGAGTAAGGAGTCGAGCGTGGGGAATTCATTCTGTCGGAAAATTTCGTTTTGCGCCACGGCCGGAAGAGCCGGCATGAGCAAGGCGCAAACGGAAAACAGGCATAATATGGTGTGTTTCATGGCTTTTGTTTTTTAGTAGGTAATAATACGGCAAATATATCACAAGGGCTGAGTGAGTGTCATTCTTCGCTTATGGGTGCGTCGTTACTTTTTCACCACAATGTTTCCCAATTAATCGGGAAGTGTGGGGGTGCTCGGCCCGTTGGCGGAGTTGCTCCTCCACCCGTTGCCGGGCCTTGACGTAGTTGGAGTCACGGTAGACTTCGTCCAGCGAGTGGAACAACTTTTGTGCCACGGACGGGCTGCTCCATCCGAAAAGGAGGCAGGGCAGCATGAAGGAGAGAATAGTGCGTTTCATAGGCGAGTCGGTTTTAGTCAAGCGTTTGAGTATATCGTTAAGTCGGAGCGAAAGGCATTTTGTCCTTTTGCTGTGCATATCAGTTTAATGATATACGCTATAAAGGTAGCGAAATCCTGTCGTTTTTCCATGTTTGCGGGCCTGTTTTTTTCTTCCCGTCCCCTTGTGTCCGGTTACGATAAGAGGGCACTTTGTCAAAACAAGGCCGGACCTCGTAAAAAACAGATCGGACCTAAAAATAATTCCGCGCCGCGGCGTTTTTTTTCGGTAGGTCGGCAGATTCGTTAAAAAGTATTACCTTTGCAGCAGAAAGTGTGAATCAAAAAAATTATCCCTTCATGAATGCAATGATAGCTCCGTCGCTGCTGTCGGCCGATTTCGGCAATTTGCAGCGCGACATAGAGAGACTCAATGAAAGCGAATGCGACTGGTTCCATCTGGACGTGATGGACGGTGTTTTCGTGCCCAACATTTCGTTTGGTTTTCCCGTAATGGAGGCCATGGCTCGCCATGCCCGCAAGCCGCTCGACGTGCACCTGATGATTGTAGAGCCCCAAAAGTTTGTCAAGCAGGTAGCTGCGCTGGGGGCCAAGGTGATGAACGTGCACTACGAGGCCTGCACGCATCTGCACCGCGTGGTACAGCAGATTAAGAGCGAGGGCATGATGGCCGGCGTGACGCTTAATCCGCATACGCCCGTGAGCTGCCTGGAGGAGATTGCGCCCGACGTTGACCTGGTGATGCTCATGTCGGTGAATCCCGGATTTGGCGGCCAGAAGTTCATTGAGCACTCACTCGATAAGGTGCGCCGTTTGCGCGAATTGCTCGACCGTACCGGCTCGAAGGCACTGATTGAGGTGGACGGCGGCGTCAACCGCACCACCGGTCCGCAGCTGACGGCAGCCGGCGCCGACGTGCTGGTGGCCGGCAGTGCCGTGTTCGGTGCGCCCGACCCCGTGGCCGAGGTTCATGCCCTCCGTACGCTATGCGTTCGTTAGCCTCATACGAAAAGCCTTTCAGGCAATATCCGATATTGCGTGTGCTCGTGCCTTTCGGCATCGGGCTTTTGAGCGGCAGTCAGTTCAGCCATTTCTTCTCGCAAGAAATGGCTTTTTGTTGTTTCGTGCCAGTGGTGGCGTGTGTGGTGATGCTGTTGTTGAATCGCCGGAACCGCGGTTTTCAGGTTGCTTTGGCAGTGGCCATGTATAGTTTTGGCTTCGGGTGGATGAGCGTGAGCCGGTTGCGCCATGATGTGGCATGGCCCGCCGGGTTGCTGACGGCGCGTGCGGTGGTGATGTCGTCTCCGGTAATGACGGCGCATGCGGTGCGCGTGCGGGTGATGCTGGCCGACGGCATCCGTTCGGGGTGCAGGGCGGAACTGACCTTGCACCGTGCGGACAGTCTGAACGAATGCCGGTTGAGACCGGGCGACGGCATACTTTTCCGCGCCCGGGTCGAGCCGCCCCGGAATTCAGGTAATCCGGGCGAATTTGACTATGCCGGCTATCTGCGCCGGCAGGGCATCAGCGGCAGGGCCTATGTGCCCCCGGACGCATGGACACGCTTGCCGGAGGCACGGAGCCTGCGCAAGTGCTTGCCCTTATGGCCGCGTTTGCAACTGCTGGCCCGGATGCAGCAGCAAAAACTGGCCGACCGTTATTACCGGAAACTGCCGCAGGATGAGGCTGCTTTGCTGGCCGCCCTTTCGGTGGGGTACAGGAGCGCGTTTCCAAAGGATTTGCGGCTGCAGTTTTCGGCCGTCGGTGTGAGTCACGTACTGGCGCTTTCAGGGCTGCATTTGGGCATTCTGGTCGGGGTGTTCCTGTATGTCAGTCCGCGCCGGCGCAGCTGGCGGGTGGCGTATTACGGGCTTGTCGTGCTGATGATTGCCGCCTTTTGCCTGCTGGCCGGTCTGCCGGCTTCGCTGGTCAGGGCCGGGGGCATGTCGGTGTTTCTGTTGCTTTCGCGCATGGTGAACAGGCATTCGCGGATGTTGCAGTCATTGTTTGTCGTGACGTTTGTATTGCTGCTCGTCTCGCCTGAGTCATTGTTTGACGCAGGGTTTCAGCTTTCCTTTCTGTCCGTATGGTTTATCGGACTGTTTATGCCCTCGTTGCGGCGCCGGCTGGCTCCACGTCAGCGGTGGGTAAAATGTATGGTCGTGCCTCTTTGTTTGAGCGTGGTGGCGCAGGTAGGCACGTTGCCGCTGGTTTTGTATTATTTTCATCAGATTCCGGTTTATTTCCTGTTGGCCAATTTTCTGGTGGTTCCGCTGGTGACGTGGCTGCTTTATGTGGCTGCCGTATTCCTGTGTGTGCCCCTTACGATGGTACAGGAAGCCTGCGTATGGCTTTTGCACGGCCTGACGGAGATGATGGTGGGGAGTGTGCGTCTGTTGGCTTCCTGGCCGGGGGCGGAACTGACTTTCCATCCTCATTGGCTGACAGCCTGCGGGCTGATGGTGGTGGGCTACTGCCTGATGCGCTGGTGGGCTGAGGGCCGTCTGTCGCATCGGGTGGCGGGATGGGGCATACTGGCTGTAAGCCTGGTGGTCGGTAACGAGATGGTGCAGATGCGCCCGTCGCGTATCCGGCCGCAAGTGGTGTTTTATCACGGTTGGGACGGCTCGCCGGTGCATTTTATGGCTTCGGCTGCCGAAACCTATTTGTTGAATACCGTACCGGCCGACAGCAGTTTGCTGAAAAGTTTGGAAAAAACGTATTGGAAATCCTGTCATATGGAAAAGCCACGGATTGTCAGGACTTCAGCGTGGGCCGACCGTAATATGCAGGTTTATCACGGCGTAGTGCGATTCGGCGGGCATACCTGGGTGATAGAGCAGGGACGTGAGGTGCCGAAAGCGCGGCCTGCGGGCAGAAGAACGGTGGCGTGTGAGGTGTTGTTCCTGACGCGGGACTGCCAGACGGAGCTCGACGCGTTGGCCCGGAGCTATTGTCCGCGTCTTGTGGTTCTGGACGCCGGGTTGCCCGAAGCGCAGCGGCGACGTTATGCCGCCGGCTGCCGCCGGATGGGATGGAGATGTTACGATATCGCACAGCGCGGGGCGCTTACGCTGCCTTGTCAAAATGAATCGTGAGTTTCGGCATGTGGAGCTAAATTTGTACCTTTGCACGCTAATCATTCAAAAATATAGTGAATCATGTTAACCCCGATACTCAGTCAGAAAGAACTGTTTGATCTGTTGCGTATTATTCAGGAGTCACGGCGAATCGTCATCTGCGGGCACCGTGGTCCCGACGGTGACGCCGTGGGGGCTTCGCTGGGCCTGGCTGCCTATCTGCGCAGTCTGGGCAAGATGGTGAACATCGTGATGCCCAACCCGTTTCCGGATTTCCTGAAATGGCTGCCAGGCGCATCGTATGTACTGTTTTACGACCGGCGTCCCGACAGGGTGCGCCAGTTGGTGGAGCAGGCTGACCTGATTTTCTGTCTGGACTTTAATTCGGCGTCGCGGCTTGAAGCCATGGGGCCTCTGATTGCCCAGGCCCGGGCTACCCGGGTCATGATTGACCATCACCTTGCCCCCGACCGTAATTTCGTGAAAGTATGTATTTCGCAGCCGCAGCGGAGCTCGACTTCGGAACTGGTGTTCCGGGTAATCAGCCAGTTGGGGGGAATGGACAACCTCAGCACGGATGGGGCCGTAAGCCTGTACACGGGTATGATGACCGATACAGGCGGATTTACATACAATTCGTCGGACCCGGAAATATACATGATTATCAGCCAGCTGCTGACCAAGGGGTTCGACAAGGACAAGATATACCGCAACGTGTTCAACAACTATTCGCAGTCGCGACTGCGCCTGATGGGATATCTGCTGCACGAAAAGCTCCAGTTCCTGGCTGAGGGCAAGGCCAGCTATTTTACGCTGACCAGGGAGGAAATGAAGCAGTTTGACTATATTCGCGGCGACTCGGAGGGATTTGTGAATTTGCCGTTGCAGGTAAAGGGGATGCGTCTGAGTATCTCTCTGCGTGAGGACACTGAGAGCGACGTGGTGAGGGTGTCATTGCGTTCGGTAGATGATTTTCCGTGTAACCGTATGGCCGAAGAGTTTTTCAACGGCGGCGGGCATCTGAATGCTTCGGGCGGGCATCTGCCGTTTCCCATGAGCGAAGCAGTAGAAACAGTGAAAAAGGCTGTTGAGGCCTATGCACATTTGCTCTGACATAGGAAATCCTTGCCGATAAGTTCATTGAGCATCAAAAAGCAGGTTTTTACTTGCTTCTTGATGCTTAATGCGTAAAAAGACAAGCAAAAACTTCTGTGTGCCAATATTTTTGCATATTTTTGTCAAAAACTAATGACGACAGATTATGACACAGACAAGAAAACGTTTCCTCTTGGATGAAAAGGATATTCCAAGGCAGTGGTATAATATTCAGGCAGATATGGTTAACAAACCGATGCCTATACTTAACCCGAAGACACACGAGCCCATGAAGGCGGAAGACCTGTATCCGCTGTTCAATCAGGAGTGTTCACGGCAGGAACTGGATACCGAACATGCCTGGATAGACATTCCCGAAGAGGTGCGCGACATGTATAAATACTATCGCTCTACGCCACTGGTGCGGGCATACGGACTGGAGAAGGCCCTGGATACGCCTGCTCACATTTACTTTAAGAACGAGAGTGTAAGTCCGGTAGGCTCACATAAGCTGAATTCGGCCCTGGCGCAGGCATACTATTGTAAAAAGGAAGGTGTGACAAACGTAACCACAGAAACCGGTGCAGGACAGTGGGGTACGGCTCTTTCATACGCCTGCAGTGTGTTTGGTTTGGAACTGGCCGTTTATATGGTAAAAATCAGTTATGAGCAGAAACCTTACCGCCGTTCGATGATGCAGACTTTCGGGGCTCAGGTAACGGCCAGCCCATCAATGTCGACCCGTGCCGGTAAGGATATCCTGACTCGTGACCCGCGCTGCAACGGGTCGTTGGGTACCGCCATTTCGGAGGCTGTGGAGCTGGCCATGACCACTCCAAACTGTAAGTACGCCCTGGGATCGGTGTTGAACCACGTAGCGCTGCACCAGACCGTAATCGGATTGGAAGCCGAAAAACAAATGGAGATGGCCGGCGAATATCCGGACAAGGTAATTGCCTGTTTTGGCGGTGGATCAAACTTTGGCGGGCTGGCTTTCCCGTTTATGCGCCATAACATACTGGAAGGCCGCAATACGGAATTTATAGCAGCCGAACCGGCTTCCTGTCCGAAACTGACCCGCGGTAAGTTTGAATATGACTATGGTGACGAGAGTGGCTATACGCCCTTGTTGCCCATGTATACCTTGGGGCATAATTTCCAGCCGGCCAATATACATGCAGGTGGCTTGCGCTATCATGGTGCGGGTGTAATCATTTCGCAGTTGCTGCGTGACGGCTATCTGCATGGCGTTGACATACAGCAGACCGAATCGTTTAAGGCTGGTGTGCTCTTTGCCCGTGCTGAAGGAATTGTGCCGGCACCGGAGTCCTGTCACGCTATTGCCGCTACCGTGCGCGAGGCTTTGAAATGTAAGGAAGCCGGCGAGAAGAAAGTGTTGTTGTTTAACCTTTCGGGACACGGCATGATAGATATGGCAGCTTACGACCGTTTCCTGGCTGGTGATTTAGTGGATTTTGCTCCTACTGACGACCAACTGCATAAAAGCCTTGATGAAGTCAGTGCGTTGCAATAAGCAATGATTCAATAGGCTTATTTCCTGTCAAGAATAAATGCGGGCTGCTTCGGTTTGTGCTGAAGCAGCCCGTAGTGTATATGAAGGGTAATGGCTTTAAGTAAAAAACATGCGGGCCGGCTAACTTTACAAGTGGTTAGCCGGCCCGCAGGGCTTACTTTTTTTCTTTTTACGTTTTTAAGTTGCGTTTCTTGTTACAACGGTTTGATGACAAACGTAAAGTCGTAGTTTTGATAGGGAATCATGTATTCCGGACGCGGCCAGGCTCCCCAACTGTCAATACAACCTAAACCCATTTGGCGCTGGGCAATGTGAACTGCCGTAAGATCGCGCGGCGTAAGGTCGCCGGAGTGGCTCTGATGGAGATACTTGTCGGGACCGTCGTCAAGGTCTTCTGTCAGATAGTTCAGGCTGGAGCATTCCATGGGAGCGGTAGAGTAGAAGGAGAGTCCGTGTCCTTGAGTATTGGTGACGTTCCAGTAGCGTACCTGCGTCTTGTTACCGCTTTCCTGCGGACGGATGTATCCCCAATACTGGTCGGCTACGGCCTGTTTGTATACGCCCAGACGGTCGCCGTGATTACGATCGATATAGTTCTCGCCAGGACCTTTTCCGTAGTATTCTATTGTGTTGTAGGCTTTGGGCATACAAAGCTGCATGCCGTAACGGAACAAGGACGGGCGGTTCTTGGCTGATGAGTCAACATTGAGCTTTTGGTTGACAACAAGTTGTCCGTCAGCCTGAAGCGTATAAGTCATGGTCAAATGAGCCGAAACGGAAGGAAGATCGTATTCGGCAATTACCTGCATGGCATTGCCCACAGGCTTGCAGTCAAACTTCTTCAGGTTCATTGGAGTGTTTCGCCATGCTTTGAAATGGTTTTGCAGGCCGGCACCGTAATCATTGTCAGTCGGCGCTCTCCAGAAGTCAGGTTTCAGCGAATAGCCCTTTTGCAACATGGGTTGTCCGTCAACATCAATATAGTCAATCCAACCTTCCTGTCGACCGAATGTGACAGAAGTCTTACCTGCTGTCAGGGTAATCCAGCTGAGGCGTTCGTCCTTTTCTGTACGTGGAGATTTCTTGTCAGGTTCTGGATAAGAGGCCGGCAGTTGTGCAAAGGTGTAGGGGCTTACGGTCATTTGGTCGAAGGCGATGGAATAGCCTTTGGGAAGCAGGGGAACGTCGTTTTTGTAACTGTAATCCACGTTAAGCAGCACTTCCTTTCCCTTTGCGGAAGTCGGAATCTGGTATCCCGGAAGGCTAACCTGTACCGTTTGTCCCGGTTTTGCGTTAAGTTCTTCCTGAACTCCCTCAGCAACCACCTGACCATTGGCCAGAAGCTGCCATTTCATCCGTACATTGGAAAGATCGGTAAAGAAGTTCTCGTTTTTGACGGCCACAATTCCTTTTTGCAAATCAACAGGCGTGGTCCAGATGTTCTGGTAGAAATAGCGCACTTCGTTGGCGTGTGGATTAGGCTTGCGGTCAGGGTTAATCAGACCATTGTTGTTGAAATTGTGGTCTGACGCGGGGTAACGTCCGTAATCACCGCCATATGTATAGATTTTCTTTCCTTGTGCGTTGGTATCGCTCAAAGCCTGGTCTACAAAGTCCCAAATGAAACCGCCCTGGAATTTGGGATATTTGCGAATAAGGTCCCAATATTCTTTAAACCCACCTTCGGAATTACCCATGGCATGGGCATATTCACACTGGATAAGAGGACGGTCGGGGTTACTCTTGGCATAATCTTCACAGCCCTGATAGTTGTAGTACATGGGGCAGAAGATGTCAGTTTTTGCCAGTCCTGCTCTTTCATACTGAACCGGCCGGCTGGGATCGTAGGCCTTAACCATATCGTAGGCTTTTTCAAAATTGGGGCCATAACCGGCTTCGTTACCCAAACTCCATACGATAATGGAAGGGTGGTTCTTGAAACTCTTGATGTTGTTTTCGTTGCGTTCCAGATGTGCCTGTTCGTACTGGGGATCTTTGGCCAGGGTTTGGTCGCCATAGCCCATACCGTGGCTTTCAATGTTGGCTTCAGCCACAAGATAGAGGCCGTATTGGTCGCATAAATCGTACCAGCGCGGATCGTCGGGGTAGTGGCAGGTTCGCACGGCATTGATGTTGTGCTCTTTCATGATTTTGATGTCTTCAATCATGCGTTCCAATGATACAACATAGCCGCCGTCCGGGTCAATTTCGTGACGGTTTACACCTTTGATGAGCACAGGTTGTCCGTTGATAAGAAGTTGCCCGTTTTTGATTTCTGATGTGCGGAATCCTACGCGTTGGTTGATAACTTCCAGCGTCTTGCCTTTCTGCTCAAGACTTGCTGTGAGCGTATAGAGATTCGGCGTTTCAGCCGACCATTTGGCAGGGTCGCAGATTTCGAAAGTGAAATCAATTTGTCCCGATTTGTCGGCTTGCGTTTGTTGTGTTTTTACAGTTTTGCCTTGCGGATTTTTCAATGTCCATGTCACGTTTGTGCCCGCAGGTTTTTCCAGACGCGCACGGATGTGCAGACTGCCCGTAGAATAGTTGTCTTCGAGCGTTGGCGTGACAAATAAATCTGAAAGATGGGTGGTAGGACGGGCGTACAGATAAACTTCGCGGGCAATACCGGTAAAACGCCAAAAGTCCTGGTCTTCCAGATAGGAACCGTCGCACCAGCGCATAACCTGCATGGCTATGACATTTTCCTGACCGGGTTTCAGATATTTGGTCAGGTCAAATTCGGCTGCAACTTTACTGTCTTCACTGTATCCGACAAATTTTCCGTTGACCCATACGCTAAGGTTTGAGGTAGCAGAACCTACATGCAGATAGATCTTTTCACCTTTCCATTCTGCCGGAATGGTTACGGTCTTTCGGTAAGAGCCTGTATAGTTGTTCTTTTCTTCTACCAGGGGTGGGTTATTCCTGAATTGGGTTGCCCAGGCGTAGCCTACGTTTTTGTAAATGCGGTCGCCGTGTCCGTTTATTTCAAACAGACCGGGTACGGGAAAATCTTCCCATTTGGAATCATCAAAGTTGGTTTTGTAAAAGTCGGCAGGACGCAGGTTGTGGTCCTTGGCAAAATGGAATTTCCATTTGCCTTCAAGTGAAAGATAGCGATTGGATGAGGCTTTGTTGCCCTGGTTGGCCAATGAAGCGTTTTCAAAAGCAAAGAATGCGGCTCTTGCCGGCATGACGTTGACGCGGTTGGCTTTCGGATCCTGCCAATAGGGCGGTACCTCGGCGTTAAGAGGCAGGCATAATCCGGCCAGCAAAACGGAGGGTAAGATAACTTGTTTGATATTCATTTCAAAAGTGTTTGTTTAAGGGTAATTATATTGGTACAAAGATAAGACAAAGAAAGTTCTGGAAGAAACATTCTGCAACTGAAAACGCTTTTCGACATGCAAAAAACTATATTCTCAGGCATTTTGCGTATTTTTGTAAGACAATGAATGATAAAAAACAGGATTTTCAGGTGCCGTTGAATTTCGCAGCCATGTGCGAGGCTGTTCGGCCAGTGTATGAATCTAAAGGTGAAGCACGAAGTGTTTTGTTATGGTGGTTGGAAGCTAAATATGGCGTCCGGCCGGCAATGGCTTTATGTGATGTGTTTCCTGAATTTACCGATTTGCAGCGGTTGCAGTTGGCAGCAGACCTGCAGCAGTTGAGTGAAGGATGTCCAGTTCAGTATGTGCTGGGGTATGCTGAGGTTGGAGGACGGCAATGGGAAGTTACTCCGGATGTGCTGATACCACGGCCTGAAACACACGAACTGATAGAATGGATTCTTTCGGATGAAAAATCGATTGAAAACAATAGTAGTTCGCGGCGGATATTGGATATAGGGACGGGAAGTGGTTTTATTGCCATATCGTTGGCTGCGGGCCTGTTGCAGGCAGATGTTGAAGCCTGGGATATTTCAGATGCCGCGCTTGAAGTGGCGCGCCGCAATGCCGCAAGGTACGGAGTGAATGTCTGTTTCCGTCAGGAGGATATGTGTAAGCCGCAGCATGCAGTAGGGCAGATTTGGAATGTATTGGTAAGTAATCCACCATATGTGCGTGAACTGGAACAGGCAGATATGCAGCAGCGTGTGTTGAATTTTGAACCTCATAAAGCCCTGTTCGTGCCGGATGACGATCCTTTGCGCTTTTATCGCGCTTTGGCTGTGTTGGGGCAGCAGCATTTGGCCGGGGACGGACGGATGTATTTGGAAATTAATCAGTATTTGTATCGCGAAACGGAACAGCTGATGCGCGATGCCGGTTTTCTTGACGTGACCTTACGCCGGGATGAGTTCGGCAATTACCGCATGATGCGTGTTACGAAAGGATAGACGGTTCTGAATGTAAAAATCAAATAGATGAAGAAACCTTATTCGGCGGAGCAGGCATACAGTAAAATAGCTTCCGCCTGTGTGGCCAAGGAACTTTGCTCGTACGACATTGCACGAAAGTTGAAGCAGTGGGGGGTGGACAACACCCAGCAGCTCGAAGTGATTGAACGGCTGAAGAGTGAAAAATTTCTGGATGACGCCCGTTACGTGAGGGCTTATGTCCATGATAAGGTGATGTTTGAGCGGTGGGGACGCCAAAAAATACGCCAGTCGCTGGCTATGAAGAATTTGACGGGTAGTGTAGTAAACGAGGCACTGGAAAATATTGACCAGGAGTTGTATATGGACAATCTGAAAAACCTGTTGCAGCAGAAACGCCGTAGCCTGACCGATGATGACGAATATCAGCAAGCCGTGAAAATGATGCGCTATGCAGCCGGAAGAGGCTATACGTTTGACGAAATAAAGCAATGCGTAGACACGGATTTCGATATGTGATGGAAGCGCTGGCCGCATTGTTCATGCCGGATACATGTGCCAGTTGTGGAAGGGTGTTACAGGAAGGTGACTGTCGTCCGCTTTGCGTTTCATGCCGGATGGAGTTGTCACCAACCTGTTGGAAAGGACGTGCGGATAATCCGGTTGAATTGTTGTTCAGAGGAGTGTACCCCATAGCTCGGGCGCATGCCCAATTTTATTATGTTCACGATACGCCGAATGCGCAGACGGTTTTTTCTTTTAAATATTATGGCCGTCCGGAAGTTGCAAGACTCATGGCCAAAGAGGCTGCTGAGGAATTGCTCCCGGTGGGATTTTTTGACAGTATAGACTGTATCATACCGGTTCCGTTGTTTTGGAAACGACGGTGGAAGAGGGGATATAATCAAAGCGAGTATATAGCCCGCGGTTTGTCGGATGTAAGCGGCATCCCGGTACGGACAAACTGCATGCGGCGCAATGTGAATAATCCGTCGCAAACCAGTCTTTCCATAGAGGAAAGACAACAAAACGTAAAGCATATTTTCAGCCTGACGCATCATGCTGCAGAACTAACGGGAAAGCATGTGCTGATTGTCGACGATGTGATTACCACAGGAGCCACGTTGCGGGCAGTGGCAGATGAATTGCTGATGACTAAGCCCTCACATATCAGTGTCTTTGCGCTGGCCGTTTCGCCTCACGTAAAAGATCCGCACATAGCCGACTGGAATTGGTAGGGGGACAGGTTTTTTCGTGAATTTTGTTCCGAAACAGGAAAGTTGGTACCCTGCTAATAAAAAACAGCTTGCGGGCAGTGATACAATCAAAGTTTTTTGTAAGTTTGCTATACGTATATTCATCTTTTAAATCTTTGCGTATGATAACCACGAAAGACAAAGAGCAACTCAAGCTCAAAGGAATTAGTGAGGCAAGTTTTGAAGAGCAGCTTAATCACTTTAAAACCGGATTCCCTTATCTTAAAATCAGTGCGGCCGCTTCAGTTGAAAAAGGTATAGTAAGGCCCGATGAGGCGCAACTGGCCGAATTGGAGCAGGAGTGGCAAAATTATGTGGAAGAGGGTCATACCATTCTGAAATTTGTTCCGGCTTCAGGAGCTGCCAGCCGAATGTTTAAAAATCTGTTTGCTTTTGCCGATGGAGAGTCGGACGTGCCGCAGACAGATTTCGAAAAGCAATTTTTTGAACATCTGCACGACTTTGCCTTTTTCGATGATTTGGATGAGGCATGTTGCAAACTAAAAGGGGCTGGCGCCGATGCTTTGGTAGCTGCCGGAAAATATAAAGACGTAGTCAATGTGCTGTTGCGTGACGGACTGCATTACGGACAGTTGCCCAAGGGCCTGTTGAAATTCCACCGTTATGCGAAGGATGCGCGCACCCCGGTTGAGGAACAGCTCGTTGAGGGAGTCTATTACGGTCGTGAAAATACCGGTCACGTAGGTGTGCATTTTACGGTGTCGCCTGAACACAGAAAACTCTTTGAACAGTTGGTGGCCGAGAAAGCCCCGGAATTAGGCAACAGTATGGGCGTCAATTTTGAGGTTACGTTCTCGGAGCAAAAGCCTTCGACCGATACGGTAGCTGTAACTCCGCAAAACAAACCTTTCCGCACGGAAGACGGCAGTCTGGTATTTCGGCCCGGAGGTCATGGCGCTTTGATTGAAAACCTGAACGATCTGGATGCCGATGTTATTTTTGTCAAGAATATTGACAACGTAATGCCGGATCATTCTAAAGACATCATGGTGCGCTGGAAGAAAATTCTGGCCGGCAAGCTCGTTCAGTTGCAGAAACAGATTTTTGCTTACATGCGACAGTTGGACAGCGGGCAGTATTCAATGGACGAATTGCTCGAAATGCTTCAGTTCTTGCAGAAAAAACTGTTTTGCAAGAATCCGGAAACCAAATTCCTGGAAGATACGGAACTGGCCATTTATTTGCGCCGTAAGTTCAATCGTCCGCTTCGCGTGTGTGGCATGGTGCGCAATGTGGGTGAGCCCGGCGGCGGCCCGTTCCTGGCGTATAATCCCGACGGAACAATTTCGCTGCAGATTTTGGAAAGCTCACAGATTGATATGAACGACCCGGAGAAGAAAGCCCTGTTCGAGAAAGGAACCCATTTTAATCCGGTTGATTTGGTATGTGCCACAAAGGACTATAAGGGAAACAAGTTTAATCTGCCCGATTTTGTGGATAAGAATGCCGGGTTCATATCAAGCAAGAGCAAGGACGGCAAGGACGTCATTCTCTCCTCCACGGGCACGAAGCTGAACAACCTCGGCAAGCTGACCATCAGCGCCGACGGCAAGCTCCACAGCGAGCTCATCAGCGACCTTGAGATCGAAAAGGACGCCAAGACGAAGGAAGTCGTCGACAAGATCGTCGCGGAGTTCCAGGCCCTGCTGAACAAGGTCGTCGCCCACACGGACGTTGACCTCACCACCCAGAACCCCGAGGGCACGGCCCGCGCCATCCGCAACCGCGAGACGAACCTCGGCGACCTGTGCGCCGATGCTTACCGCGTCACGCTGGGCGCTGACATCGCCATCGTCAACGGCGGCGGCATCCGCGCCGACATCCCCGCAGGCGACATCACCTACAACCAGATCATCAAGGTCCATCCCTATGGCAACATGGCCTGCGTCGTGGAGGCCACCGGTCAGGAGATCCTCGATGCG
>OMBA01000700.1_pt1 | contig 15833 bp, 15 predicted proteins | sample 1673441 | NCBI WGS metagenome assembly OMBA01 (sample SAMEA103958111, study PRJEB25191) | human gut metagenome | biome: human-associated habitat [ENVO:00009003]; feature: intestine environment [ENVO:2100002]; material: feces | place: Germany | collected 2013/2015
ATATGGTAGTCAGTGGATGTCTTGTGATACGAAAGACAGGAAAAGTACATGGTGCAGACTGGCATGGAAAGATAGTAACCTTTTTATTATATGGAACTGCAGCGGTGCATATTATATGGTTCCACATTACACCGATGGTATCAGATCTGTTGATTGGTTTGTGCGCTATAATGATGGTCATATCGGTCGCTCTGTATATTATCCAGAATACCAGGACTCTTAAGGGAGAGACTGTATAAGCAATTTTATATTGCAATGACTAGAAAAATATTTAGGAGAAGATAGATATAAACAGTAAGTCAAACACACAAACTATGGAGTCTTTAGTCGGTTTAATAAAATTTTAGATAGAAAATAAATCATTATAAAAAGATCCTGTTCATACTATGATATATAGAATAGGATCTTTATTTACTTTATTTCGCCAGGAAATTGCTCTGAATCTCCATCGGCATATGATAAGCCTGGCCTCGTTTTGTCAGGCTGTATAATTTAAAGCTCATTAGTTCCGGAGTCGCATTCAATGAACTGCAGAGTCCGAAATAATCCAGGTCCTCGTTCTGAACCATATCTTCGATTTCCTCATCTTCAATCAGCAGATCGGCAGCAAACAGATTGGCCTGGTATTCTGTATTATCCGTCATATTGTAGAGTGTATCATCTTGCATCGGAGCCATTTTCAGCTGGGAACGATGCAGGATGATATGCCCTAATTCATGGGCGGCAACGATCATCTTTTCTTCTTCTGAAAGGAAACTGCTGATCATGACATAGATTGTCTTACAGCTCATGAAGCAATAGCCTTTCAGTGTCTTATATCTGGAAGTTTCACTGACCACAATGTTCATCTGATCCATGATCTCAAATGGATCTCGGGTTCCATATTTCTTGATTAATTTCTTTGTTTCTGTATATATGTAAGTGTTTCTCAAATAAATCACCTCAAAAGTAAAAAATAAAAAGGGCAGAAATATCCTTGTAACTATAAGGTAACAGATTAGGTGTACAATAATCCCGCCTTCTATTATTTTTCCTCTTGGTTTTTCAGATATTTTTTCGGTGTAAATTTCTTTGCACGTCTTTTGGAATCCAGATAAAGGCTCTGGATCTCATCCATAAAAGCTATTTTATCTTCGTCTGTCAGTGATCCACCGGCAAACATAGCTGCAGCCTGTTCCAGAATCTGCTGAGCCTGTCTGGCACCACGGTTACCAAACTGTTCGGATGCTTCTGTGATAAAAGCTTCATTCTCACTCATGAGATAAGAAACGTCACACTGTAATGCATCTGCCAGTTTCTGATACAGAACATTTTGTTTTGGAAAACGTCCTTCTACTTCCCAGGATCGAATGGTCCTATATGAAACACCAACCATACTGGCCAGTTCCTGCTGACTCATCTTTTTTTCTTTTCTTAATGATCTTACTTTTTCACCGAATGTCATAAACATACCTCTTTCTAAGCCTTGTCTTATAAGTTTCATTAGCCGCTTCAAGGCAAAACGGGAAATGTGTCTCCTAAAAAATAAAAATTAATCTTGACAAAGGGAAATATCTCTCCTATAATGTGAATCACAGATAAGGGAAACATCTTTCCTATAAGATACACAATATTTCCTCTTTTGTCAATGAATATGTGGAATGAATTTCCTATATTTTAAAGAAAACAGGAAGGATGCACAGTCATTGACAGTCAAAATGGGATACATGTTACAAAAAGAGGAAAGACGTATGGGAGGTGGCAATGTGAGTCAGGATCAGACTTCTATTATCTGTATTGATCTGAAGTCCTTTTATGCTTCTGTAGAATGCGTAGAGCGTGGACTGGATCCATTTAAAGCAAACCTGGTGGTTGCAGATCCGACCAGATCAAAGTCAACAATCTGCCTGGCAATCACTCCGGCTATGAAGTCTCTTGGCATCAAGAACCGGTGCCGGATCCATGAGATACCGGATTGTGTGAAGTACATTACAGCCATGCCGAGGATGCAGTTGTACATGGATTATTCCGCAAAGATCTATGGAATCTATCTGCGGTATGTCTCAAAAGAAGATATCCATGTGTACAGTGTTGATGAGTGTTTTATTGATGTGACAAACTATCTGCAGCTTTATCATCTCACTGCAAAAGAAATGGCGGTAAAGCTTATGCAGGCAGTCATGGAGGAAACTGGCATCACTGCAACTGCAGGTGTGGGAACCAATCTGTATCTTGCTAAGATCGCAATGGATATCGTAGCAAAGCATGTGGATGACCATATTGGAATCCTGGATGAATTCTCTTACAGAGAGAAGCTATGGGATCATAAACCATTAAGTGACTTCTGGAGGATTGGATCCCGGACTGAAAAAAAACTGGCCGGTTACGGGATTCATACGATGGGCGATATCGCAATGGCTTCTTTAAGATCCGAAGACTGGCTGTATAAGATGTTTGGGATTGATGCAGAGCTGTTGATCGATCATGCATGGGGATATGAAACATGCCGGATGAGTGACATTAAGAACTATCATTCGGAGGAACACAGCCTTTCAAATGGTCAGGTGTTGATGCGAAATTATTCTTTTGAAGAAGCACTTGTAATCGTAAGGGAAATGACAGACAACCTGGCCCTGGATCTGTTTGAAAAAGGACTGGTGACAAGCTCTCTCACCTTATGGATCGCATATGACCACAGGTATGAGCATGAGGCATCCAAAGGAACCGTAAAACTCGAAAGAGAAAGTAACAGTTCCAAAAAGATCATAGATGCAGTGGAAGATTTATATCTCAGGATTGCAGACAGATATACCGGAATCCGAAGAATCGAGGTGTGTGCGAACAGGGTTGCTCCTGAAAGTTATGTGCAGTACAGCCTGTTTGATGATCCCAAACAGACCGATAAGGAACGGCATTTACAGGAAGCAGTATTGAATGTAAAGCAGCGTTATGGAAAGAATGCGATTATGCGTGGATCCAACCTGCTAGAGTGTTCTACTTATCGAGAACGCAACGAGCAAATAGGTGGTCACCGTGCTTAGAGGAGGTGCAAAAAGTGCTGGCAAGTGCATATCAACCGTATTTATATTTACCAAGACCGGTTTCCAGGAGACATCCCATGGATGTAGGACGCAGGGCAAAACAGTTTGCTCCATTTGCGGCACTTCGTGGACTGGATGAAACGATCCGGCAACAGGAAATCATTTATGAACCAAAAAGAGATTTATCTGAGGAAAAGAAAAATGAGTTGGATATGAAATTAAGGATCCTGGCATATGGAATGAAGATACAGGCAACTTATTTTCAAAAGTCATGGAAGAATCCATTAATTGGTCAGTACCATACATTATCTGGAACCGTAGAATTTTTTGATCCATCAGTCCACTTACGGATTGATGATACCGAGATTCAGATCCAGGACATCTGTGATCTGACTGGTGATGTATTTGAAACTATTGAAATATCATGTTAATTAATCACAGCGGAATTTTTTATACCGGAAAGAGTGAGTGGTAGCTGGTGAAAGGATAAAAAAGGATGCACAGATCGACAAAGCAGATCTGATCAGAATAGAAATCGTGCTGTTCGTGCAGCTTTGGCACTTACGGAATGGATGGCATGATGCTCATAAGGCGGATTTGATTTCCCTTTGGTCCGTTGAGTAATAAATGGAGAAATATCTTATTGCTTAAAGGAGGAAGCCTATATGGGATCAGGTGCTATTAAATGGCATGTACACTGCTCTGTATGTGGAGCATTTATTGAAAAGAGCGCACAAAGCGATTCAGAAGTGGAGTGCAAAAAATGTCGCAGTACATTGGAGATATTTGTAAAGGATGATATGGTGTCGGTTCGTCCGATCCACATCAGAGATGAACAATTAAAGTCCAGGATGCGGACGTATTCCCGAAAGATGATGAATCAGGGATCATAACAGAATAGAATGAGCTGTCTGTAGTAAGCGTTGGATTTGGCAGGAACCATCAAGAACGCACCAGACAGCAAGAGTTTGTCAAGGAGCTGAACCTGACTGGAATCACTAAGAGCCCGGCAAAACATTTACGGATACACTGCAAGATCAGAAGTATTTTCTGGTTTTGGAGATTGTAGAAGTATTTGTTTTGTCGGGCTTTTTTGATGTATTTCAAAAAATTTTTAAATTTTTTGTCGTACCCCACTGTAAAACAGGCTCTCAGCGTTTCGTTATATAGAGGTTGAATTCTTTTCTGCAAAAATAATTGCAGAGAGAGATTTTGATAATATGGCGCAAAGGAGGAAGCAAAGATGACTGAAATCGAATACCAGGAATTTGTAAGGCATTGTCCTTACGATGCTATGGGCGATTATTCCATGTTTCGCAAAGAGCAAACAGAAAATAAATCAGAAGATGCACATAGCAACTGAATAAGCCAGGCAATCTGGCAAACTTAATCTAAACGCAGATACATGCGTTACAAAGGAGTCGCGGACTCCCGTTCAAAAAAAACGGGTGAGTTCGTGACCTCTTGTGCTGCAGTTCTTTATGTCTGTGCAAGAATTTTATAAAAGATGGAATGGACCACCCGGAGCCGAAAGGCAGAAAGGTGGTCTTTATGTTGACATTAAAAGAACTGAAAAAAATCGTGAAAGTTGCTGATGTGGAGAAGAGAATCCCAAGCGTGAAATCCTTGAAGGAACACAAAGTTGTAGTAAAGGAAATGATCAATGCAGATACAACAATCTCTGTTTATGATCACGGATATGTACTTTATACAGCAGGAAATCAATCAACCGTATTTCCGCTTCATAGTTGTGATGACTATGAATATGTGAGTGTAACTGGCGATAACAAGGAATTCAATAAAGAGTTCTTTGATAATGAAAACTGGTATATCCGTCTGCTGATGGAGGCTGAAGACCGTATGGCATACAGCCAGAGCAAAATCAGCACCAATCATGGTGTGTTTTCTAACAGCGATGTTACAGATGATGCGGAGATTATGAGAGGATCTTCAAAAGATTTTGTTGACGATGTTATCGACAGAGAAATTCTGAACGCTTTGATCAAAGAGTTAACAGAGAGACAAAAGACGGTACTCAATCTGGTTTATTTCGAGGAAATGCGTCAGCAGGATGTTGCAGATTATCTGGGAATCAAACAGCAGAGTGTAAATGACCTCCTGAACAGGGCATTAAAAACGATGAAAAAAAAGGCGGAAAACGAAGAATTTTAAAAAAATTTCAAAAAAATTGAATCAGACCACTGTAAAACAGGCTCTCAGCGTTTCGTTATATGAAGGGTTTGCATAGAACACCTTCATGTACCTTGAAAAATGAATAGCCTGCCCGGAGTGATATTCGGTTTGAACATGCATAGAGCGAAAAGCTGCGTGTCTGCCAGAAGAAAACGTATCAGAGATGGAAACTGATATAGGAACGGATCCGGGAAAGAAAACAGGAAAACGCTTAAATCTTAAATCAAAATAAAATGTCTGAATCTGAAAAGAGGATGACAGTAGAAATCATGTGGCGGTATTTGTGATAAACAGGTACCGCCATATATTTGTGCTGTTATCTCAGCTTGTGCTGACTGTCCCAAATAGCGCAAATTTCAGGAAAGGAGGCGATCATCTTCGTATAAAAGATAATACGCAGACACGAACAGATAACCATACACAAAAAAATCAGAAAGGAAGGATTTAAGAGAATGAACGTGAAAAAGAAAGCACGCAGGGTGATGTCCGGTTTATTGACTGCAGTAACGGTTCTATCGACGGTACTCTCTCCCGCAGTTGCCTATGCTTCTGATGATGCCGGATCTGTAAAAAAGATTCCGTATTATGAGGAGATCAAGGATCAGTTGGATGAAGATGAAGTGGTAACTGCAAAGGATTATGAGATCAAGGTTGGAGACAATTTCGATGTAAAGAGTGATTATACCGGTCTTACGATCCAGGATGACAGCAAAGTAAAAGTTACATTTCAGGAAGCAAAAGATACGGACGGGAATGACTTTTCTACCGATTATGCCAATTCCTATAAGGCAGTCTATTATGTAGAACCACAGACAACGGATCACCCAACCTACCAGATCAATCGAAAGATCGTGGTAAAAGAAGCGGATCAGCAGAAAGATTCGCAGTCAGAAAGTTCTTCTGATCAGGATGCTGGTTCTTCCGATGAGACAGAAACAGAGGATTCTGAGGCTGGCTCGTCTACAGAGGAAACTGGTGATGCTAAAACGGAGAGCAAAACAGAACTGACAGAAAAAGAATTTGATGCAGAGATCGAAGCAACGGAGAATCAGGAGACCGTTGATCCGGAAACAGGGATCACACTCTCAGAGGTTATGCAGGAAGCTGTTGACCAGGAAGTTGCTCTTGCAGATCTTGAAGCAGGCGAAAGTATTACTTTTGATATGCCAATGATGCTTGCTTCCGGTGAAACAGGAACAAAATCAGTCACAGTCACAGCCGGTTCCTGGTACTATTACGCAGATTATGGATTAGGTTCTTATCTGACTTGTCCATATTATGTGAAATGGGGAAGCATCAATGCGACAGCATACTGTGTTGAACCATCGAAAAAAGGACCGGGAAATGGAACTTATACGATCCAGAAACTTGCCGATGGAAAGACACTTGCAAAGGTCTGCTATTACGGAACAAAAGCAAGTGATGAGAATGGTTTTTTCGATGAGAAACATCCGGATTTTCCGGCAGGAAAGAGATTCATCATTACGCATCTTGCAGCGGCTTATGCAAATGGATCCAGTGACTGGGCATCCGGAACCAATGCGACAGGAAAGAACCTGGCAATGGAACTTTACAATTATTGTGTAAATATGCCGGACATTCCGTCTGTAGATATGAGCTTTTCCGAATCTAATGTAAAGGCTTATGTGGAAGGAAACAGCCAGCGAATAAGCGTGATCACATTCAAAGCAGATAAACTGCAGACAATCACATTTAAGTTGCCAAGCGGTGTAAAGCTTGTAAATGTGACAACCGGTAAAACCAGTGCTGCAGGAGCAAGTGTAGAAATCAGTGGAGGTACACAGTTTTATCTGACAGCACCACTTGATCAGGCAGAGAGCGTCAGTGCTACATTTTCTTCTCGGATGAAGGGAAGCATTGATAAAGAATACTCTGCTTACAAGATTGTAACAGGATCTGGAACACAGGACCTGGCTCTTGTTTTCGGTGAAGGTGTCGGAAATGAGAAATATGTGGATTTTAAAGTAACCTGGACAAAAGAATGCAAGGTATCCATCGTAAAGAAAGACCAGGATACAGGAAATGCACTGGCTGGTGCAGTGTACGGAATCTATTCCGATGCTGCATGTACAAAGCTGATCGCAGAGATGCCTGCAACTGATCAGAATGGTGCTTCACAGCTCACAATGGAAAAGACACAGGAAGTTGTTTATCTGAAAGAAATCTCTGTTCCAACAGGGTATCAGATCGATACAAAGTCTTATAATGTGACTCTTGCTATCGGAAAGACAACGACTAAAAATGTAACGGACAAACGAGTAAATGCAAAGCTCAACATTGCAAAACAGGATGCTGAGACAGGCAATGAAGCCCAGGGAGATGCAACACTGGAAGGTGCGGTATATGGCCTTTATGCAAGAGAAGACATTGTTCATCCGGATGGAAGAACCGGAACAATCCATAAGAAAGACAGCCTGATCACATCCCTGACAACGGATAAGAATGGCGAAGCTTCTGTATCGGATCTCTATCTTGGAAAGTATTATCTGAAAGAGCTTAGTGCTCCAGTGGGATATGTACTGGATCCGACAGAACATGATGTGGACTGTACTTACGAAGGTGCTACTGTTCCGACAGTAGAAAGAACTTCTGTATGTAAAGAAACTGTCATCAAACAGCCATTTCAGATCATCAAGGCAGCAAACAACGGAAAGACCGATGCAGATCTTCTGCAGGGAGTTGGTTTTTCAGCATGGCTTGTCAGTGATCTGAAAGTAAAAGCAGATGGAAGTTATGATTTTGATTCAGCCAGACCAGTTGTACTGACTGCAGATGGTCAGACAGAAATGTTTACCGATGAAAAAGGATATGCAAGATCGATTCCGCTTCCATATGGAACTTATGTGGTAAGAGAGACCACAAGCAAACACAACTATGCACCGGTCGATGATTTTGTAGTGAAGATCACAGAGAATTATCCGGATACACCGCAGACATGGCGAGTGCTTCTGGATAAAGAATTCAAAGCAAAATTAAAGATCATCAAAAAGGATGCAGAAACACAGAAATCTGTACTCCTGGCTAATACTGAGTTCAAGGTATACGACCTGGATAATCAGAAATATGTGGAACAGACAACATCCTATCCGAAGCCAACGGTACACAAATCCTATTTCACAAATGAGGAAGGATACCTGGTACTGCCAAAGAATCTGAAACCTGGTAACTACAGGATTGAGGAAGTGACGGCACCCGATGGGTACACAATATCCAAAAACTATGTGACAGTTGCAGTTGATACAGATACTGCTTATCTGACCGATCCTGTCACAGGAGATGCAGTCATTGATGTGGAATATACCAATGCCCCGGTCAAAGGTCAGTTAAAGATCTATAAACAGGGTGAAGTGTTAAAGGGATTTGATAAGGACTTCCAGTATGAAATGGCTGGACTTGCAGGTGCTGAATTTGAAGTCTATGCGGCAGAGGATATTTATACTGCCGATCATCAGGTAGATGCAGATGGACAGAGAACTCTGTATTTTGCAAAGGATGCACTGGTAGCAACCGTCACAACGGATGCAGATGGTTATGCAACCGTAAAGAATCTTCCACTTGGCAGATACTATGTCAAAGAGAAGAATGCACCGGACACTTATGTATTAAATACTGTGCCGGAAAATGTCGAATTTGCTTATGCGGATCAGGATACTGCAGTGATCGAGAAAGAAATCTCTGTCACAGATGAACGACAGAAAGTGTCGATTACTGTCGAAAAACAGGATGCTGAGACAGGCAATACAGTAGCCGGAGCAGTGTTCGGTATTTACAATGCAAAAGACATTCAGACGAAAGATGGAAAAGTGATCGTCAAAGCAGATACTCTTTTACAGGAAATGACTTCTGATGAAAAAGGTCAGGCAGCATGTACACTGGATCTTCCACTTGGAAGCTATTATGTAAAAGAACTGAAAGCACCAGATGGATTCGTATCTTCGGATGAAGTACTGAGATTTGATGCTTCTTATCAGGGGCAGGATGTACAGACAGTAACATTAAAATCCGTAAAGAAGAACCAGCCGACAACTGTTGAGATCACAAAATCAGATGCAACAACCGGTGTAGAACTGGATGGAGCTTATCTGAAAGTAACGGATAAAGATGGAAATGTAGTAGATAGCTGGACATCTTCCAAAGATGCACCGCATGTGATCAAGTATCTGAAGGTGGGTGAGACTTATACCCTACATGAAGAGTTTGCACCGCATGGTTATCTGGTAGCCAATGATGTGACATTCACAGTCAAAGATACCGGAGAAGTTCAGAAAGTGGAAATGAAGGACGAGGTACCGGTTGGTAAACTCATCATCAACAAAAAGGGAGAATTCCTGGATTCTGTTACACTGGCCGATAAGGTCAAAGGTGTGGTGGAACACATTTTCAACTATGTAACCGGAAAGCTGACAGATGTTACGTTTGAAGTCTATGCTGAGGAAGACATTAAGGCTGCCGATGGCGTCAGTGACGATTACTATAAAAAGGATGAACTGATTGCAACGATCAAGACAGATGAAACCGGTATTGCAAAACTGGAAAATCTTCCACTTGGTAAATACTATGTGAAAGAAACAGGAACTGCTTACGGTCATGTACTGGATGGTGAGATCCGTCATGTAGATCTGACTTACGTGGATCAGAATACACCAGTTGTAGTCTATGACAAAGACTGGCAGAACAACCGCCAGAGAGTAGAAGTCAGTGTACTTAAGAAAGAAAAAGATTCTGACCGTACATTGGAAGGCGCTATCTTTGGATTATTTGCCAAAGAAGACATTAAGTCTGAGACAACAGGTAAAGTCCTGATTGAAGCCGATGAGATCATTGAACTGAAATCTACGGATGAAGAAGGAAAGATCACATTTGTTGCAGATCTTCCAATAGGAGCAACTTACTATGTAAAAGAGCTCTATGCACCGGACGGATTCGTAACCAACGATGAAGTAAAGGAATTTACCTTTGAGTATGCAGGTGAGGATCAGCCGACAGTCACTTATGATTTTACCTTTGATAATCAGCCAACCGTCGTTGAATTTACCAAATCCAGTCTGACAACCGGAAAAGAACTTCCAGGATGTAAGCTGAAAGTGGTAGATGCTGATGGAAATATCGTGGATGAATGGACTTCCGGTAAAGAAGCACATGTGATCCGTGAGCTGACTGTCGGAAAAGAATACACACTGGTTGAAACAAAACCGACCGATGGTTATGTGACAGCTGAAAGCGTGAAGTTCACCATCAAAGATACTGCCGATGTGCAGAAAGTTGAGATGAAGGATGATGTAACGAAGGTGAAAATCTCCAAACAGGATATCGCCGGAAAAGAACTTCCGGGAGCGAAACTCACAATCCTTGATCAGGATGGAAAAGTTGTGGAAAGCTGGACCAGTACAGAGAAAGCACATTACATCGAAATGCTTCCGATCGGAAAATACACTCTCCGTGAAGAAACAGCACCGGATGGCTATCTGGTTGCAAAAGATGTGGAATTCGAAGTAAAGGATACCTGTGAAGTACAGCATGTAACTATGGTGGATGAGAAAAAACCGGCAGAAAAGACACCGGAAGGTGGAAAACCTGTCAGTGATTCACCAAAGACTGGGGATAGCACCAATCTGTGGCTGTGGTTTATGCTTCTCGGCATTAGTGCGACTGGTACAGGAGCCCTTGCATTTATGAGAAAAAAGAAACACTAATTAAATAAGAATAAGCGTTCATGGAAACCGAAAGGAATCTGTGGACGCTTTTTTAGATGGGAGAAACCATGAGAAATATCATTATTTTTGTTGCTCTTCTGGGAGCAGCGGCAATATTTACAGTTTTGTATTGTCTCATTGCTGCCGGAAGTCAGGCAGAGAAAAAACTGACAGAAATCATGAGAAAAGAGGAAGAACAGAATGAAGACTAATAAAGATCTGATCATAGAACCAAATGCAGCTATTGAGGGAAGAAAGTACAGCGAAGAAAAGCCATGGTCCTGCAAGTACTGTTACTGGTGGGGAGGCAAAAAGAAAGGCTGTAGCTTGAAACAGTGCCACTATCTGCTTCCGGAAAAGAAAAAAGCAGTAAAAACAACACCATGTGGTGGCTGTCCGTATGGAAAACATGTTCCATGCATCGGATATTGTATTGCCCGTCTTCATTCTGAAATGAAAGGAAAGAAAGGACGTGGGTAATTGCAGGAAGAAGTAAATCAGAAAGTGATCAGCCTGAGCATCCAGGGAGTCAAGATCACTGCCAGTGTGCTAAAAGCAGCCCTTCGGAAGTTCCTGGAAATGGACAACCGCAGGAAACAGAAAGCAACGCAGGTGAAAATGGCAGAAAAGACCGGACGGGCTCAGGAGAAAGGAAGGGAAAAAGCCCGAAAAAAGATTGAAAAGAAAAAGCCACATGGAAAGCAGACCATCAAGCAGCTGAATGCACAGGGAGTACAGCTTTCCAACTTAAAGATCACAGATGAAAATATCAAATCCTTTGACCGTGTGGCAAGAAAATACGGCATTGATTACAGCCTGAAGAAAGAAGTTGGTGCTGATCCACCGAAATATCTGGTCTTCTTTAAGGCTAAAGATGTGGATGTGATGACAGCGGCTTTCCGGGAATATGCCGGAGTAGAACTGAAAAAGAAACAGGTGAAGAAACCATCTGTCAGAAAGAAACTGCAGAAATCTGTAGAAAGAAAAGCAAAGCACCGCCAGCGTGTGAAGCAGAGACAAAAATCCAGAGGTCAGGAACGATGATGCGGGAGAAATTACAGAAGGTCCAGATCAAACGGCTGGTGATCTTAAATCTCCCATATTTCTTTATTTTCTATGTAGCAGATAAAGGATCCTGGCTGTACCGGCATTGCCTGGGAGAAAGCATGGTCCAGAGACTTGGCGTGATGTTAGTCAATTTCCGACTGGCATTTTTAAGCTGGCTGCCAAGTATCGCTTTGCAGGATCTTACGGTAGGTGTTCTGGTTGCAGGTGCATTAAAACTGGTGGTCTACTATCGTTCAAAAAATGCAAAGAAGTTCCGACAAGGTGTGGAGTATGGATCGGCCAGATGGGGAAATAGAAAAGATATCGAACCCTTCATGGATCCGGTCTTTGAAAACAATGTCATCCTCACAGAAACGGAACGTCTGACCATGAACAGCCGACCAAAAGCTCCGAAGTATGCCAGAAATAAGAATGTGATTGTTATCGGTGGTTCCGGATCCGGTAAGACAAGATTCTATGTGAAGCCCAACCTTATGCAGATGACGGATCACGTATCCTATGTGGTCACTGATCCAAAGGGTACGATCATCGTTGAATGCGGGAAGATGCTGGTAAATGGAGGATACCGGATCAAGGTATTAAATACGATCAACTTTAAAAAGTCCATGCATTACAATCCGTTCCATTATATCCGGAGTGAAAAAGACATCTTAAAGCTGGTCAATACCATTATCGCAAATACCAAGGGTGAAGGCGAAAAATCAACGGAAGATTTCTGGGTCAAGGCCGAACGTCTTTTGTATTCTGCACTGATCGGATACATCTGGTATGAGGCACCAGAGGAAGAACAGAACTTTTCTACTCTGTTGGAATTTATCAATGCCAGTGAGACCAGGGAGGATGATGAAGAATTTAAAAATGCAGTGGATGAATTGTTTGAAGAACTGGAAGCAGAAAATCCGGAACACTTTGCAGTAAGGCAATATCGCAAGTACAAGCTTGCTGCCGGCAAAACTGCGAAGTCGATTTTGATTTCCTGTGGTGCCAGACTTGCACCATTTGACATTCAGGAACTAAGAGAAATTATGTCGTATGACGAAATGGAACTGGATATGATCGGTGATCAGAGAACAGCTATGTTTGTCATCATCAGTGATACCGATGACACATTCAACTTTGTGGTAGCAATCATGTACACCCAGCTCTTTAACCTGCTTTGTGATAAAGCGGATGATGAGCATGGAGGCCGACTTCCCTATCATGTACGGCTGCTTCTTGATGAGTTCAGCAATATCGGACAGATTCCAAAATTCGACAAATTGATTGCTACGATCCGAAGCAGGGAAATCTCCGCTTCTATCATTCTGCAGTCACAATCTCAGCTGAAAACTATCTATAAGGATGCTGCTGAGACGATCACAGGCAACTGTGACACCGTTCTTTTCTTGGGCGGAAAGGAAAGTTCCACACTGAAAGAAATATCAGAAACCCTGGGAAAGGAAACCATTGATCTTTACAACACATCAGACACCAGAGGCAGCAACCGGTCCTATGGACTGAACTATCAAAAGACTGGAAAAGAACTGATGAGTAGAGATGAGCTGGCGGTTATGGACGGAGAAAAATGTATCTTACAGCTTCGAGGAGTCCGGCCGTTTTTAAGCAACAAATATGACATCACAAAGCATAAACGGTACAAAGAGCTTGCCGATTTTAATAAGAATAATGCGTTTGATGTCGAAAAATATCTGGCACACCGACTGGTGATGTCAGAAGATACAGAATTTGAAATGTATGAAGTAACTGTAACACAAGAAGACGTATCAGCGATTGAAGCTGAGGAAAGTGAGGACTGATATGAAAGAAAGAATTCGAGCACCCTGCTACTACTGATAAGGGTACAAAAAGGTCTGAATAAAAGGGAAAGGAGTAGAGCCAAACGCTTACAGACCATAAGAAAAAGCGTTTGTTCATACATTTGATTATGGCTTTTTTTAGCAGTGCAATCAATATCCTTCAGACACTGGTCGTTGCAATCGGTGCCGGTCTTGGTGTCTGGGGCGTAATCAACCTGATGGAAGGTTATGGAAACGACAACCCGGGTGCAAATGCTCATGTGCGGTAAAGTAATAAAAAGATTTAGGTAGCCGCCTTAACTATTCCTAAATAAGATAATATGCACAGTATTTTCTCGTAAATAGAAAATAAATTATTGCATTTTACCAATTATTATGTTAAAATGACAATGTAACAAAGAGCTATGTATTTTTAAGGAAAGGGAGGAACTTATGAATTTAAGAAAATCTATTTTAGCACTTTCAGTAGTAGCTGGAATTGTAGCTGCTCCAATGACTGTATTTGCCGCTCATACTCATAGTTGGGGTTCTCCCCAGTACTATGGATATGAAGATGAAATGCCTGGTATATATGATGACTGGGATAAATGTGCGACACGTCATGTATATAATTACAAACAATGTTTAATTTGTGGAGAAGTAAGCATTTATGAAGTTGAGACGATTGAAATGTCTCACAAATGGGTGAATGGTGCATGTGTATATTGCAACAAAGGTTACGCGAAAGAGATAAATTAACATAGTATCATTACCGGCAATTTTATAATCAAAAAATAGAAAGCATTGAGAATATTTCAAAATTTCTTGAAAGTACTCTCAGTGCTTTCTTTGATAATATGAAAGGAGAAATAAATGCAAAAAAAACAACTTTCTGTATTAGTACTAATTATTTTATGCTTTTTATTAGGATGTAACAGAGAAACACCAAAAGATGAATCTCAACAAAATTATGAAGATGAATCTAATATTTCTAAAACAAATGGAGAAGAACTTGTAAATATAAACAGTGAATTGTTAGGTTCGACTCCTTTTGATATCCAAATCGATAAAACAGCATTGCAGACTAGAAAAGAAACAGAAACAGAAGTTACAATAAAGACAAATTTAACAGACTGGGGTTATACTGTTTCTTCTGAAAAAGGGAAAATATCTGATATAAATAAAAATTCATTCATATATATAGCACCTAAAGATGAGAGGGATGATACTATAAAAATACAATTATCGGACTATGAAAATGGCATATCATATGAATATACAATTCCACTTATTTTTGCGGGAAACAATGAACATTCTTTAGATAAATTCAAGGAAAATCTTTCAAGATTACCTAATAGTTAGTAAAGAGTCGATAGACTAAAGTACCACCATCCTCTTTTATTTCAACTGAATATCCATCCCGCCGCACCGCAGCGGCACATGAAGCAGTAAATCCGAAAAAGATTTGCTGCTTTTTTTGCGTCCATTTTTGGCAAATTTCCAAAAGTTCCGTATTAGACAGTGAAACCAAAAAAGGCTGCCATTTTTTTCAGACAGCGGGCAAAACGCAGCTTCCGAAACGCCTTATTGTCGGGAAAGACCGAGCCGCCGGAAAAGTTCTTGCCGGAAAGTCCGTCCATTCTGCTCTTTTGTGGTTTGTAGGGAGTAAGGGAAAAACGCCAGCCCGCAGCCTTTTATAAAAAAAGCTGGTTATAGATTTTCTGAAAAAGTGGCAGTAGCAAGTGAACGGCAGGCCGGCAGTTTCTTAGAGCAAGATTCTACCGCAGTACCAAAATTCGCTTTTCGCTCATTTTGCCCCTGCGGGAATCTTGTTGGGGAGTGCCTTCCCCAAACCCTGCTTATGCGGCTTGCGCCGCTTAAAAATCCTTCAAAATATTTTTTCGGATTTTTCAAAAACAGTTCCGCTTCACACCCCGTTTTTCTCCTATTAGTGAGAGGACACCACGCACAGAAAGGAGGTTTTACCATGCGAAAACGATACAACACGCCGCACCGCAGCCGGGTAGTCAAGACACGCATGACCGAGGAAGAATACGCCGAGT
>OMBA01000708.1_pt1 | contig 15733 bp, 11 predicted proteins | sample 1673441 | NCBI WGS metagenome assembly OMBA01 (sample SAMEA103958111, study PRJEB25191) | human gut metagenome | biome: human-associated habitat [ENVO:00009003]; feature: intestine environment [ENVO:2100002]; material: feces | place: Germany | collected 2013/2015
AAAATATTAAGGAGATTATATGGAAGGAATTAAGAAAAAATTTGGTCCTTTAGCCAATATTGAATTTGATAAACTATTTGTTGGTCAAATATTCTCTCACTTTGCAGATGCAATAGTACAATTTTTACTTGTAGCAATATTGCTGAAATATTCCGCGAGTGCAGGTAAATCTATTGCAACAATGTTTTTTGTGTTTATGTTACCTCAATTTATATTGAGTCCTTTTTCCGGAGCAATATGCGACAGATTTTCAAGAAAAGCTATCCTGTCTATAAGCTGTTTTTACAGAACATTCGTCATTGCTGCAATAATAACTCTATTACCATATTACATCTCCGACAATATCATTTTAATATCTGCATTTTTACTAGGTTGTGGAGCAGCATTTTTCTATCCTGCCAAAATGGCTTCTGTTACTAATATTATTAAAAGCTCACAATTAAAATTTGCAAATGCCCTCACAGCATCTATTGGCGCAATCGCACTTTTACTCGGGGCTTTCATTGCAAATTTTCTGACAAAGTTCGGAATTGCTACAGCATTTATGAATATTGGAATAATGTATATGATAGCCGGAGTCCTAACAGGAATTATAAAATTTGAAATTCCGCAAAATTATTTTGTCAGAAAAGAAAATGATATAAAAATAGCTTTAAAATATTTAGAAACTCATAAAAGAGCATTTTATCTTGTAATCCTTTCTATATGCTTGCAATTTATTGTTGCAGTTTTTTCAAACAGCTTGAATGCTTTAATTACAGATTATTACGGCTTAAGTTTTTCAGATTTAACATATTTAAGAACAATTTTGGGGATTGGGATTGTAACAGGTATGGCTGTAGCTATTTATTTCTCAAGATTAATGCGAATTCCGCATCTGTTTGCCAGTGCTTTCATCATATTATGTATTGCATTGATTACTGCCCCGCTATGTAGAAGTGTAAATAGTGCCTGGATTTGGCTATTACCTATTGGTATGGCAGACGCAGTAGTACTTGTTATGTTAGATACAATTCTTCAAAAAGTTACTCATGACAGGGTACGTGGTAAAGTTTTCGGTCTACAGCTTACATGTTCAACTTTCAGTTTTTTAGCAGGAACAGCCATTGTTGCAAATATTATAGGATTTATTAATCCGTTAAATGTATTTAAAGGCATTGCATTTTTATCATTTATATTAGCCGCTATAATACTAATATTTGACAAATCGTTCAGATACTTCTTATTAAAAGCTACTTTAGGTCAGATTTTTTTAATCCTTTTCAGATACCGAGTTGAAGGAGCTGAAAATATTCCAAGGAAAGGAAAAGTCATACTGGCAGGGAACCATACAGGTCATCTTGATCCTTTTATTATACAAATGGCAACAAACCGTCAACTTTGGTTTGTAACAGGACCTGCAGCTTTTAAAGTTCCTATTATCAGACACTTATTAAAATATTATAATGTTTTACCGCTAAAATTCGGTAAAGGAATAGAAGCAATAGAATCAGCAGTTCAAAAACTAAATTCAGGAGAAGCTGTAATAATTTTTCCGGAAGGGAAATTTACCACAGACGGCAATATTTGCAAATTCAACCGTGGTGTTGGCATTATGGCAAAAGAAACCAAAGCCCCGATTGTTCCATTTGCAATAAAAGGTGGATTTGAATCCTGGGGAAGAAATCGTGCCTTACCCAGATTGTTCAATACTATAATAATTCAATTCGGGCAACCAATTACCGATTGTGATTATAATGAATCTACTCCTGAAAAAGAAATTGCACATGAACTACAAACAAGAGTAAATTTTATGAAGAAATCTCTCGAAAGACGTGCATTCTATAAGATTGATCGTAAACTTTACTCTAACTTTCTCGATTTAATGCAGGAAAAAGGTGATATCTACGGACAGGTCAAAGCATTAAGCATTAAAACAAAAAATGGTTATGAATCTCTAAGTTATCTGGAAATTGGCAGAAGAGCTAAAAAATTCGCCAATTATTTAATTGAAAATATGAATACCAAACGAGGTGAACGAATTGCTATAATATGTGAATCCAGACCTGAATTTTCTATTGGAGTATTTGCCTCTATCCAAACAGGTGCAACGATTGTACCGTTAGACGTTAAATTAACCGTTTCAGAACACACAAATATTTTAAACGACTGCAATCCGAGATTATTGTTTTGTTCAAGTCATTATTTAGAACATGCAATAGAAGTAAAAAATAATGTTAAATCAATTGAAGAAATTTTTGTTCTGGATGATGAAGAAAATAAAAATAATGAAATATACTCACAACCAAACATTCATTTAGTATCCACCTTAAATGCCGATATTGAAAAAGATATAGGTAGTCCTCGTTCTTTAGATGAAACAGCATTAATTGTCTATACATCAGGCACAACAGGAAATCCAAAAGGAGTAATGATTAGCTTTGGAAATATATATTCTCAACTTCGCGACTTTGAATATATGTTTAAACTAAGTAACAAACACACTTTATTATCTATACTACCACTTAACCATTTACTTGAACTTGATTGTGGTTTTTTTGGAATGTTATATATGGGTGCCAAAATTGTATACATTAAATCTCTTAATCCTAAAGAACTTACCACTACAATGAGAGAAAAAGGAATTACAAACATGATAGTAGTTCCTCTTGTTGCTAAAATGTTAAAAAATAGTATTGATAAACAAATCAAAAAACAACCTAAAGCAGCGCAAAATACATTCAAAATTCTATATGCATTGGCAAAATTTATGCCACGCGGAATCCGTCGGCTTATGTTCAAATCAATTATTGATGGTTTAGGTGGAAAACTCGAATGTTTCATTTGCGGCGGAGCACCATTAGAAGATAGTGTAGCCGAATTTTTTGAAAGAATTGGGGTTCCGGTATTTCAAGGGTATGGACTGACTGAGACATCACCAACAATTTCCACAAACAGATACGGTCATTCAAAAATCGGTACTGTTGGCAAGCCATTACCTTCTGTGAGAGTAAAAATTGCAGATAACGGAGAAATCCTTGCTTCAGGTCCTAATGTTATGCAAGGCTATTATAATAAACCGGAAATGACTGCAGAAGTAATTGATGAAGATGGTTGGTTTCATACCGGAGATATAGGAGAAATTGATAAACAAGGATATATTAAAATAACTGGTAGAATTAAAAATATGATTGTCCTTGGTGGCGGTAAGAAAATTTTTCCTGAAGAAGTCGAAGCTGTTTTAGAAACATCCGAACTTATAAAAGAAGTTTGTGTAATGTCATTAACAATAAAATCAGGTAACAAAGCCGGAACAGAAGAAGTTGGTGCAATTATTGTTCCAAACGACGAATTACAAAAACAATCTGACGAAGAAATTCAAAACATATTGGAAAAAGAGGTAAAAAGACTTGCTGAAACAAATCTTGCCCCTTATAAAGCCCCAACAGTTATAATTCTCCATCGGGAAGAACTGCCAAAAACCTCAACAAGAAAAGTAAAAAGAAAAGATTTAAAAGAATGGTATGACCAACAAGTTATTACCAAATAAATTACTCAAAATATAAACCTGATACAGACATAAAATTACCGGAATCCAAACTTTATTATTTCAAAAGTTTATCAAGGACTCCGGTAATTTCAAGCATTTTAGCTTCTTTATCAGCCTCATTGTCTGACTCAAAAGATTTTTTTATACAATTAGAAAAGTGTGCTTTTAGAATTTCAAAATTAATTTTCTTTAAAATAGACTGACTAGCCAAAATCTGAGTACTTATATCGATACAGTACCTATCTTCTTCAACCATCTTAATTAAACCGTCAATTTGTCCCCTAACCGTCCTTAACAACCGAATAATCATTGTTCTGTCTGCTTGCATATTTCTCTACCTCACACTTAATCCCGTTATACATTATATAAATTATAATTTTCGGAGCATAGTATCACAACTATACCCCGAAAATTTCATCAATAAATATTTAATCTTCACAATCACACTTATTTTTTCTAAATAATCTAAATTTACGGGATTTACAATCACATTTTTCTGATTTTGAAGATTCACAAGATTCTGCATTATCCTTAGCACAAGTACAATCTTCATCGCATGTACATTGTTCACCATCTTGGCAACCACAAGTATAATCCTTATCACATGTACACTTTTCGCCATCCTGACAACCGCAAGTACAATCTTTTGAACATTCACATTGCGTTTTTGTTGAATTCGGGCAAGAAGATTGTTCGCAAGCCAGAACCGTATTTGCACTAAAACACAATGCACCTAACAAAAATAAACTGGTAAATAATTTGTACATAATGCCTCCTTTTAAATACCTACACCCCGAGGGGGTATATGTATATATTAAAAAAGCCTTTGAATTTTGTCAAGTAAACCAAAACATTACATAAGAGCTAAATAATTATAACCCACATGGCCTACGTGAAAATACGGACTTGTTAACTATTTGAATAATCTTTATAATGTGAACATTTAAGATTATCCAATAAATGAAAACATAAAATAAAAATGGTGTTTTATATAATGATATAGATTCTTTAACCAGTGAGTATGCTTCTTATAAAACAAAAATAAAAGATAAAGTAAAATATCAATTTGGAGACGTAAATGTTCCGGAAGTTGTATTGCATGAAAATAATTACTTGATACGTACGACTTCAATAAAAATTATCGTTTTGAGTGGGCTTATATTCTAGTGTATGGGATAATTACATTAGGCGGAGTATGCATGTTCTATATTTCATTGTTTGGTATTTGGAAGATACAAGATAAACTGAAGAAAAAAAAATTTTAAAAACTATCCAATTTAATTGTGTATGAACATACAGAAAGGACTTTTTTATTTGCCCAAAGAGAATTTTGATGCAAGCTTGGTAAAATCCTCTAAAAATCGAACCGAGTAAATTCTCTTAAATTCGCGAAAACCATTACGGTGCGGCAAATTTGGTATTAAAAAAGAGGCTATCGTAAGCCTCTGAATTTTAATGGTGGAGAGGGCGGACACGTGAGCAAGAGGCTCCATTTATAGGCCCTAAAAACACAAAAAATTCCCTGTTTTTGACAAAATACAGTGATATTCTATTTACTTCCGAACTCAAAACCCAGAATTAACAACGGCAACATACTAAATTCCCTGTATATAAATAACAGGGAATTAACAGGGAATTTGGTTGCTTTTTACAAAATATTTCCTTCCAAAATCAACCAAATTTTCCCAAGTTTATTTAATTAAAAAATGTGCAAATTTATAAAAAATGCTAAAATAATCTAGGGGTAGAATTATGACAGAAATCGAAATTTTAAAAGGAGACATAACAAAATTAAACGTTGATGCAATAGTAAATGCTGCAAATAGAACCTTACTTGGCGGTGGTGGAGTAAATGGTGCGATTCACCGTGCAGCAGGAAAAGAATTACTTGCAGAATGCAGAACTCTAAACGGTTGCGAAACAGGACAATCCAAAATTACAAAAGGATATAATCTACCAGCCAAATATGTAATCCATACCGTGGGCCCAGTTTGGTACGGTGGAAATAAAAACGAACCAGAACTTTTAAAATCCTGTTATACAACAGCACTAACTCTTGCGAAAGAAAATAACATTAAAACAATAGCATTTCCTGCAATATCCTGCGGAGTTTATCATTTCCCGATAGATAAAGCTTGCAAAATTACCTATGATACAGTGAGAGAATTTATAAACAAAAACGATTGCCTTGAAAAAGTTATTTTCATCGACATCAATGACCGAATAATCGAAACATACAAAAATCTTTTCTAAAACCCTTTTTGTGATACTCTAAAGAAAAAGGAGTTAAGTATGGTTGAGAGTCAAATACAAAAGAATCTATTTAAAAATGGTTAAAAGAAAATAGAAATATTAGTGAATCAACTTTTATTTCTTACACAGAGGGAGTATTGGATAAAATTCACGAAGTTATCAGACTTTCAAACAACGCCCTATTAAAAAATTTAAATCCAGATTTATATAGTTATGATACTTTAGATAAATATGACAAGTTTTTCAACATTTTAAAAAATGATCCTAACTTCGATATTGTAAATAAAACAGGACAAGCTCAAAGCGGTTGGCTATCAACACCCTTAAACCATTACAGAAGATTTTTTCTTAGATTGTTTGCCACTTCTTTTTTTATAATTTCATGTTTATTACCTGTTAACTCTTCCCAGCGTGCAATAATTACATCACAATAATGTGGCGACAATTCAATCAATCTGGCTTGTCTTGAACATTGTTCAGCAGCAATCAATGTAGAACCACTACCTCCAAAACAATCAAGAACAATATCACCATATACAGATGAATCAAGTAAAATATCCATTAACATTGCAGTTGGTTTCACCGTTGGATGAAGTTTTCTTAGTTTATTTGCTTGCTTGGTACTTGTATTCATTCCTTTGTAATCCCAAACATTTGTCCTATATCTACCATTTTTTCCAAGCTCAATATTATTTTTATATTTCCCAGTACCAGCTTGAAAAACAAAACAGAATTCATGCTGTGATCTGTAAAAACTTCCCATGCCACCATTCAATTTATTCCAAACACATAGATTTAAGAGTCTAGGGTATACATTTTTACCAGCAGTTAAAACTTCATTCAGATGACGCCAATCCATGAATATATAATGAATTGAATTCTCAATTGAAGCATTTTTAAGATTCGCAAAACTTTTTGCAAGAAATTGTGTAAACTCGACTTCGGACATTTCCCCTGAAGCATTAGCAAATTCTTCATGACACTTCTGCGTTGTAACATTACCTGCTATTTTAACGTTATAAGGTGGATCACTTATTACAACATCCGCCTTTTCAGAACCTAACAAAATTTGATAACTTTGCGGATTAAGAGCATCACCACAATATAATAAATGTCTCCCGAGTTTGACTAAATCACCAGGTTTAACAATTTTTGGAACTGTAGCAGGAAGAGAATCATTTTGCTTACTTACATCATCATTATTACCAAAGTCTAAATCACTACAATCAAACAATAGGTTATCCAATTCAATTGCAGTAAATCCCAACTCCTCAGGAGAGAATTTTAAATCCATGTCACCAAGTAAATCTTGAACTTCTAATTTCAAAGCTCCTAATTCAATTTCACCCATGTTTAAAATTTTATTAATTGCAATAGTAAATCCTCGTACCTCTTTTTTAGTTAAATTCTTGACCTCGACACTTGGTACATTTTCAAATGCTAACTTCTGAGCAGCGAGAACTAATATATCCCCAACAACCACATTATACTCATTATCGATTACAACAGGACATTGAAACCCAAAGCGTTTAAGAACACTTACTGCTTGCTCAATCTCTTTTCTAGAAAACTTTTTAAAAGTAGCACATTGTAACTTGTTTGGATTGATAAATACTACATTCATTTTTTCTGTTTTTGGCATGCTTTATCTCCTTTTTTTGCCTACGCTTTAATATAAAAATTTGTGTATCAGGAGAAAAACAAAATTTTCTTAAAGAATATTTTTTTAACTTGGCAACACAAATAAAAGCTGTTTTATTATTTAAAACAGCTCAAATTCCTCTGAATAAACAACTCATAAACAGAACAAATTTCTATAGATATACCCAAACTCACTCATAATATTTTAAAAAATTTTGCACAAAATATTGCACACAACAAGTGACTAAAAATATTTTTGCAAAGTATTGATCATATCTACATAAATATCAAGTTGTTTTTCTGATGAAGTATTAATAATTTTTTGCAAATATACCTTTTGCTCGGAAAGCTCATTCTCACTTTTTATTCCAAAATCTGTCATAGAAAGATCTAAAACATCAATCATCTTTAAAAAATTATCCAACGCAGGATAATTTTTACCTGTTTCAATTTTACTTAAATGCTTTTCACTAATTCCAATAATTTCTGCAAGCTGTGCTTGCTTTAAGCCTTTCTTTTTTCGAGCATTTTGAAGGATTTGCGCTATATATTTTTTGTCAAATTCCATTTCAATATACCTGTTACCTTTTCTAAAATAAACTACTTTTAACAAGTTCTAAACATTACACATAACGGTTAAAAGTATAAGTATTCACATGTATTGACTACTTTAGCTTATAGTTATTAATAGCCACATATATAGGATTATTTGAATAAGTAACCTATTTAATAACTGGGGTACTATAAATTTTATTTATACTTTACTCAATACAGTAATTATATATGACGAATTATGGAGTTAAAAGTCACATATATTGATTATAACTTTATTTTGTTTTAAATTACATGTAGTTACAAATATTACTTAATACAAAAAGTAAATATATGTAATTATGATAGTTATTTTTAAGGAGAAAGATTATGAAAAAGTTATTACTAACCTGCTGTATAGCATCCGGTATGGTTTTTACAAGTATTACTGCAGTAAATGCTATTGAACTAAAAACTCCAGCAATTACAGGATTAAAAACTACTCCTACTGTAACAGCAAAAACTTCAGCAAAAGCTTCCGCACAAAATGCTGCAAATGAAAAATACAAGAAAGAATATCAAGCTAAACTAGCAGAACAATCAAAAAAATTAGAAGCAGTAAAAGCTTATGATAAAACAGCAAGATTAGAATTAGCAAAAGTTATTTTATCAAATGAACAATACAATGAAATCAAAAACTTAAAAGGCGAAGAACAAGATACAAAACTTAATGAAGCTTTAGTTACTACCCTAAGTGATGAAGCTTTTGTTCAAACATATGCCGAATACAATGCAACACAAAAAGCAGCGTATTATAATGCAGCTCAAAAAGTACAAATTGCTGACAATAGATATAAAAATGTATCAAATGAAATTACTGCACCATTAAAAGCAATTGTTGATGGAGATGTAAGTGCAATATCTTCAAAAGATGAATTAAAAAATGCTGCAGGTTTAATTCTTGGTATCAAAAAGAATCTAGGAACTAATGCTACAGTTAAAAAAGCAATAAGAAAAGCTAATAAAGCTAACGAAGTTATAATTACAGTTCCTGAAGCAGAAAGAGTTATATATCCAGAAACAGGTGTTGTTGGTAGCATCAATAAACAACTTGCTGATGTTGACCACTCTGTTAAAGGTGCAAGCCACACTTTAGCAAACATTCTTTATACAAAAGAAGATTTAAATTCTTTAAATGCAATACAAAATAACAAAGATTTATCTGCATCAGAAAAATCCGCAGAATATAAAAAACTGGCAAAAGAAACCATTGATAAATCTTTAGCTGATGGTAGCCTACAAAATCGTTTTGATAAAATGACTCCAGCTCAGAAAAAAGAATACACAGATGCAGTACAAAAGATTATGGATGGTGCAGCTTCATATACAGGAATTGCTCTTGCATGTACAAAACTTGGATTTAACATTTCAAGAAATCCATTAATTGCAGCACCTTTAGTATTTGAAGTTGGAGCATTGAAAGATACAGGATCACTTGTAAAAGAAAGTGCAGGGGATTTAACTAAATCAATTAGCCAACTTAAAAAAATAAATAAAGCAGTTGGTATTACAATAGAACAACCAACTACAGCATCTACAAGTAAAATAAAACCTGTAAATTTCTTAAAAAAATAATTAATTAACAGAACTAAAAGAGCAATATAAATATTATATTGCTCTTTTTTATAAGGAGAAAGTATGAAAAAAGTTTTATCAATTATTTTAGGGATTGGTTTTGTTATAAATTCATATTTTATAAGTGCGTATGCTCTTGAAGTAACTACACAAGGTCGAGGAATTGCACCTCTTAGTGGATATGATATTGAAGCTACTCGTACACAAGAAGATATTTATATGAATAAAAAAGCAAACAATTCAAAAACAGAATTTATGCACACTCAACAAATTAAAGAAGCTAGTAGACAAGCGGAAAAAAGAAAAAAAGAAGATAAACGTCTTTCAGGAGCTGTAAGAACAGCTGTTGTAACTCTAGCTAGAGAACGAGCAGATCACAATGCAATAGATAATTTAGTAAATGATATTTTAGGAGTAAATGCCACCCAAAATCCACAAGTAGCAGCTAAATTAAATGAGATTTATTCTCAAGTAGATGTGTTTACGACTAACAAAACTTATAAAGGTGAAGTAATTGATAACAATTATGTAGCCAACGTAGTTATGACAATAGATGAAACAGCATTTAGAAAACGTATCTCAAACCTAGGTATTGCTTTACATGCACTTGATGTAAAATCTCAAAATATACTTGTGGTTATGGACGAATTTTTCACAACTCCAAGTGATATGCATACAAATGTTTTAACAAAAGAAGTAACAACATACGATTACAAATACAATGAAAGAGATAAAGAAACTGTAAAAGCTTCTTATAAAGATTCAAATAAATCCAACAGTTCAGCAGGATACGGAAATTGGTATGGCGCAGGATATGGCCAATCCTCAGATAGTAGTTCAACTTCTGCCAATTATGGAAATTATGTAGATTATTCAAAAAATCAAAGTGAATTTTTCCAAAACGTGAAGGAATATGCACCAAAAAATCCAAAAGCTCAAAATATTAACTTAACCTTACCAGAACTTCAAAAAGCTTTTAAAAATTCAGGAATAACAATTATTGATAATGCCATGTTTAAAAGTAAATATTTTAAAGGCAAACCTATATCATCAGATCAATTATCAAATTCTGAAGAATTAGTTAAATACGTAAAATATGCACAAACTGATGCAAAAGCAGATTTCTTTGCAATAGGTATTTCTTATATTACAGACAATGGAGTAGATGCAAGCACCGGAATGAGAGCAAGTAGCGGTGTTGTGAATATGGTTATTTACTCTACTCAAGATGGTAAAGCTATTGCAAGTGGAACATTCCAAGCTTCAGCAGTAGGCGATACTGCAGACACAGCACGACGTGCCGTTGCTGCTAAACTTGGTACTGGACTTGGGAATGAATTAGCTAAACAAATTCAAGATGATTATAAAGACCGCACAATGTATGGTACAGAATATACTTTAGAAGTTAAAGGTAATTTCTTACCTATAGAAAGAGTTAACATTACCAAATCACTCAAAACAGTTGAAGGCATTCAACATGTTTCTTTAAAATCATCAGATAATAACAAATTAGAATATACTGTTAATTACAATGGTTCAGAACCAGTCGGTGACACTATATTTATGCAATTAGTTGATACTTCTGCAAAATTTAACAATTACAATTTTACAATTAATCGTGGTCAAATTATTTTTGAACCAATCAAAGGAAATGAAAACTTATGAAACAACTAATAATTTTTTTATTGGGGGCACTAATTCTCTGCCCCCCTTTCTCTTATGGTAGTGAAATTAATCCAATCAAAACATATCCTGTTAAAGGTTTATTTTTATCAAATGGCACTAAAAGTAATGAATTTAGAACCTTATATGACAATAAAGTCAACAAAGATATGTTTATTGGTAAATTTATCCAAGAATACAAAAGCAATTTTGCAAATTCAATAGATGAAATTAATGATTTAAATAAATATAAAACACTTGTAAGCTATATTAGTATTCCTAGGGTTTCAAAATATATTGATAAAAGACCCAATGGAGATATAATCTATTTACCATTAACTTTAAGTTTAAGCTTTGTCAATATTATCAGTGGTGAAACTATTTATTCAAATTCTAAGACAATATATGGTTCAACACTAACTGACGACTATCAAACAATCAGTAATATTTATAAAGAAAATTATAATAAAGCTATAGACAATTTGATAACAGAATCCAAAGCAAACTTCCATCCATTTGAAATTCCAGTAAAAGTTATAGATAACTATAAAAACTTATACATTCTAGACAAAGGATCAGAATCTGGAATAGCTGAAGATGATGAATTATTCGATGAAAATTCAAACCAACTCTCTATCATATACTCAACTGTTGGTTATTCTATCGGTAAAAACGAATTTGGATACAATATTGCACCTAATACAACATTTATAAAACAAGCAAATAATGGTGGTATAAATCAAATAAAAAAACCAAAAGTTCTACTAATAAATGATGTTGCAAATGAGTCAATTTATGATTTGTTATCAAGTAGCCTTGGCGAAGATTCAAAAATAAATCTTCTAACAATAAATCCTACTTTTAATACAATGAGAAGCACAGTTTTAAAACTTAATAACTTAACATCAGTAGAAAATGAACAACTTCAAAGAAATTTACCGGATTACTTTTTATATTTCACATTTACAAAACCAATAAAAGCAAGTATAACCCTAAATAGAACAGGTTTAAAAAATGAATATTTTAATATGATGGCCTGCGGTACAATTTTTGATAAATCAGGGAAAATTGTATTCTCACAATGCGCTGATGAAACTTCTGATGGTAGAGCTAGTAACAAACAATATGGAGCATCTGACCAAGATAGAATAGAAATTTTATCAAAAAATTTAATCGGTAAACTTTCTGAAAAAATTAATGAACAAATTAATTTTAAAGAATTTGAATTCAAAATCAAAGATATAAACAATAACGAAATCATACTTGAAGATAAAACTGAGAACTTAAGAGAAGGTAATAGCATTACACTCTACAAAAAAATAAAAGCTAATAATAATGAATATTTAATACCAATGTATAAATATAATGTTATAGAAGTTTCAAATGGATTAGCAAAGTGTCAATTTGATTTTCCTTATCTTGATAATGCTGACAAACCATCAAAATCAAATATTGCAAAATCTACAATAATTGTTTCTCCAAATGGTTCTAATTTCTATCAAATTTCAACAGAAAACATGGCAATAGATGGTAACGAAATTGAAATAAGAAATTTAGACAAATTTATATTACCAATTATCGGTTCCGGGTTTAAAAAACCTTTAGCATTAGATAATACTATTATTTCTAATAAAGTTTCAATGATAAATAATTCTGCGATGTTCAAAAAAGAGCTAAAAATTCCCAAAAACAATTCCAACTTAACAATAAAACCAGTATACAAAATATCTTTGAAAAAACATAAAGTAAAAGGGTTTACCCAAACAAATACATATGCAATATATGCCGGAGTAGAAACATATAATAATGGTAAAAAACTTGCCCAAAAAGCACTTTCACAAGATGTTACAATAACGTTGCCGCTAAAAAATTATGAAAATCTTTTGAATTATGAACTTCAAAAAGCAATTTATCCCCTTATGCAAACAATTGTTACTACATTCAAGTAATTCAATAGTGGACATCTCTAATTTATACAAAAAGAGTTATTGGTTAAATATGACAATAACTCTTTTATTTTTCCAATTATATTTCTCTAAAATTTCAAAAAGCCCGCTATTTGCGGGCATTATTTGTAAAATTTGCGGACAAACAGTTGTCCTACTTGAAAAAATCTGGAGACGGTGGGAGTCGAACCCACGTCCAAAATGGATAAAAATAAACCTCTACGAGTGTAGATTTTAATTTTCTCAACTGATTCAGGAAAAAATCACAACCCTATAAATCAGTCCTAGGTTTTATTTAAAGGAAACTCTAAACCTTTGATGGTTAAATCTTGATATAGTTACCATCAATTACTATACTGCATCTTGCATAATTGACCCATAAATCCGGCAAGATGGGACTTATAAGTAGCTATTCATCAAAGGATTATGCAGCTAAAGCATAAGCTCTAGAGAAATCTGCTTTGATTACATTATCATTTTTAGCATTTAATTTGTTTTGCTCGTTGATAACCGTGAACAGCGCACGGACTCGCAGCCTATTTTCACCAAACATCCTGTCAAATCCAAAACGTCCCCTTGAATTTATAATCTAAACACCTGCATTCTTAAAAATAACATTACAAGATGTTTCCGGATGCTTCTATTCGATGTTGTAAATGTACTGTGAATACATTATAAAACTTTTGTATATTTTTTTCAAGAGATACAATTTAAAAGTCCATTTAAATAAATTTTTATAAAATATTACATAATGTAACAAAATTTATAACTATATTAAAGATTTACCACAAAATATCCGTAACTACAGGTAATAATACTACTACCAGAAAGGAAAAGATACAAAGCCATGGGCATGAGTGCATCACAAGCAAGATTTTTAAGTCTTACAGCACGCAAGAACAATGTGGAATTCGAAGGACAGCAGATTAACCAACAAAGAACTACTCTGTCCAACCAATCCGCAAGTTACTATAGCGAGCTTTGCAATATGAGTGTACCTACTCCGCCTTCTATTGATGATTATACAAAAGTATCTTACACTTTCGATGATGGTGCTCTTACTAACACCATTACTTCAATGATTGCCAGAGGTAATAATCAATATTCAATCAGTTACATTCAGCAATGGCAAGATGATTATTCTATCGTTTCAGCTTCTTCAAGTCTTATTTCTAAAACGGATGCAGGAGAATATAAAGTAGGTTCTTCTACTTTAAGAATTTTAGGTACTGTTGGCGAATATAGTGCTGATGAATTAAAAGCTCTATCAGATCAAGAGTTCGAAACTTTAAAAAATTCACCTGAATTTCAATCTGACAAATATTTAAGCACATTAGAAAGAGACCAATTACAAGATTTATTAGAACAGGAAGAATATTATCAATCAATGTTAAATGAATCAGTACTAGGAAATGCTGCATCAACAAATTCCTGGTATGTAAGATATGTTAAAGATTCAACATCAGGTTCCTACGTTCCATATTTTTATCAAGCTGTGGAAGTAGAAAACGATGACAAATATACTGATGGTTATGCAACAAGTAATATAAATTGTTATTCACTTGGTTCATCAACAAAGACTAAGGAAGTATTAAATCAACTTGGTTCTGTTGAAAAAGATTCTACAGGAAGATATATTTCTTTGACATTATATCAAACAGATGAAAACGGACAGATTGTAATTGATCCTGATACAGGATTACCTATATCTACCGAATATTCATTAACAACTAATACATCTACAGATGAAGATGCGTATAATGACGCAATGAACCAATATAATTATGATCAAAACCAATATGATAAAAAGATTCAGGATATCAACTCAAAGTTAGAAGTTGTACAGCAGCAGGATAAGAGCTTAGAGTTAAATCTTAAACAGCTTGACACTGAAGAAAATGCTATTTCTACTGAAATTGATGCTGTTAAGAAAGTTATTTCTAAAAACGTTGAATCCAGTTTCAAAACGTTTAATGCTTAGTTAATCAAAACGCAAAAATAAGATAAACAAAATAAATCAGAAACTGCACAAATCAGCTTCTGAAAAAATATACAAAAATTTTCCTTTCCCTTTTTCCTATTGATTTTCCAACGACTCGTAAAACAGTCGTTTTTTTTTGTTATTTAAATATTTAAGAAACAAAAAGACCAATAATATCATTGGTCTTTTTGTTTGTTTGCGTATATGTTGTTTTATTTAAAAGTTCAATGTTTTAATACTTTGCACAGTTTGAAATTTACTAATTTCTCTCAAGTATTGTTCTAAAGCCATATAACCATTATAAATTTCATTAGAAATAGAAGCATATCTGCTTGCTTCTAAAAATTTTAATTCTTTTACTCTTATTAAGAGAATATTATCAGAATCCTGTCTTAGATGTTCATCTTCAGATACTGACCATTTTTGTAAAAGAGACAGTTCATCATACATCTGTTTCATTGTAGTAAACTCTAAAATATTAAAATCATATTCATAACCGTCTTTTATCGAACTCTTGGTTGAATAAGAACTACGATCATAAACATAATTCCCATT
>OMBA01000717.1_pt1 | contig 15537 bp, 9 predicted proteins | sample 1673441 | NCBI WGS metagenome assembly OMBA01 (sample SAMEA103958111, study PRJEB25191) | human gut metagenome | biome: human-associated habitat [ENVO:00009003]; feature: intestine environment [ENVO:2100002]; material: feces | place: Germany | collected 2013/2015
TTCCATCGCAGAGGCTACCATTTCAAAGGTTTTTCCCGCGCCGACCTCGTGTGCCAGCAGCGTATTCCCGCCGTACAGCACATGGGCGATGGCGTTTTTCTGATGCTCTCGGAGGGTGATTTCTGGGTTCATACCGGAGAAAACGATGTGGCTGCCGTCATACTCGCGGGGACGAGTGCTGTTCATTTCCTCGTTGTACTGCCGTACCAGCGTTTCGCGCCGCTCCGGGTCTTTCCAAATCCAGTCCTTGAACGCATCCCGGATAAGCTGCTGCTTCTGCGCGGCAAGGGTGGTTTCCTTGGCGTTGAGGACACGGCGCTCCCGCCCGTCTGCGTCCTCAATGGTATCGTAGATGCGAATGTCGCGGAGGTTCAGTGCATCCTCCAGCAGCCGGTAGGCGCTGGCACGGTCTGTGCCGTAGGTGGTGAATGCCGCCACGTCGTTGTAGCGCACCATGCTCTTGCGGGAAACCTGCCATTCTGCGGTGTACGGGACATAGCTGATCTCGATCTGTCCGCGCAGATAGCGGGGCGTTTCAAAGGTTTCGTACATGAATTGCTCGATGTATTTCTTGTCAAGCCACGTCGCGCCCAGCCGCACCTCAATTTCACTGGCCTCCAAGTCCTTCGGCTGGGCAGCAATCAGGGCGTCCACATTCCCGGTGAAGAACGGGTTGTGCGCTGCTACGCGCTGCGCGGTGCGGAGCTTCTGCCGGACGTTGCCGGAGAGATATTCGTCCGCCGTCTGCCAGCCCTTCGCCCAATGCTCGCCGCCGTCCTCCAAGTCAAACGGGCCGCTGTTGGGTTCCTTGTAAATGACACCCTTCAAATCCTCAACGATCTGCGGGATTTTCTCGCTGCCGCCCATGAGGGAGGCCATAAAGTCGAGATCGACGCAGGCTTTTTCTCCGATGCAGACAGCAAGGGCTTCGCTGGCGGTATCCACAGAATCTACGCTGCGCTGCTGCTTGATGGTGCGCTTGTGGAACATATCCGCCTTGCGCTCCAGCTTTCCGTCGTCGTCCAGCACTTCCAGTGAACACAGGAGATAGTAAGAGGAATCGTCAGAGAACGCAAGGCGGTTCGCACGGTCATTGATCAGGCCGTGTTTTGCGGAGAACGCATCATAGAGGCGGTTTAGCTCGGTCTGCGCTTCCTGAATCCGGCTTTCTGCGCTGTACTCGTCCATTTGCAGGGCAATCAGCTCATTCACGCAATCCCGCAGCGCGACCATGCCCTTGACACGCTCGGCGGCGGTGGCGTTCAGCTCCGGTTTGACCATGCGGCTGTTTTCCCGGTAATACACCTCGCCGTCCACCACGGTGTAGGAGTAGTTTTTCACATTGGGGTCTGCGGGGATGGACGTGTCGATCTGTTCGCCCTCGCCCAGCTCTGGCAGTTCCGCCTCCTGATAGGTGCCGCGAATGTTTTTCACGGCATCATGGAGCTGATCTGCAAGTGCCAGCCCCTCAATGGGGACAACGGTGAAATCCTGCTTGCCGTATTGGGTGCTTTCGGAGGTCTGCCTGCCGAGGATCATCTCCGGGTGGTCAACAAAATAGCGGTTGATGGCAAAGCCATCCTCGTTCTGACCGAGGTGTACCCAATCCGGTTCGATCTCAATGGGACGGTCACGCTTTTGGAGAAAGAGAATGTCCGAAACCACATCCGTACCGGCGTTGGCGCGGAACGCATTGTTGGGCAGACGAATGGCACCCAGCAGCTCCGCCCGCTGCGCGATGTACCTGCGGACTTCGGGTGATTGCTTGTCCATCGTGTAGCGGGAGGTCACAAACGCGATCACGCCGCCCGGACGCACTTGGTCGAGGGTTTTGGCAAAGAAGTAGTCGTGAATGGAAAAACCGAGCTTGTTATAAGCCCGGTCATCTACCTGATATTGTCCGAACGGGACGTTGCCCACGGCGAGGTCGTAAAAGTCTTTTCTGTCCGTTGTTTCAAAGCCCGCGATGGTAATGTCCGCCTTGGGATAAAGCTGCTTGGCAATACGTCCGGTGATGCTGTCCAGCTCCACGCCGTAGAGCTTGCTGCCCTGCATCTGCTCCGGCAGCAGGCCAAAAAAGTTGCCGACGCCCATAGACGGCTCAAGAATGTTACCGCTCTGGAAGCCCATATTGCCGACCGCTTCATAGATCGCCTTGATAACGGTGGGGCTGGTGTAATGGGCATTCAGCGTGGACGCACGGGCGGCAGCGTATTCCTCCGGGGAAAGTGTGGCGTACAGCTCTGCAAACTCGTCCGACCAGTTTGGTTTATTTTCATCGAACGCATCAGCCAAACCGCCCCAGCCCACATAGCGGGAGAGGATTTCCTGCTGCTCCGGGCTGGCCTGTAAGCCCTCAAACTCCAGCTCTTGCAGGAGGCGGATCGCCGCCATATTTGCCCGAAACTTTGCTTTTGCGCCGCCGACGCCGAGGGCATCATCGGTGATGTGGAAATTCTGCGCGTCGCGGTGGCTTGCCGCCTTGAAGTCAGCGTAAGCGGCCTGCTCCGCAGCGGCAACGCTGGGAAAGCCCTGCCACTCGCCGTCAACGGGGATAGATACCGCAGGACGGTGTGCGGGAGGCTCGTCGATCTCAGCCTGTGAGATGGCATCATCAAAATCAGGCACAAACTCGCCCATTTCCGAGAGTGCCGCGCGCCCTTCCTGCTCCAGAATCAGCCTTTCTTCATCGCTCATGGCGGGCGGTTCAGGCTCGGCGGGTTCCGCAGAGGGCGGGTCATGCTCCGGTTCCGGGATGTGCAGCGTTTGGATTTCTATGTCGTAGGGCAAGTGCGTTTTCTCGGCAGGATAGAACGCGACGGGTTTGGCGATGGGCTGCGGCTGCTCCTGTTCCTGTTCTTCAACAAACGAGCGTACAAACGCAATGTGTTCAGCGCGGAAGATGGGAAAGCCCTGCCTGTTTTGAAAAGTCACATCGCGCAGAGATACTTCATCCGTGCCGAAATTTACGCTGTCAATGACAAACTTCCGTCCGTCAATCTCCAGCTCCATGCCAATGGGGATATACTCCTTGGCATCGGCCTCGTTGATAACATCATAGCCGTCGGTTTCATTTGGCTGCGCAAACACGAAGCTGTGTCCATGCTCCAGCAGCCGCTTTGCGCCGCTTGCCCATTGTCCAAAATCATAGCCGGTCACAGAGGTTTCGCCCATACCGGGAATATCGCGTTGCAGCAGGCGGCGATTCAAAGCGCTGGCGGCTCGTTTTGCATCCGCGCCATAAAAAAGCAGCCGTTCTCCGACACGGACACCGATGAGCTTTTCGGGATGCTCTGCACGAAGCGCCTGATATGCCGAAATATTCGGCGCAAGCTCACGACCCTGATCTGCAATTCGTGTGAGGACAGCAGAAACCGGTTCGGTTCTGTGTTCCGGCTCGTGATTGCTCTCGCTGGAGGATGAAACGACGCTGAGATGCGCGACAGTTTCATCTGCGGAATCAACATTATAGAGCTTACCATCAATTTCCACGCGCTGCCCCATAAGGGTTTGAACCGCTTGCGGCGTCTCCGGGGTTGGCTGTTCTGTGTGCTGCGCCGCAATGACGCGCTGCGGCTCCGGTTCAGAAACCTCGAAATATCTGGTGTCGAGGTAGCGTTCAAAGGAATTGCGGTCGATGCTGACCGGCTCCTGTCCGGGTGCGTTCGGTAACGTGTGCCAGACGTGATCTTCATCTACACGCGCGATAGCGCCGACTGCTGCTATGTGGTCTAACTCTATGGATGAAATACGATCTCCAATATGATAAGTATAGCCAAGCGGTGTTGTAAACGCCGGAGGGGATAGCTCAATTCCCATATCCCGTTTGATGCCATCCAAGTAAGCAATGGCGTTATTCTGTTCTGCAAAGCGGAGCGTTTGTTCCCCGTCTCCGCAGAACCGTTCCAACACCTCATCCCAAATGCCGGTAATTCCGCCCTCGCCGGGATGCAGACGAATGGAGTATCGGTCAGGTGAAAATAACCGCAGTCGCTCATTCTCATCATAAAATTTATTCTCGCGGATGAGCTGTGCCAACCGCCGCTGTACCTGCGCCCATGTGAGCGTCACCGGCTCGGCGTTTCCTACATGGATATACATGGGGGTTTTGCTATCTTCCCAGCCATATTTTGCAGCCAGCCATGCGGCGGTGCTGCGTTCTCGCCCATGCGCCTGCATATATAGTGCGACTTCCTGCTTGCCCTTTAGGTTGTCGTGCCAATCCAGAAGCGCGTTGTCAATGTCCTCCTGTGTGATCTGATAGGGAGAGGGTGCGACCGTCGCTGCCAGCGTGGGATACAGTTCCTCCAAAAGCTCCTGATGCAGCCGGTTATGGAACGCGGGCATATCAAAGTACAGGCGGACAAGCTGGAGATCATCAGATGCCATGACAATACGACGGATAGCGTCCGCACCCTCCAGATAAGCGTTCTGGCGGTCTGAATTGCGGCAGGCATTGACAAAAGCCGTATCTTTGGAAAGCGAGTTGCCGACGGTCAGCTTGTACCCGTCAAACAGCTCCCGTACCGTGGGCTGCGGCGCGTCGGCGGCAGGATCGCGGAACACCCTCGTGCCGTCCGCGCCGAACTCTGCTTCATAAGCATTGATGGCCTGTTCTGCCTCGTGGTCGATGGACGGAAGCGTATATGCCGTGTGTTTATGGCTGGAATCGCCAATGCGCGAAATTGTTACATCATGCTTTTCCCGCAGCTTTTCAACGTATTTCTCCAAATCCTTTGCAGGGAAGCCGCACATGGTAACACGGCCTACTCCCTCCAAATTGCGGCGCGTCAGCTCAAGGCTGAGATCATCTGCAACTGCCCGCGCATCCTCGCCATACAGCTCGAAGAAGTCCCCAACCTGATACAGCACAATTTCATCGGGGTGCGCCGCCTTTACGTCGTTATAGTCGTTATAAACCGCGTTCCGCATGGCGTCCTGCGCCATTTCCTTGTCATAGGCTGCCTGCTCATCCGGCGTAAGGTAGCGATTCAACCGAACCAGCTCCGAGATGCGCGAAGCGACCTTGTTCCAATTCATCTGAATGTCTGCACAGCCGTTCTTTTTCAGCACAATGCCTTTGCTGCCGTGATCTTCATAGCTGCCGCTTTCTCTGGATACGGCATGGGTATGCCCGCCGATGCCGTACTCCTTTTTCAGAAAATCGGCATTCTCCTTGGGAGTGTGCGAAGTCTGGAAAAACGCATAGATGCGGGTCTTTCCACCCTCAAAGCTGCTCCCGTTTGCAAGAGAAGCCGCAATTTCATCTTCGGTGATAAACCTGCCGGTTTCTGGAATAGCCTCCATATCGGAGCGGAATTCCTTTCGCGGAAGGGACAAATCTTCCAAACGTGTGAGAAGTGCCTGCGACTTGTGGTAATGGAAGCGCAGCAGCGCACGGTTTTCGCGGTAAGCGTCCATGAATACCTTGTATTCCGACAGGAGCCTATCCCGGAACGCCGGATTCAGCAGATCGTCCGTCAGACGCTCCGTTTCCTCTGGAAAGCTGGTGCTATGGATATTACCCAAGCAGGACAGATACCCCAGCGACTTTGCTTCATCCGAGAAATCGTGATAAAGGTTCCAGACATCCACAGCAATACCCAGCCGCTCATAGCGCGGGGCTTCCGTGACCTCAAGATTGGTGGCAAATGCGCCGCCGTCCAGAAGCTCCTCAATACGCTCCGCCGCATCTGCCCAACCTATCACTTGGGCAGAACGAAGATAGCGAGAGGTATCTCCGGTTGCAATATGGATACCATCGTCCCCGTACCATGCGGAAAGCCTGCCGTTATCCGTAATCAGGCCGTTGCCGCCGTGGTAAAGAGCTTTCAGAAATGCCGCGCGATCCTCTAAAGGTTTTTGCTTGGAGAATTCCGCAGCAATTTTCATCCGCGCTGCATCCGCATTACCGCCCGTGCGCAGGATGTGGTCAATATCATCCTGAGAAATGAACATAGAAAAAGCGGAGGGTGTTACACTCTCCGCTTCTGCGATGGATTGAATTTGTTCTGCCTCTGAGGGGAAAAAGGACATCTGCGCCCCAGCAGGGGCATCGAACATATTTAGCTGAACACCAGTTCCGTGAGGATCGTTTCCTCGGCCTGCGCTTTCAGCGTGTTCATCAGCCCTACCCACTTCATCGGGTCGCTGGCTTTCAGCGCTTCCGTCACGCCTGCCGACTTCATCAGCTCCGGCATCATCTGTTCCAGCCGGTTGTTCGCTGCCTCGTCGATCTCCCGCAGATGGGGGTACAGCTTCTCGGACAGCAGCAGGCTGTTCCACAGCACCGGACGATGCTCCTTCAGGTAATCCTTCCGCATCCTGCCGTACTTGCCCAGCGGGGCTTGCGGCTGCTCGGTCAGGCTCAGATCGGGAATCAGATAATCCCCGCTGCGGGTGTAGGTCAGTTCGCTCATGGCTTTCGCTCCTTTCCGCGATTTTCTCGCGCTCGTAATTCTTGATGGTGACTTCGATCTGCCGCAGCACCAGCTCGCTGGACTGGCTGATGGCCGTTCCAAGGGCGGCGACGGTCTGCGGGGTGTTGAAATCAAAGACATTCAGAAAATCCTCATGCTCGAAGTAATCTCCCGGCTGCATCCCGCAGCGGGACAGCAGCGCATAGGTGGTGCTGACAACGGCGGCGTTCCGAAATGCGGCTCCGATGTTGAACTCATCATAGTCCTCCAAAAAGGAACCGTCAACGATGCCGACAATATCGCGCCGATTGTCGTGCCAGTATTCATCTACAAGCTGCACCGCCACACGCTCCATCTGATCGGCAAGTCCGTTTTCACCGGAAACGTCAAAGCGCTGTTCCAGCGCCGCAGATACCACCTCACGATGCTCCTGCCGGTATTCCCAAAGATAAGGGCGGCGAGAGTTCTCGCCGCCGCTGGTATCGGAAACATCGAATACATATCGGAGTTTGGGTTGGTCGCTGCTGGTATCCACAAGGGCGATGCCCTTGCTGCCTCGCCGCACATAGCGGCGCATCTGCTTATTCCAAAGGTCGTATTCCGCGCAGGCCGTGGCTTCCGGGCGCTGGGCGAAAATCATGAGCTGTTCATTGTAGGGGTACTTATACAGCCTTGCGGCGGTGGTCAGAAATGCCGTCCACTTCTGGTAGCTTCCCGTGATCTGCTCCGCCGTGCGGTCTGCCATCTGCGCATAGAGCTGTACTTTACTCGGCATCCATATCCTCCTTTTCAAAATCGGGGAACAGGTCGAGCGCGTCATATTCCGCGTCGCTCATCCTGCGCAGCTTTGCGATGGCGCTGTCCGTCAGCTCCCGCAGCTCCGTTTCATCCGCAGCGAGGTAGCCGCGCATTTCCTCCAGCGCCGCGATCAAGCCCGTGCGGGTGCCGGTGTTGTAGAGGCTCATAAGCTGGCGTTCTTCAAAGGTGATGTTCATATCAAAGCTCCTTTTCCGCGCTCTTTTTGGGCGCTGTTTTGTGTGGACGTTCTTGGGCCGGTTGGCTTTTGAGCTGCTCCAGCACAGATTTCTTCTTTTCCCGGTGTGCCGCCTCTGCCAAATCCATCAAGGAGATGGACATACCGGTCTTGACCTGTGCTTCAAGGTCGGCGACGGTGGGCTGTTTGGGGCCGTTGTTGATAATGCCGTCGATCATGCCGTAATCGTCCTCCATCGACATTTCGGCGGCTTTCAGGTAATTCTCAGGTTTCTGAAAGGCGGGCAGCTCCTGAAATCCCATGCTGTCACAGTAGTGATAGGATACCTTGCCGTCCTGTTTCAGCGCAACGATGTCGCTGACGGAGAGGCTGTGTCCCACAAAATCGCCGGGGCGCTCGTCGTTGAAAATGTAGTAGAAGTTTTCAAGGATTCTGCCGGTATCATCGTTCGGGTACACCTCACGGGTATAGACGGCTTCATAGTTGGCCGGGTCAGGCGGCGCGGCCAGACTGCCGAGGTTGGCAAAACGAAGCTCCACCGGCGCATCCCAGCGCAGTTGGTAGATCGCCATAGAATCGGTGGGACTGTTCAAAAAACGCTGCTCCACATCGCGGGGAGGAATATGGCCTTTGACCGCATCCCAATCCGGTCTTGTGACACCGAACATTCCGTCGTGCTTGATGATGTCCTCGGCTTCAAAGACCATTTCCTCGGCGTTGTCGGGATAGAGCATATAAACCGTGATGTCATGCTCCAGCAGCTCCACTGCCCGATCCTTGGAAAGCGGGAGCATATCACTATCCAGATACCCATAGCTGCGCATATCGTCCACCGTCAGCGTGGGGTCAGGCATCGGGACGGCCTGTTCCAGCTCCGGGAGCATATTATCTGCCGCATCGGTGGGGGCAACGACTGCGCCGGTGATCTGTTCGCTGTCCAAGGGCAGCGTAATCTGCGCCTCCTGCAAGTCCTCCAGAATTTTCATATCTGCAAATGTCACCTTGGTTGGTGTCATGCCTTGAATGGCAAATACCTCCGTTCGGACAGCCCCGGCAACAGATGCAACCGGCGAATCTTCAATGGCGCTGCTGTCAATAACACCGCCATCCAGCAGCTTTTTGCTTTCCTTGTCGTAGAGCGAATAGTCCCAACCGCCGTCTGTATGCTGCACATGGAGATATACCGAGCCATCCACAAGATAAAGCGCTTCGTCTGTTTGTGTGGCGCTCACTTCTTCACGATTGATGCCGCGCTCCTTGCAAATCTCCGCAAAGTGCCAGTCAATGTCCGTAATCAGCTCGGAGGCAGTCTTGTTGATGGTTTCCAGACTGGCGCGAAGCTCTTTCAGCTCCTTGCCCTTCGACCATGTGGCGATATAGCCGAAGCTGTTTTCTCCCGTTTCAATACCGTAATACTGGCAGACCGCATAGGAGATGCTTTCGGCCTCAACCTCCTCGGTGTTGCGGCTCTTTTCGCCGGGGACAAGGATCGTCTCACCATCGTCCGCAAGCTCCGTCATGTGTTCATAGTCGTGGAGCTTGGCGTGAGCAATCTCATGGACGGCGGCACATACCGTCTGTACCTCGCTCATACCGGCGCGGATGGTGATGCTCTGCGCCTTAATGCTGAAAAAGCCGTCCGTATCCCGCGCAACGGGCTTTATCTCCATCGGAACGGGAGAAGCACGGCGCAGCGCCTCCATGAAAACCTCATACTGCTGCACATTGCCGCTCAGATCGGCGGCAAGCTGGGGCAAGGGCTTTCCCGCAGTCTGCGACACGTCAAAGACGGATACCACCTTGAACATAGGGATACGGATTTCCTTTTCCTCAATGATGGCCTTGCCGTCCGCATCCAGCATCGGCGCATTGGTTTCCGGGTCGGTCTTGATTTCCTCGACCTTTTTCTTATAGGGAGTAGGAGCGATGATGCGGATACCTTTTTCGCCTTTCAGGACGTTCCTGCCGAACTGATCGCGCCACTTGTTGAAGCCCGCCACATGGGTGGCGTCGGGGCGCTGCATATAGATGAGCATGGTATTATTGACCGAGTAGCGGTGAAAGCGGCTCATGGTGGCAAGGTACTTCCGGTACTTATCGCTCTCGAACAGCTCCTTGATGCCATTTTCGATGCTGTCAACGATCTCCCGCATCCGGTCTTTGCTGGTTTGTTTTTCAGCCATGATGATCTCCTTTCAGAAAAAATAGCGCCCCTGCGCAGAAGAAAACACATCCTGCACAGGGGCAATTCTCCGCAGATAGAGGCCGTTTTTGCGCTTGCGGATAGAATGACGCAGCCCCTTGTGATTCCGCATGGAAAAAGCCTTGCGGCACGGGGCTTTCCCAGTCTCTATTTGCGGAGGTTCCAGTATTGTTCACGCTTTCGTTTGGCGTCCTGCTTTCTCCGTTCCTGCTTGGCGCAGGCGGGGCAATATTTGGTGCGATTGGAGGAAGAATAGACCGGCTTACCGCAGACGGCGCAGCGCTTTCCCGGCCTTTCCCGCATCACGTCGGCCAGCAGCTCATGGTCGGCGGGAAGTACCGCGTTTCGGAACCAGTTGCACAGCAGCGAGTAGGAAATACCCTGTACGCAGACGCAAGGCTCTCCATCATCCAGCGCGAGGCAGTTGCCGTGATCGTAATTACAGCAGAGCTTCCGAATGAGCTTTTTGGAGCGGCGGAGCTGCTTGTGATCCATACGCGGCGTATCAGTCATTGTCGAACACCAGCTTATAGCCCGCGCGCTGCCCATCGTCCTCCAAAAAAACGCTGGCATCATAGGTTTTCCCGGTCTTTTCGGAGTAGCAGCCTTTCAGCGGGGCGCGGCCATTTTTCAAAAGCGCAGCGGCAAGGGATTTTGTCAGCACCTTTTTCTTGGCGGTGAAAAAGCGGCTGTTTTTCCAGAGAACAAAGGAACAGGCACGGTTCTCGCAGAAAAAGCCTTTCGGTGATTCCGTCACCTCGGCTCCGCAGCGGGGACACTTGCCGACCACCTCACGCCCGGAGGGGAACAGGACTTCCGTACCGGGGATGGGTTTGTAGGTCTGCACCAGCTCATGTAGCATGGCGGCGATCCCATCCATGAAGCTGTCCGGGGCGATTTCACCGCGCTCGATCTCTTTCAGGCGGTGCTCCCATTCAGCGGTGAGCTGCGGAGACTGGAGCTGTTCAGGCAGAACGGTGATAAGCGCCGTGCCGGTGGAGGTGGGCAGCAGATTTGTGATCTTTTTGGACTTCCTGCGCTCCACAAAACCGGAGGACACCAGCTTTTCAATGATGGCCGCCCTGGTCGCCGGGGTGCCCAGGCCCTTGCGCTCTGCCTCGTCCGGCATATCTTCCTTGCCCGCGTTCTCCATAGCCGCCAGCAGCGTATCCTCGGTGAAATGCTTGGGCGGCGTGGTTTTTCCGGTCTTGACCGACGCGGCAGATACGGAAAGCGTCTGATTATCCGTTACCACCGGCAGCGCGGGCGCTGCCTCCGTCTGCTCCTGCTCATAGCGCTTCCAGCCGGGAGCAAGGACGGTTTTGCCCTTGGCGGTGAAGCTCAGACCGGCACAGTCCACCGTAATGACCGTTTCTGCGTAGCGATGTGGTTCATCCACCGCACGAAGCAAGCCTCTTGCCGCCAGCTTCAGCACCTCGCGTTCGCCCAGCGGCAGAGAGGCCATATCTACCTTTTCCGCGCTGATGGTGGGAACAATGGCGTGGTGATCGGTGACTTTTTTGCTGCTGCACACCTGCTTGGCGCAGATGGTCGGCGGCTTCTCCATGCCGCAGACAGCGGCAGCGGCGGCGACAAGGCCGGGGACGCTGCCCTCCATATCGTCGGTCAGATAGCGGCTGTCGGTGCGCGGGTAGGTACAGAGCTTCTTTTCATAGAGCGCTTGGAGATAGTCGAGGGTCTGCTGAGAGGTGTAGCCGAGAACGCGGTTGGCGTCGCGCTGGAGGGAGGTCAAATCGTAGAGCGCGGGCGCTTTCTCAGACTTTTCCTTGCGCTCCACGCTTTTGACGGTTACTGCCTTGCCCTTGCAGGCGTTGGCGATGGCGTCGGCGTCCTTCCTGTCCTTCATTCGGCCTGTCGTGGCGGGAAAGCCGCAATCGAGCTGGACGGTGTAGAACGGTTCTGCCACAAATGCGGAGATCTCCGCCTCGCGCTGTACCAGCAGCGCCAGCGTGGGCGACATGACGCGCCCAATGTTCAATGTGCGGCCATACGTCAGGGAGAAATACCGCGTGGCGTTGATACCAACCAGCCAATCAGCCTTGGCGCGGCACAGCGCAGATTGATGCAGGCCGTCATAGTCGCGCCCAGACTTAAGCTGCTGGAAACCGCTGCGGATGGCATCATCCTCCATAGAGGAAATCCAAAGCCGCAGGATAGGCTTGGCGCATCCTGCAAGGCAGTAGACTGTGCGGAAGATCAGCTCACCCTCGCGTCCAGCGTCGCAGGCGTTGACCACCTCGGTCATATCCTCCCGGCGCATCAGCTCCCGCAGAATGTCAAACTGGTTCTGCTTGTCCGCACGGACGATGAAGCGGAACGAGGTAGGAATGATGGGCAGCGCCGCCAGCGTCCATTTGGCATCATCGGCATTGTAAACAGCGGCGTCGGCCAGCTCTGCCAGATGCCCAAAGCACCACGACACGACATACCCGCTGCCCTCCAGATACCCGTCATGCCGTGACTTTGCGCCCAGCACGGCGGCGATGCTCTGCGCCACGGAGGGTTTTTCGGCAATCACAAGGCGCATGGTGCAGCCTCCATTCTCTTTACGTCACGGTAGCAGGGGCGAACGCAGCTCTGTCCGAAGCGCTTGCAGCCGTAGCAGAAGTGTTCCTTGGCAGCGTCGGGAGGGCTGTCCTCCCGCGCTGCTTTCGGCTTCTGCATCATCAGGCGTTCCAGCGGATTATTGGTGAAGTATCTCATGTGTCCGTATCCTCCGTAGTATCCTGTTCCGGTTCGCCCTCATACGGCTCAAACTCGTATTCGTCCTCGCCGTAGTCATAATCGTCCAGATCGGCGCTGCCTTTGGTCTGCGGCTTGGCCTTTTTCTGCTTGAAAATATAGAACGCTGCGCCGCCGCCCAGTGCGACGATCAGCAGGACGACGAGGATGCCGCCCACGCCGCTCTTTTTCTCCGGTTCCTCGGCGGCGGGTTCTGTCGGCTCGGTGGGGACTTCGGGCTTTGCCTCCTTGCCCACGCACTCGGTCATGTTGACCGCACAGACGGGGCAGGATGTATTGACCGTACCGGCCACGCATTTGGTGGTGCAGGAGCAAGTGGCGGGCGTTTCTTCCTCGCCGGTCAGCGCCATCAGGTCAGCCTCATCCACCTGATTCAAGAAGTGGACGGTTTCTTCGCCCTCATCGTCGCGGTCAATAATCATGTAAAATACGTTACCATTCTTGCTTTCCAACGTAATGAACTGTTTTCCTGCCTTGGTGCTGGAGCCAATATCGTCGATCAGCGTCAGATTGCCGTCCGGTGTCAGCGCATCGCTGCCGCCCGTCATGCCGCCGATGCTCGCGGTACTGTCAGCGGCGTCGGTGACGGTCAGATAGCTGCCGTACACATAGCCCACACGGGCGGGCAGCAGGATTTTTACCCAATCGCCGTCCCTGCCGATCACATCGACCGCTGTGCCGTTGGGAAGCTGTGTAAACGCGGTGTTGTCCAGCCCTGCGCCGGTGCGGACATTCAGGTTGCCGCCGTTGGTCGTGACCGTGCCGATCTGTTTTGTCTCCTGCGCATCTGCGGCGCTGCTTTCGGCGGCGGGCAGCGCATCGTCGGGATAGTCGCCACCGCTGGCAAAGGCAGAAACGGGGAGAATCCCGATACACAGGAGCATCAGCAGCAGGCTGATAAAAATGCGCGGTGTGTTCTTAGTCATGGTTCAACGCCTCCTTTTCCGAAGTAGCCGGTGCAGGCGCGGACTGCATACGGCGGAACAGCTCGGCAAACTGCTCCATCGTCATGCCGTTCTCACGCACCATGCCGATGATGTCGGTGTCCTCCAGCTCACGAATCTGCTTTTCCAGCTCGCGGTTGCGGCCTTGCAGATCGGAGATTTTGCCTTTGTTCTTCTCCAGCTCTCCACGGAGCTTCATAATTTTCGGGTTCATATCGTTCACTCTCCTTTACGGCAAGCGCCCATAGCGATAAAAATGGGACTGCCAATAGTTTGAATTTAAGTTTGCATAAGAGATCGGATCTCCGCAGTGGATCATCATATTGTTGCCGACGTAGATACCCACATGGCTGACACCGGGGGTGTCATACGTTCCGGTGAAGAACACTAAATCGCCGGGTTTGACATTGGCAGAGGAAACGGGCGTACAGATATTGCATAGCCCCTGTGCGCCCAGCCTGCCCACGTCCCAGCCGGAATGATTGATGACCCAACTGACGAAGCCCGAACAGTCAAACGAGGTGGAGGGGCTGCTGCCGCCCCAAACGTAGGGGTAGCCGAGATATTTTTCCGCTTCCTTGATAATGGCGGCAAATACCTCATCGTCCAGCGCCTCCGGGGGAATGTCGTAGTCGGTATAGCTGCCCTCCACATACTTGCCGATGTAGCCTGAACCGGGGAACAGGTCGGGACGGTTGCCAAGGGTGGCCATATAGGTGGCGTACATTCCGAACTGTTCTTCGCTCATAATGTAAACGGGAACATGGGAGAGATTGAAGTTTTCCAGCGTGACCGTGCAGATGTAGTAGTCATACGGCACCTGATAGGTGTCCGTATGGGTGTTGCCGTCCGCGTCCGTCCATGTGTCGGTTTCTGTGCGGTAGCGGGTTTCCACCACCACATCCTCGGTCAAAATGTACTGGCGGTCAAAGAGCATTTGGAGCGTCCCCTGCACCTCGTCCAGCGTCCACTCGCCCTCATGGAGCGCACAGACGATGGACAGCAGTACATAGGGATCGTGTTCGATGGTGTCGAGGTCAAAGTGATATTCGTCATAATCGTGGGTGCGGGTGTAGGTGTCGAGGTAGCGTTGCAGCTCGTCCTCCAGAGCGCAGTAGGTAGCCTCCGCCCCCAGCAGGTCAGCGTCCTCGGCGGCATAGGTGGACGCGCCGATGGCTCCGGCCACGCCGTTGCCCACCGTCACCAGCGAGGACATACACGATTGCAGCACCACCAGCAAAAGAAACGCCGCCACCAGCAGGAGCAGTCCGCCGGGGTGTTCCTTGATGTAGGCGGACACCTTTTCCGCCAGCTTGCCCGTGACGGACGCCGTACCCTCGGCGGCCTTGGCGGTCTGCCTGGCAGCCTCCCGCGCCTGCTTTGCGTACTGGCGCTTGATCTTCTTTTTTTGCAGATACCGGGACACTGCGCCGCCCTCCTGCATTTCCGGGTGTTCCTCCACGGTCCTGCGGTAGTAGTAATTCGCCGTGGCTTTGATATGCTTGCTTTCGGCACGCTCCACCGCCTTTGCTGGGTGTTCCCGGATGGCCTTGCGGAGCTTGCGCCTGCCGAAGCGGTACACGGACTCCGCCGCCAGCTCGGAACGGTGTGCGCCCTCCGTGCCGACATTTTCATGCTCGACCTCATAGAGCTTGCCATGCACAAAGCCGTGGACGCCGTGTCCGGCGGTGTGGGCAAGACGCTTGACCGCACCGGGCTTTTTCGGCGGCTTCTGCTTTGCCAGCTTCTCCCGGGCGGCATCCAGCTTTTCGCCCCGCTTTTCCATGCGTAGCTTACTGGCGGCTGTCTGCTCCTGTTGGCTTTTTGGATGGAATTTGGACTTTGGGACTTTTTGTCCCGAAGTGTGGTTACTCGTCTGTTCGTTCATGGGCAAGATCCTCCGGGCGGGTCGTCAGCAGGTCATAGATCTCTCCACGGGGGAAACGGTCTACAAACGGGATGGTGACATTTCCATAGAACAACAGGCCCTCGCCGGAGTTGGAGTGCGTGATGTAGGAGAGCTGATGCTCGGAAATGCCGAGCTGCTTTGCCAAAATCGCCCGGTCACTTTGGGCCTGGGACAGCAGGATCATAAAGTCGGTGTTGTCCAGAATGGCCTCGATCTCCCGGCTGGCCAAAAGGTCTTTGACGTTCTGCGTTAAAGCTGAGGGTACGCAGCCCTTTTTGCGGAGCATCTTCCACACGGCCACAAAG
>OMBA01000723.1_pt1 | contig 15351 bp, 8 predicted proteins | sample 1673441 | NCBI WGS metagenome assembly OMBA01 (sample SAMEA103958111, study PRJEB25191) | human gut metagenome | biome: human-associated habitat [ENVO:00009003]; feature: intestine environment [ENVO:2100002]; material: feces | place: Germany | collected 2013/2015
TTAAGCGCTTGCGCAATTGAAGAACCTTCAGTTCAAGAAGGGGCAGTGCTTTCGTTAGATGAATGTGTAAGTGTCGCAATTAATAACAGTCCTGTAATTAAAGGAAAAGCTTACAATCTTCAAGTTGCAATAAGTAACGTTGGAATTGCAAAATCCGCTTATTTTCCAAATTTAGGATATGATGCGGGTATTTATCAGGATTACAACTCCAACAAAAATTATAACGGTTCCTCAAATAGAGAACTTCCGCAAGTAAATGTTTATTTGAGCCAGCTTTTATGGAATTTTGGTAAAACGAATTCTATTATAAGGATGGAAAGATTTTACAAACTTGCTTCCGAATATGAATTTTTGGATAGTATTTGTAATACCATTTACGATGTAAAAATACATTATTATGCGCTTCTTAAAGCTCAGTCGGAAGTTGAAATAGCTAAAAATAATGTTTACTTAAATGAAGACCATCTTACAAAAGCTCATGAACTTTCACTAAAGGATAAAAATCGCAAGGCTGATTATACAAATGCCAAAATAAATCTCAGCGAGGCAAAAATTCTACTTCTTGACGCGCAAAATAACTATGACCTTGCTCTAGCGGATTTGGCAAATTCTTTATATATTGCACCGGCGCCGGAGTTCAGCATACAAAAAGTAGATACGTTTAATTTTTCGGATGTTTATATGCCTGAAAGTATTTTGACAAAGCCAACAGACGATAAAAATATTATTGACGTTGCGTTAAAAACGAAAATAGAAAAAAATGAAACCTCTAAAATTAAAAAGCTTCCTTATACTATGAACGATTCATTTTCTATTGCGGAAAAAAACAGTCCTGATTTATCTGTTCTAGATGCAACTCTTTCAGCAATGAAACAGTCGTTAATTGCAGTCAAAAGACAGTATTTCCCGGATTTAACAGGAAATGTTGGTTATGGTTTTAATAATACGCGAGAGTATTCTAACAACAGTCTTATGATGTCTGTGAATATGTCTTCTGCAGTTAATATAAAACAGCTTAAACATGAAATTGACCGAGCTGAGGCAGAGGTTAATATAGCTGCCAATGATATTGAAAAATTTAGACAAAATTTATATTTTGCGGTGAAAAAAGCCTTTTTAAATGTTTTGCGTTCGGAAAAACAGGTAAAATCTTCTGAGCAGAAGTTAATACAGTCAAAAGAAAATTTTGATCTTGTAAACTCTGCTTATAATGATGAAGAAGCTGATTATATTGCGTATCAAAAAGCTCGTGAAGACTTTAATAATTCTAAAATTCACTATGTAAAAATGCTTTATGAATATAATACTTCACTTGCAAATCTTGAAATTGCTATGCATACTCATGTTGACAATCTTCATGAAAGGGCTGAGCATGCCATGCAGTACCATTATAAAGATTTATTAAAGAAACTCGATGCTTCACTAGAATGTGATGGTCATGAGCATGAACATATAGATGAACCTGAAAATTAAGAATAAAAAAGAGCAGTTTGTAGCTGCTCTTTTTTAATAGATTTTACCATTACTCAATGGTGAGTTTTCTGTTATGTGATTTTTCTGCTTGTATTTTTGGAGCTGTAATTTTCAATATACCATGTTCAAGCTTTGCAGTCGTCTTTTCAACATCAATATCAATTGGGAAATATACAGCTCTTGAAAATTCTCCGTATCTGAATTCGGATTTTCTATAAGATTTAGTATTTTCTTCATTTTCAGCTTCTTTTTTGGCATTTATAATAATTTGGTTTTTGTCAATGTCTATATCTAAATCTTCTTTTTTTACTCCCGGAAGTTCAGCTTTAACTTTATATTCGGAATCTTTTTCTTGAATTTCAACCGGAATAGAAAGTTTATCCATATCTTCGGTGAATATATATTCAGGGAAAAGACTGTCAAAATTTCGGTTTAATATTGAGCTGATTTCGTCATTTACAGTTTTGATAAATCCGTCCGGTGATTTTTTAATTAAGAATTTCATAATTTGCTCCTTTCAGTTTTTTATCTTTAAACTTTTATCTTCAACACTTATATTATTGCTCTGAAATTCATAAAAGCTTCTATAATTAACTAAAATTTAACAATTTTCATATAAAAAACGAAGGTGAGAATTTGATAATCTGTATGCAAAGGTATGTAACATGAACATTACAGCTAAGTATGCAGAAGATAACCGCAGTTGGAGCGCCCATGGCGCGGAAACAACGGGTGATAAGTCCTAACTATAATCTTCTAATAATTAAATAAATGCCGAAGGCGGGACTTGAACCCGCACAGATTTCTCCATACGCACCTGAAACGTACGTGTCTACCATTCCACCACTTCGGCGTAAATATCTATTAACTTTTAACTGTACCCTTAAGCATCGTTGTGGTGGAAGTGCGCCGCTTACGCTAGCACGTTCCACGACGGAACGAACGAAAACGATACTCAATCGTTTTCTTACTTTTTTCTGCCAATAGTGTTCCTACCACTTCGGCGTAAACATTTATTAAATTTTAACTGTACTACTCAATAACTATAACATAAATTTATCTATTATTCAACAAAAAAGAGGTTGATTTTATCAACCTCTTTTTGTTTATTTTATGTGACTTAGTCATCTACACCTGTTGTTGAAAGATTTTCATTTTCAATGTAATTAGTGTTCGCGTAATATTCTTCTTTAGGCTGTCCGCCATCATCTTTTAATAAGCTTAAGTATAATAACTTGTTGGCTGTTGCTTGGTCAAGGTCAACGAACTCAGCTCCGGCTGTTACATCTGATGCTGAAACAATTTTTACATTTGCGTTCACTTCAACATCACCATATTGTATATGGACAGGTATAATATCACCGACTTTTAGTGACTTGTTATGAGTTAACTGAACGCCGCCTCTTGATATGTTCAGAAGACCGCCAACTTCCGGTGAGGATTCAAATACAACCGGGTTTTGGTTTGTTGTAATATCGAATCTGATATTTTGTCGTTTGTCGATTACTGAAATATAATCGTTATATTCTTTTTTCCAAGTTTGCTTGGCGGCATCCATATCAGGGAAGTCCGGAGTTGGGGTTGGTGGTATAGGTTCAGGACCGTCATCATCATCGCCAGGGATTGGACCGTCATCGTCGTCATCATCATCGCCAGGGACTGGACCATCATCGTCGTCATCATCATCACCAGGGACTGGTCCGTCATCGTCGTCATCACCTGGAACCGGAACTACTAGGTCATCGCCAGTTTCTTTATCTGGGTCAAATGTTGGGTCATCTTTCTGACCGCTGCCGCTTTCACCCGGATCATAACCATCATCAGGTTCTCCATCACCGTCAAGATCTGCATAATAGTAATCTCTTTCAATAGGATTTCTTCCAATTTCAGTTACATCATCGGGTCTTACAGCTTTACCTCTGATAGATACATCAGTATTAGGATCTCCGGCATTAACTAATTTGTTGGTGTGGTCATCTTTTGTTACAGTAGTTAAGCCTTGCGGGTTGTTAGGATCATCATATCTGTGTTTACCCATGTTGAAGTAGTAACCTCCGACATAGGCGTTATCAGCCGTAACGGTTACATCCTGGTCGAGTCCCGGGTGGCTTGTTGAACCTTTACCGTTAATTGTACCATTTTTAATTACAATTGTTGAGTTTGGTGTGTGGTTCGGGTTTTCAACAGTTCCTAAATCAAGAGCTTTAATATTGGCTCTTTCCGGAACGATTCCGTCATAGTTTCCGTAGTAATCTCCTGTTTCAGCATATCTTGAAGGTGCTCCACCAAGGTTTTCAATGTAGATTTCAGGGCCTCTGTTTACAACATTTACTTCATCTTGGGCTGTGATATCACGAATGTAGGTATTTCCGGAAAATTCAGCATTGACAGAGCCTGTTCTTGATGCAATCGTACATACATTTGTATCATTTTTAGTTCCATCAGCATTATCAAGTCCTTTGATATTTACATCTCCGATGGCGAGGAATTCAACGCCGCCGTTTGCTGAAATTTTTGGTGTATCGTAAAGTTCATGCGGTTTTGAAGCATCATCGTTTTCATTTGCAATGTCAACAGTTGCACCGGTCTGAATAAAGGTTAGTTTGTTATCTTTATTTTCGCCGATATTACCGCTTGCAATAGCTGAAATGGCATTACCTTTAAGGTTTGGATCAACTGTATTGTCATCTGCTGTGTTTATAATGTCGTATGCTGTCGCACCTTTATTTAATTTATCATCAGCAAGAAGGATTACTTTACCATCAGAATGGATTTTATTAACATGCATATCCTTATCTAAGCTTGCAATATTAATAAGCACACCGTTTCCTTTACTGTATGCGGTAATACTTCCGTCAACTTCGGTATTAATTGATTTTGTCAAATCTCTTTCGCCAGGGCCTACGCCGGTACAAATTCCGCCATCACAAAGCCCAAGGTCTTCACCAATAGAACCGTTAAGTACGTCCATATTTAAATCAGCTTTGTTTGTTGTTCTGATTAAAGTTTTTGGAACGCCGTAATTTAAAATGTTTCCATCTGTAACTTTAATATTAACATCCGCATCTGAATCAATGTTAAATTCAGTAGTTTCATGGCCGATTACCATGTTTGAATCTTGGTTAACGAAATTTACTTTTCCGTTAGTATTTTGGTGTTTTACAATACCTTGGATATGCATTCCGTTAGTACCTTTATTGGTAACATTTAACTCGGAACCTTTTGAGGCCGGTTGAAGAAATCAGCAGCTTGTTGTTTTCGTTGTATAAATCAGCAGTTCCGCTATTGTTGTTAACAGTACCATCAATTGTAAAGCCGCCATCTCCGGTGTTGTTCATATCAAGGGAAGCACCACTGTTTTCAACAAGTCCGGTATCGGTTACGTGTAAACCGCCGCCCATGTTGTTGATTTCAGTGCTTCCTGCGGTAGACTCAACAGTTCCTGCGATATTTAAACCTTGGTTACCACTGTTTGACATAAGTAATTTTGTTCCGGCGTTAGAAACACGACCGCCGTTTAGAACATTTAGGCCTGCATCGGTATTAATGTTTGATATACCGGCTTCTCCGGCATTATTATCTACAAGCCCTGCAATATTAAGCCCGCCTGCGCCACTGTTTGTCATTGCAAGTTTTGTGCCATTTGAAATTACCTGCCCGCCTGCATTTACATTGAATGCACCTGCTTCATTTGTTAATGTTGCAATGTTTTTATTATTTTGGATTGTTCCGTCGACAATAAATCCGCCATTGCCTTGGTTTGTCATATTTAAGGCATCACCGTCAGACTGAACAAGCCCGCCGGTTTTAACATTTAAACCGCCTTCGGTATTTAAAATATTCGCAGTTCCACTGTTGTTAAGGACTTCACCTGCAATATTCAAGCCGTTAGTGCCGTCATTTGTAATATTTAAATCCGTACCGTTGGAGGTAACAGACCCTGTTGAATTGATATTAAATACATTGTCGTGGTTGTATAAATCTGCAGTTCCTGCATTGCTTATAACATCACCATCAATATTGAAACCATCAGAGCCATAATTATCCATATCAAGGCTTGTTCCGTTAGAGGTTACTGTTGCGCCGTCATTAACGTTTAATCCGCCTTTTTGGTTTAAAATAGTTGCTGCGCCGGTGTTGTTTGTAACTTTGCCGCCGATATTAAGACCGTTATCACCGCTTGAATTTGTAATATTTAGAGTTCCGTCATTTGTTGCGGTACCGTCTATTGTAAGACCTGTGCCGTTTTCTTCATTGGTAATTGTCATGGTGCCTTTGTTTTTAAGTTCACCAGTATTTCCAACATTTAATGCGCCGGCCTTGTTTGTAATGGTTAAGTTTCCATTTGGATTTGAAACTTCACCGTTTATTTGGATACCTTCAGTTCCGGTATTTGTTATTGTGGTTGAACTGTTAGCTCCAAAGTTTTTAATTGCTCCGCCAGCGTCAACTTTTGTTCCTACATTTGAAGTTATGACGATTTTACCGTTAGCATTAGCAAAGCCGTTGCCGGTATTCATGTTGTCAACATTTACAAGCGAATTGAAAAGAGTGTCTGCTGCGTTTTGATTTTTGAGCACTTGAGTATTGTTGCCCAAACCAGCGATAAGAAGTCCTCCATTACCAACACCAACTTTACCGCCAGCAAGTTCAACATCGCCTCTTGCATAAACTTTACCATCAATAGAGATTTGTCCGCTTCCGGAGCGTGCCATTGGGTCTGCTGGGTTGTAAGTTTTGTTAATATCCTGAGCGAGTACATGAGTTGAACCGTCTGAGAAGTTTGTATAATTCGGGTCAGGAATTCCGTTTCTCATTTTGTCGAAGTCGCCTACTGAAGGTGTTAAAACCTGTAATGAGCCAACATTCAAAACCCCGCTTGAACCTACAATCATACCGTTTGGAGAAATAAATACAAGGTTGCCGTCTGATTTAAGCCCGCCTCCAAGTGACTGAACAGCATTTACAATACCTTTGATTTCCCCTTGATTTTGAACAAAGTTTACAAAGGTATTGATGTCAGTAAAAATATGTTGTTGTTCACCATTTGGTCCTCTTCCATGTTGAAGAGCCTGGAAAATGAAGTTTGCAATTTCTCCTTCAAAAAGCTTGAAATCTTGAAACTGTTTAAAACCAACCAGAGCATCTTTATTAATTGCATCTGGTCTTAGTTCATAAGCTCCGGTTCCAGGATGTGTTGGAATAGCATTGCCGTTAACATCGGTAACCATACCGGCTGAAGCCTGATTTGCCAAAGATTGTTGCAACACTAACACTGAACATAGTATTAGAGGTACTAATCTTTTGTTGTTTGCTTGTAATTTTCTCATACGCAACCTCTTTATTTGTTATATTTTTATAGCACATTAACACTCGTATCTTGACTATATAGATATATAAACGGTCGCATGTAGTAAAAAATTGAGTGTTTTTCGCTAAAGATTTACAAAATGTTACATTCGGCTTCCAGCTTTTAGAGTTTTTATGAAAACCGAGTATGTATTATTATATAATATACCCTCAAATTTGAAAATATATACAAAAGGTCCATATATTAAGAAATGTAAATGTGAATTTTAGGCTTGAAATGCACTAATAGCAAGAAATATGAAAAATGTTGATTTTTTGTATTAAATTTTACGCAATTTCGTGCCGAATAAAAACTTTATAGAAATAAGGATATAAAAGAGAAGTAAAATAATGCGCTTTTTGCAATTGTAAAAGGAGCAGAAAGGACAATTATGTGTGCTAACGAGATTAACTACCACCAGTATGGAATTACCAAAGCTCAGTGGGATTCTTGTCCGGATAAAGTGAAAAACTTTATCAAAAACAATCCTGAGCAGTTTGCTAATTTGCAAAAAACCTACACCACAGAACAAATTATTAACAGCTTATGTGGTAAAGGTACAAAAGTAGAGCAAAGAAAAGGTACTTCGGTTGAAACTTTGGACAAACTTGAAGAGTTTAAACCCAAAGTTACACCTGAGCAGGTTGCAACTGACAAAATTGCACGTGAAGAAGCAGTTCAAGGCTACAAAAATTATTTGAAAGCCAGATATATTGAAAATAAAGATGAGCTTATTAATGATTATACACGCTTCACCTATCGTGCAAAAATCATGAAACAAGCCCAAAACTTAGAAATCTTAAAAAAAGACAACCCAATGCTGCTTAATACTAAATATTTTGCAGAAGGTCATGCAACTGCGGATGAAGAAAAACTTCTTGAAGAAAAAACACAAGCTCTTATTGATTATTACAGTCAGGATTGTAATAAAGCAGAAGCTGAAAAAGAGTACAATAACGCATTTACAAAAAATCTAAATAAGAAAAATAGAATTGGAACAGGCGAACAAATCGACTGGAACAATAAAGAACATTCAAGTGCAAAAATTCGTGAACTCGCTGAATACAAAGCTTTAAAAGAATTTGATATTGGCCCGGACAGAATGAAAATGATTGCACGCGATATTGTAGATAATGAACATTACTACAAGGCAAGAGGCGTCAATCAAAAATACGATGATAAAATTTCAAAACTCAAAGCAGATGCTTTAACTCCTGAAATGAAGCAATTGCAAAAAGAGTTTGGAATTGAAGACCTCAAAAGACAGGACGAAATTGCCAAATTGATGTCGGAAGCTGAAACTCCTGAGTCAACAAATCTTCGTGCAGCTTACAAAGCAGCTGAAAAACAATATAAAGCTGATATATATCAGGCTCAAAAAGAAGGTGATGACAACAAAGTTGCCAAGCTTCAGGAAGAATATAAGAAAGCCGCAGAACAAGCTAAAGAAGATATTAAAAAAGCTCTTGATCCTGAAAAGAAAAAAGCTGCTGATGCTTTAGTTAATGAACGTATGGAAAAACTTAAAGAGTTTAATGAGGCTTTCGAAGCTAAATACCCTGCAGATGTTCAAAAGAAAATCGGCGACCTTCAGCTTAAACGAGTCAAAGAACTTGAAAAAGTTGCAGAAGAATCTAGAACCAATATAGATAAAATTGATGTCGACAAACTTGCAGAAGCGATGGCTGAAGCTCAAGTTGACAAAATGGAAACCGAACATAGAATTAAAAATACCGAAGTTCACTGGAATAATTCTGATAAAAAAGGTATTGACAAAAAAGATGGTAAAAATCACACATTCCCGTTCTCAGGCAAACGGGAAAAAGAAATGCGTGAATATATCATCAATAATGGCGATAGATTTGGTACCCCGGTTAAAGATGGCGAAACCGCTGATTATACCTACAAAGGCGTCGGCTACAAATTCTCAAGCGACATGTACAAAGACAGTATGGTACAGCTTGCCGGCGAACACGGACTAGATAACGAGTATAAAACTGATCCGTACCACAAAGCCGACCTGTATGCAGGTATTGCTGACAGAAAAGCCTTGATTGATGATATACAAAATGACAACAAAGAGCAAATCAAGCTTAGAGAAAGAAGAATGGCTAAAGAACTCTTTGAAGGAGCAGGACTTGATGTCGGTGGCGACCAGACTATTGCTAAACGCTGGGGCGGCCTAGGTTTGGCAGGTCTGACCGGTGCAGCTACCGGAGGTGCTACTGCGGCATTTATGGAATTTTACAGTAAAACAAAACTTGCTTCCGGTAAATTTGCAAAATGGGCTTCTCTAACAGGTGCTATACCTTATTCAGAAGTTGTAAATTACTCAGGCGTAACACACGCTAAACTCACCGGCAAAGCAAGCGGCTATACAGATGCACACTTAGAAACCGATATATCAGGTGTAGCAACAGGAAATGTTGAAATTCCATATAAAGATACATACACATACAGCGGCGGTGGTACTTTAACCGGAACTTTCACAGGAAGCGGAACTGCACATGGTACAGTCTACAACACATCCCAAGTGTGGGAAAACGGTATCCTGACAAGTGAAATTACAACCCCACAGGATGTGTCAATACCATATGAGTATGCGCATGACTATAATCTTCCTTACACATATAGCGGAAAAGGAACGGTTTCAGGAGTTGCAAAAGGACAGGCAAATATTCCATATAATCAGCATGTTTCTGTTGATGGCACGGCATATTTCGAAACAGATGTAACACTTGAAGGTCCTGCTGAATATAGCGGTTCAACAGTTGTCAATGGCGAAGCTAAAGGTACTATTGAAGGCGAAGTTACTGGTGAAGTCCACGATGCAAAAACTGACATTGAATGGGGTCGTATTGGTACGGCGGCACTTATCGGCGGCATTTCAAATATGATCAACTTTGGAGTAAGCAAATGGGGTAAAACCTATGATGATACAGACAATGCATATGCAGCTCTAAGAGGAATGGTAGCAGAAAAGAACCTTGAAGGCAGAAACATTACTCCGCTCAACCAGCTGCAGGTTGCTCCTATTGACGTTTCGGATGAAGATGTTGAGCTTCCTGGTCCTATTGCGGTGCCTCAACCTGAAGCGGCTGACGACTGCTCCGCATCAGCGCAAGACTTGAGCCGTAAAGATGAGCCGGTTGAAACCTTCCATGTCGGAAGAAAGAACCTTGCTGATATCATTCGTAAGAAATACGGAATTTCTGACTCAAAAGACCTATATGCCGCAGTTGGTGTTGTTAAAGGCTGGCATGGCATAAATGGCACAGACAGAAAGAAAAACATATATATAGCAGAACTTGGCTTGAAAGACAAAATTGAACTTCCTGGAGGTAAAACTTACGAATATGTTCAAGGCGTCGGACGCGATTCAATTGCTGATAACACCGCACCTGACAAAAAAGGTGATGGCTTCGGTAAATACGCAAGAGTTGATGTCAAAGCCGGTCAGGTTACTCTCAGCTGCGACGGTTCAGTTTACAAGTTCGAAAGCTACGAACTTGCTCAAAAAGTTGCTGATTTCTTCAACAAAAACCATAGAATGCCTGATTCTGAAGAAATGATGGAACTTAAAAAATAAAAGTTGTTTGCAAACAACAGTTCATACATAAAAACGGAGGTATGAAATTCAGAGAGCACAATTGAATAGATAGTTTAAGCGAAGCCGGTTTCAGCCGGCTTCGTTATTTGTTATCGTATAAAACGAATTAAATCGCCTCGTTTAACTTCTTTTGCCAATTTTTTAATAATTTCGTTGTCCATTCTAATGCAGCCTAAAGAAGCATGTTTACCAATGCTTTTCGGATTTGCGTTTCCGTGAATAAATTGTCCTGTTCTGCCGCGTTTGCCGGTTTCAGGATCAATTGTGTCAAGGCAGATTACTCTTGGTCCGTAATCCCAGGGCTTCCGCCTTCTTTTAGTAGATGCGGGTGCGGATTTGTATGGATAAGATTCAACATGGGTTACTATTCGTAAACCTTCTTTTGTTGGAGTTGATTTCTTCCCGCTTGCAACAAGATATGCGCAGGTTGCCTTTCCGTTTACGTCATATTGATAAAGAACATTTTTTGATAAATCCACAACAATTGCAGCATTTTTGGGTTCTCCAGCCAGTTCTACTTTCGGGCTTGGCGCGTAAAGAAGAACAGAGTCTCCTGTTGTTCCTGTAGCCGGTACTTTTACAGAAAGTTCAAAGGTATCTTTTTTCAAGGTAGTGCTATCTGATTGAGCACGCACAGACGGTGCTGCAACGGCCAGAGTTCCTGCCGCAAGTGTTAAACCTAAAGCATGCTTAATTCCAGTAAATGTAACTTTCATATTAATCCTAAAACCTGAAAAAAATATTTTTTGCGCTATGACAAATTTTTAAAATTTTTGGAAATATAATCTTTATTGCAACCAAAAATTCCGATGGACACTCTGCCGAAAAAACAATTGCCAAAGGGAACAACCGAACTGGGTGAGGTTTGTGACCCTATGTGCCTTGTGCTAAATATTGTTTTTTGAGAGGTAAGAATCGGAGGTTCGACTCCAAAAGTCTTAATCAAGCAATAAAAAATGCCGATGGCCGGAGTCGAACCGGCACGGATTTTAAGGTCCGCAGGATTTTAAGTCCTGTGCGTCTACCAATTTCGCCACCTGGGCTTATTCAGTTAAATGGTGACCCGCAGGCGACTCGAACGCCTGACCCTCTGATTAAAAGTCAGATGCTCTACCAACTGAGCTAGCGGGTCATACCTTATGGCTGGGGTAGCTGGATTCGAACCAGCGCAATGACAGAGTCAAAGTCTGTTGCCTTACCGCTTGGCTATACCCCATTCATTAGATAGATGGTGGAGAGGAGTGGATTCGAACCACCGAACCAAAAGGAACTGAGTTACAGTCAGCCGCGTTTAGCCACTTCGCTACCTCTCCATCATGGTGCCGGCTAAAGGACTTGAACCCTCAACCTACTGATTACAAGTCAGTTGCTCTACCAATTGAGCTAAGCCGGCATTTAAAAAAATGGTGGAGGTTAACGGGCTCGAACCGCTGACCCTCTGCTTGTAAGGCAGATGCTCTCCCAACTGAGCTAAGCCTCCTTGACTAGTGCCCACTTATAATAACATCTCTATACCTTTACGTCAACAGTTTTTTGTAATTTTTTTTATTTTTTTGTTAAATTTATTTTTTTACCTATTCTATTTTCTTTTTTCACCTTTTTATTATGTTATTATTTGTTATAATAGAATCGTAAAATAAGCAAGATGCTATGGAGGATATAAAAATGAAAGTACTCGTTGCTGGTGGTGCTGGTTATATTGGTAGCCACATTTGTGTAGAGTTATTACAAGCAAATCACGAAGTTGTAGTGATTGATGATTTCTCTAACTCAAAACCAGAAGTCTTAGGATATATTAAAGATATTACTGGAAAAGAAGTAAAGTTTTATGAATTCAATATTTTAGATGAAAAGAAAACAGAAGAAGTTTTTAAAGAAAATGATTTAGATGCTGTTATTCACTGTGCTGCTTTTAAAGCAGTTGGAGAATCTGTTGAAAAACCTATTGAATATTATACAAACAATTTAACAACAACTTTAATTGTTGCTAAAATGATGAAAAAATATCATGTCAACAATATTGTTTTTTCATCAAGTGCTACAGTTTATGGAGATCCTGAAGTGGTTCCTCTTACTGAAGATTGTAAATTAGGTGAAACAACAAATCCATATGGAGCAAGTAAAGCAATGATGGAAAGAATTTTAACAGATGTACAACATGCTTGTCCTGAAATGTCAGTTACTTTATTACGCTACTTCAATCCAATTGGTGCCCATGAATCTGGATTACTTGGAGAAGATCCAAAAGGTATTCCAAATAACTTAATGCCTTATATTATGAAAGTAGCTGCTGGAGAACTTCCTTGTTTAGGTGTCTTTGGTGATGATTATGATACACCTGATGGTACAGGTGTACGTGATTATATCCATGTTGTTGACCTTGCTAAAGGACATGTTCTAGCAATTGAAAAATACAACAAACCTGGATTACATATTTGTAACTTAGGAACTGGTCAAGGATATAGTGTTTTAGAACTTGTTCATGCTTTTGAAAGAGTAAATGGTGTTAAAGTAAAATACGAAATCAAACCTCGTCGTGCCGGAGACATTGCTACATGTTATGCAGATCCTACAAGAGCCAAAGAAGAACTTGGTTGGGTTGCTACTAGAGGCATTGATGAAATGTGTAGAGATACATGGAACTTTGCTAAAACAAGAATGAAATAGCCTCTGGCTATTTTTTTTATTGTTTATATAGGTGAAATTTGATATTATAGAAAAGTATAAAAGGAGGAACTTCTATGGATTTTTTTAAAAAAATCGGGAAAGAAGTGAGCGTCTTTGGGCTTGTATTTGTAGTTTTTATTGCATTATTTGCTTATAGACAAGCAACACATGTTGAACTTTCAACAATTTCCCAAGATAAATTAGAAGAAAAAATCAAAGATAAAGATAGTTTTGTAGTCGTTGTAGGTAGTGATAAGGATAATACGACATTGAACTACAAAAATGTTTGCTTAAAATATTTAGAAAAAAATCATAGTGATAAAATTTATTATGTAAATTTAGCTAAAGAAAATAATGCAACAACATACATTCAAAAAACTTTTAAAACAGATGACGGAACAATTCCTTCAACATTCGTTATGAAAAACGGAAAAGTAAAAGTTCAAAAATCTGGTTCTTTATCATATTATAGAATTGCTGAATTATTTAAATAAAAAACGAACTCATATTTGAGTTCGTTTTTTATAACAATTCTTTTACTTGTCCATCTTGAACATAGACCCTTGGTACACGTTTAGAAATCAAACATAAAACTTCATAAGAAATCGTATCTAGATCTTTCGCCATACTTTCAAGAGAAATATGTTCACCAAAAATTTCCACTTGATCTCCTATTTTTACATTTTCATCTACTCTAACCATCATTTGATCCATACATACACGTCCTACAATTTCATAATACTTACCATTGATATATACTTTACGTCCTTGATTTTTTCTAATAAAACCATCTGCATAACCAATTGGTAATGTTGCAATGTATTCATCTTCTTTAGCCGTATATGTTAAACCATATCCCACTTGATCTCCTGCTGGTATTTTTTTAATCATTGCTACTTTTGTATAAAGTGACATTACTTGTTTGAATTTTGTTTCTTCTTCACCATTTGGTGAACATCCATACATAGTAATTCCTAATCTTCCCATATTTGATTTTTCATCATGATGATAGGTCATTGCTGCTGAATTACAACAATGAATATATTTGAATTTACAATTACCTATCATTTCATAAAATAAACTTCTTTGTTTTTCAAAAGCAACATCATCTCCATCAGCTGTCGCAAAGTGTGTAAAGATTCCTTCTACATTAAATTTATCAGGATCAACTAGTTTTAATAAAGTTGATAATTCTTCTTTAGACATTAAACCAATACGATGCATTCCTGTATCTAATTTAATATGCACTTTTAATGTTTGTCCCTTATCAATTAAATGATCCAATAATTTTAAATAAGCAACTGAAACCATTGTTAAAGAAATATCATATTTAATAGCTAAATCAATATCTTTTTTACTTGTTGGAATAGCTCCTAAAATCAATATCCCTTTATTAATTCCTAATTCTCTTAACTCAATTGCTTCTTGAAGTGTTGCAACAGCAAACATTTCAATATAATCAATATCCTTTAAAAAACTAGCAACTTCTTTATACCCATGACCATAAGCATCCGCTTTAATCACAGCCATCAACGGTCTTTTAAATTCACTATGTGCTAATTCAACATTATATTTTAAATGGTCTAAATCTACAATTGCATACGTGTCACGCTTTAAATTCATAAAGACACCTCCAAACAATAGTATAATCCAACCCATTTCATAATTCAATTTGAAATCTCTTTATTTTGTCGATGAAGTTTGCATACTTGTCATGACTGAAAGCATTTCTTCTTTCGTTAAATCTTGTGAATATAAAGAACACATCATTCCATGATACATCATCGATAATTTTCCAGGTTGATAATATGCAAACCCATCTATTAAATCGATCACTTCATCATCAGAAAACTGCATTACTTGTTGATCATTTACTTGTGTTTCTACCATTGTAAAACTTTTATCACCACTAAATTTTAAAATATGATTTTTATCCCCTTCTATTGAAGACACTGTTTCACTTTCTAATTTAGCTCCTAATAGAGAAACTGGATATAAAACATCATTATTTGCGGATGTTTTGACATCCTTTTTTGATTCTTTCAATGCTTGATTTTGATTAAAATGTTTCTCTTTAAAATTTTTATTTTTATGAAATTCATTTACTTTACAAGTAACAATTTCTGTCTCATCTTGATCTAGACATAAAACAATCAATGGTTTTAATTTTTTATCAAAAATAACTTCTTGTTTAACAATTCTTGTATCATTAGGGTATTTCACCTTTGCTTCTACTTGATATCCTTTTTCA
>OMBA01000745.1_pt1 | contig 14904 bp, 10 predicted proteins | sample 1673441 | NCBI WGS metagenome assembly OMBA01 (sample SAMEA103958111, study PRJEB25191) | human gut metagenome | biome: human-associated habitat [ENVO:00009003]; feature: intestine environment [ENVO:2100002]; material: feces | place: Germany | collected 2013/2015
TTTTTTATGTCGAATCTCTATAATTTCAGTCTTATTATTTAAAACGTGCCAAAATTCTCCGTCCCCAATGGCACATTAGGTTGACAATTTTTCTCTTACATACTCATAAATCATTATGCTTGCTGCTACTGAGGCATTTAAACTTTCTGTTTTTCCTAGCATTGGTATTTTAACTCTTTGGTCTGCTAAGTCTTGTATTTCTTTTGATACTCCTTTTGCTTCATTTCCAATTATTATTACTTTTTTATTGTATTTTATATCATATACACTTTTATCGGTGTCTAATGATGTTGCTACTACTTCAAATTTATGTTTTTTTATCATTTGCAATGTTTTAGCCAAATTATCAGTTGTTATTATATTCATTCTAAATATGGCTCCCATTGTTGAGCGCACAACTTTTGGGTTATATGGGTCTGCACTGTCTGCTGATAGTATTATTTGCTTTAAGTTTGCACTGTCTGCTGTTCTTAATATTGTTCCTAAGTTACCTGGATCTTGTATTCCATCTAATGCAAGTATAATGTCTTCTTTGTAATCTATTTTGTCTATGCTATCTCCTTTTTCAACTACTGCAAGAATTCCTTGTGGGTTTACAACATCTGTTATAGAAAGGAATAGCTTTTTAGTTACATATATACAACTATATTTTGCAATTTCATATAGAAGTGATTGTTCAAAACTTTCAGTATATTCGCAATCTTCACATACAACAATAGTTTTTATATTTACTGCTTCTTCAATTGCTTCTCTTACTAATTTTATTCCTTCAACTATATATTCGTTTGTTTCATCTCTAAACTTTTTATCTTTTAGCTTTTTGATATATTTAATTTGTTCATTATCTTTACTTGAAATTACTTGCATAACTTTTCCTTTCTAAATTTCAATTACAGTATTCAAAAATTCTTTAGCTTTTTCTATGATGTTTTCATTTTCTTTAATTCGTAGTGTGACATAAGGTTCTACTGCATTAGAGAACTTAACTAGCATAGGGTATTTTGTAATTAAAGTGTTTACCATTTCTGGTTTGATTTTTTCTTTTACGAAATAGAATACAATTCCGTTTTCTTTTTGAGCTATTTTTAAGATGTTTGCTTTTCTTGCAAGTTGTTTTATTCTTGCAATATCTATTAAGTTTTCTAATTCTTTTGGAAGTCTACCATATCTATCAATAACCTCATCAATAACATTTTGAAGTTCTTCTTCTGTTCTGCATAAAGCAATGTTTTGGTATATTTCAATTTTTTGACTACTATTTTCAATAAAGTTATCTGGTATATAGCTAGAAACAGCTAAGTCGATTTGTACATCTTGTTCTTCTACTACTTCTATTCCTTGCATCTCTTTTATAACTTCATCTAGCAATTTACAATATGTATCATAGCCGACTTGCTCTATGTGTCCATGTTGCATTTCTCCAAGCATACTTCCTGCTCCACGAATTTCCAAATCTCTCATTGCTATTTTAAATCCTGAGCCAAATTCAGTAAATTCCTTAATAGCTTTTAAACGTTTATCAGCAACTTCTGATAATAGTTTATCTCTTTTATATGTTACATAAGCATACGCTTGTTTGTCACTTCTACCAACTCTACCTCTAATTTGGTAAAGCTGTGCTAAACCTAGTCTATCTGCATTTTCTACTATTATAGTATTAGCATTTGGTATATCTATTCCAGATTCTAATATTGTAGTACATACTAGTACATTTATCTCGTGATTTATAAAGCTTTCCATTATTTCTTCTAGTTCTCTACCACTCATTTTTCCATGAGCAAATCCTACTTTAGCTTCTGGAACTAACATTGATATTTCATTTGCTTTTTTCTCAATACCTTCTACTTGGTTAAATAGGTAAAATACCTGTCCACCTCTTTCAATTTCTTTAGTTATTGCCTCTGTTATTACTTCTTGATCATATTCAAGAACATAAGTTTGTACTGGTTTTCTGTTATGAGGTGGTTCATATATAACTGACATATCTCTAACGCCAACTATTGACATGTGTAGTGTTCTTGGTATTGGTGTTGCTGTCATTGTTAAAACATCTATATTTGTTCTTAATTTTTTTATTTTTTCTTTATCTTTAACTCCAAAACGATGTTCCTCATCTATTATTAAAAGACCTAAATCCTTGAAATTAACATCTTCACTTAGTAGTCTATGTGTTCCAACAATTACATCAACTTCACCTAATTTAAGTTTCTTTATAATTTCATCTTGTTCTTTTTTAGTTTTAAATCTATTTAATAACTCAACATTTATAGCAAATTCTTGCATTCTAGTTTTAAATTCTTCATATTGTTGATTTGCAAGTATTGTAGTTGGCACTAAATATGCAACTTGTTTTTGGTCCATAACAGCTTTAAATGCTGCTCTTATTGCAACTTCTGTTTTACCATATCCTACATCTCCACATAAAAGTCTATCCATTGGTTGTGGTTTTTCCATATCCTTTTTTACATCTTGTATACATCTTAATTGATCATCTGTTTCTGTATATGGAAAACTATCTTCAAATTGTTTTTGCCAAGGAGTATCTGGTGAAAAACTAAATCCTTTTATTTTTTGACGTTTGGCATATAGCTCTATTAAATCTTTTGCAACCGCTTCTAGGTTCTTCTTTACTTTGCTAGTTGTTGCACTCCATTCTTTTCCACCCAGCTTATTTAGTCTAGGAGATGAATTATCTCCTCCACCTATATACTTTCTAACACTATCTAAGCTATTTGTAGGAACATATAGAATGTCATCATTTCTATATTTAATTTTAATATAGTCTTTTGTTACACCATCTGCTGTAATTGTATTTACTCCTATAAATTGTCCTATACCATGTGTTTGGTGTACTACTATATCACCTGGTTTTAAATCTGCAAATACAATTTTTTCGCTATCTTTAAATGTACTAGATAATTTCTTTTTTCTTTTTACAGGTTCTTCAAAATTATTTTGCAGACTAATTACTATTAAGTTTAAATCATAATTTTCAAATCCAGAAGAAAAACCTCCAATTGTTACTATAATTTCTCCTGGTTTAACATTTTCCGCTTCTTGTTCATATTTATAGTTTATTTGATTTTCTTTTAAAATGTTGCATAGTTTTTTAGCACTTATTTCGTTACCAGCAAGTAATACTACTTTCTTTTTATTTTTTTGATATGTTACAATATCTGCAAGTAATAAATCTAATTGTAGGTTATAGAAGTTGATTTCTCTAGTTTCAAAATAGTATTTTTGAATGTTTTTAATTGAGTCATTTTGTTCTAAATATATTATTTGTTTTTCTTCAAAGTTATATTCAAATTTACTAATGTTTTCAATTGCTTCTGGCACAAATTTTTCTTTTTCAACTAATGATGCAATTAATTTGTTGTTATCTTCTATTATGTTTGTTTTTCTTTGATTTATTTTGGTCTTTTCATCTAATAAAAGTAAATATTCATCTGACATATAGTCTAAAAATGAAGCCTGATTTTCATAAAATTCATTAAAATATTTATTGATTTTAGAAATATAATCTCCATTTTTTATAAGTTCTATGTCTTCTATTTCTTCAGGATATTTTTCTTGTATATTTTTTACCGCTTCTGATAAATCTTGTACTATCAATTCATGCGCTGGGAATATAGTTATTTCTTTTAGCATTTCTGTTGATCTTTGTGAAGATATTTGAAAAAATCTAATTGAATCAACTTCATCTCCCCAAAACTCAATTCTAACACCAATTTTTTCTGATAATCCTACATCTACTATTCCGCCACGAATACTAAATTGTCCTTTGTTTTCAATTAGGTCACTTCTTTCATAACCAAGTCCAACTAGTTTTTCTTTAATTCCATCTAATAAATATGTTTTTCCAACTTCAAAATCTATAACATTTTGATACAAAGTGTCTTTAGCAACCATTTTTTGCATAACAGCTTCTATTGTTGTAACTATTATTATTGGTTCTTTTTGTTTTTTAGCCAAATACATTTTGTTTAATACATCAATTCTTTTATATTCAATTTCTTTACTTTGTGCAACATAGTCATAGCTTGTAATCTCTTTTTTAGGAAAGAAGTATGTTTGCTTTATAAGTTTCTTTAAGTCTTGATATAACTTACGTGCCTGTATCTCATTATATGTTACTAACACCATTGGTCTTTTAGTTTCATTAAAAATACCTGCTAGTACATGTAGTTTTTCAACGTCAACCAAGCCCGATATAGCTATCGGGCCTGTTTTACTAATTTGTTTTGTGAGTTCTTGGAACTTTTTATTTTCTTCCAATGTTTTAATTAAAAAGTTCATCTTGAATTATCCTTCCACAAAGTATTGTTTATACCAAATCAAGAAGCAATATATTGTATAAACTTTTCTATGTGTCATTGCTTTTCCTTCATAATAGTCATTTAAAAGTTTAACTATTTTATCTGTATCAAAGAATTTTGCTGCATATTCACTTTCAAAAGTTTCTTTTACTTTGTTATACCATTTTTCTTCTTTTAGCCAATATTTGAATGGAACCATAAATCCTTTTTTCTCTCTTTGTGCCCATTCTTTTGGAACTATTTTAGCTGCTGCTTTTCTTAGTGCATATTTTGTTGTGTCTTTTCCAACTATTTTATATTCTCTTGGTAGTTTAGAAGCGGTATCAAATACAACTCTATCTAATATAGGAACTCTTAATTCAAGTGATGCTGACATAGTCATTTTATCTGCTTTTAATAAAATATCATTTGGTAACCATAAATGCATGTCTAAGTATTGCATTTTTATTAAGTCATTTTGATCTTTTACTTTTGCAAATATTGGAGCTGTAACATCTTTAAAACTAATATTAGTTTTGTATTCTGGTTTTAATACATCATTTGCTTGTTCATCATCAAATATAAATGCTTGACCAATATAGCTGTCTTCAATTGGTGTTCCTTCTGAAATTAAGAAGTTCTTTCCTTTTATGTTTGGTAATTTCTCAGCAAATTTTTTCATTTTTGCTCTAAATGAAAGTGGTAGTTTTTCATAAGCATTATAGAATTTTGTTCTATGGTATGTTTGATATCCACCAAATAATTCGTCTGCTCCTTCACCAGATAAAACTACTTTTACATCTTTTGCAGCTAACCTTGATAAATGATATAAAGGAACTGCTGAAAGATTTGCATGTGGTTCATCAGAATAATATTGCACATCTTCTAATGAATCAAAAAATTCTTCATCAGATATAATTTTGCTTGTATTTTTTATCTCTAAAATTTTTGATAAATCTTTAGCATAAACTGTTTCGTCAAAATTATCATAATTAAATCCTACTGTATATGTTTTGTCTGGTTTTGCATAAGATACAACATAACTTGAATCCACACCAGAAGATAAAAATGAGCCTACCTCAACATCTGCTATTCTATGATAATCTATTGAGCTTGTTATTGTTTCATGTATACTATTTACAGTTTCTTCAAAGTTTTTCTTTTCTTCTATAAAGTTAAATGTATTGTATTCTGTTACTTCTAATTTACCATCTTTATAAGTAAATTGATGACCTGGCTTTAGCCTATATACTCCTTTGAAAAATGTTTCGTCTAATGCAGAGTATTGGAAAGTCAAATATGTTTTTAAAGCCTCTTCATTTAATTCCTTTTTAAATTTTGGATGTGGTAAAAAGCTCTTTATTTCTGAGCCAAATATAAACATACCATCTCTGTTGTAATAATAAAATGGTTTTATTCCAAAATTGTCTCTTGCACCAAAAAGAACTTTGTTTTTAATATCCCATATTACAAATGCAAACATTCCTCTAAGTTTTTTAGTAATTTCTTGTCCATATTCTTCATATCCATGAAGAATAGTTTCTGTATCAGAATTATTGGCAAAAACATGGCCTTTTGCCATTAAGTCTTCTTTTAATTCTTGATAATTATATATTTCTCCATTAAATAAAATAACCATTGAGCTATCTTCATTAAACATTGGTTGATGTCCATTACTTAGGTCTATTATACTTAATCTTCTAAATGCTAGAGATATTTTATCATCTTCATAAAAACCTTCATCGTCTGGTCCTCTATGTTTTATAGTATCTGACATACTTTTTATTATTTTTCTATCTTTTTCTCCATCTTCAACATATCCTACAAATCCACACATATTTTATCTCCTCTTTTCCTTTTTGTAGTATACACAAAAATGCCATTATTTGCAAGATATATTTATGATTTATTTAACTACCTCGCTCAGTACTTTTGCCAGATATTTCATACTTACTAACGTTTGATCCAATGTATTACCTGTTGCACCCACTTCTATAATTGTAGCTGCTTTTGATACATGTTGATTATATCCAGAGCCTCTTAGTATTATTGGTTTAAATAAACCTGGGTATAATTCATTTGCTTTTTTTTGTACTTTTATCGCAAATTTCAAATTTTGTGCCCAGTTTTCGTGCTTTATACTACTTTCATTTCCTCCTATTACAAACATAAGTTGTGCAGCATATTCTTCTCCAATCTTCACTGTTGGAGCATAAGTGCTATCTCCTATTGCATCTCTATGTAAGTCTATTACAACATCTGTGTTTTTGTTTTCATCTAGTAGTTTCGTTACTGTTTTTAAAGAACTTGCATACGATCCACTATATGATGGGTAATCATGATAACTTTCGTCATGTATTACATTATACCCATAGCTTTTCAGTTGTGCTTCTAGTTCATTTCCAACTCTTATAACTGAATACTTTTTATCTGTTGTTCTAAAGTTACCTGTTTTCTTATATTGATATTTTTCACTTGGAGTATAGCTTTCACAAGAGTGAGTGTGAAATATTAAAATATTCTCTTTATTTACATTGATATCTGGTTTTAATATTTCATCAGTTAATTTATATTTAACTTCATTTTTTATCTTTACTCCGTTATATTGTATAGTATATTTATTAGGCACATTCGAGCTTTGTACTTCTGTCTTTAAACCAGTTTCCGCTTTTTGTATAATCTCATCTTCTTCATCTTTTTTATCATTTTTTATTGTACCACTTTTTTCTTTGTCTGATAATGACAATGCTTTTAATTCCATATTTAGTGCTAATTTAAGTGGCTCTATTAATGTTTCTTTTGTATTTTGATTTTCCATATTGTTTATATTCGTTACTGGAAGTGCTGAATTTAAACATATTTTAAATAAAGTTTTATTATCTATCTCATTAACTTTTCTTTTTATTTCGTCTTTACCCTGTGAGAAATATTTTACAGTGGCTAGAATTATAACTATTAATATTGTAATTTTAAAAAAGTATTTTATAACATCTTTTACATTGACTACTGCCATGTTTATCATAAAAAATTTCTCCTTTGTCCATATACTATTAACTAGTATATTCATGAACAAAGGAGATTATGAATAATTCTTTTAAATTAGTTAATTGGATTTTCGAACCTTATATTTGCTGGATATTCAATCTTATCTTTTACCAGTATAATATGTTGTATTGTTCTTCCTAGTGAAAGAGCTCCATCTGTTTTGCCTATTTCATATAAGTACCTATTAATATGAGATGTCCATATAAGATTGGCTTTTTCTCCATTTTCCAAACTTCTTTCTTCAATAAGTGATGATACGTCTATTTTTTCATTTTCATATATAATATATGCATTTTGAAATGTAGTATCTTGTTCTAAACGCAAATTATACAAAAATGCATAAGTGCCCCTACCCTTTTCTGGTTCTATACTTTTGGCTTCGTAAGCAGGCATATTAGCATCTACATTTGTTACTTCTACTTTTTTATAATATGTTTTTCCCGTTATCAAGTCTTGTATCTTAAAAGTATATGTTCCATTTTCGGTTGCTATATATGTGCCAGATATTTGCTCATCTGGATTTATTACAGAGTATCCAATTATTTCTCCAGTACTTTTATCTAAATATAAAAATTCAAGTTGTTCTCCTAGTATTGCTTCAACATTAGTAAGTCCATCAACATTTTTTACGCTCTGTACCCAATTCCAAAAAGCATTCTCTGTTTCCTTTGCAATAATTTCTTCGTTTTTCATCCACTTAAGAACATCTTCAAATGTTTGGCAGTTTGCAGTAGAATCTTCTTTATTAATAAATGGTACCATTTTTTCCTTTAGCATTTCTTTTTTTCTTTCATCACTTAGTGATTTTAAATATTTAATCAAATCTTCTTTTGTTTTTATATTTGTTATACCTTTCATTGATTCTACCTTTAGTTTAACAGCTCTTGCTTTCTCATTTTCTGGTGTTTTACTTATTACTATTTCTACATCACTATAGCTTATTTCTTTTATAATAGTTCCATCTTTTTTCTTTATTATTATTTTTTCTTGTTCTTTATCAATTTCATCTTCTGTAACTAACTTTTTGCTAATTAAATCTTCTAGCATTTTATCTGCATCTTCTTTTGATTCATTTATTGATGTATTTATAAAATTACTTTGTTTCCAATTTGCAACCACTTCTTCTACTTGTGCAGCTCTTATTTTTAGTCCTGAATCTTGTGCTTTTTCTATGAGTCCACTGTCACTAAATAGTACATTTGTTGATACTCCTGCTAATATTAATAATACTACTATTGTTACCACTAGTGCTATTAAAGTAATACCTTTTTCTTTTTTTAGTTTCATATTCACTTTTCCTCCCTTTATTTAACACGCAAAAGGAAAAACTGTTTTTGCTTACAGTCTGCCTTGTTTTCATTGTCAATAAAGCTAAAAATTTTAGCTTGCTTATTTATTAGAATGTAGTTTTCTCCTACAACCATAAGGTTTTTAGTTTTCATTTTATACGTGCCTCTTTCTATTTTTCATTTGAGTTTTCTCTTTAATTATAATAGCATATCTCTTTTACTTTTTAATCTTTTTGTAGCTATTATATAATCTCACAAATTTTCTTTGCATCTAATTCCACAGATGTTTCGTCACCTGTATTCATATTTTTAACTTTTACTGTGTTAGTATTGATTTCATCTTCGCCAATAACAACAACATAAGGGATTTTCAATTTATCAGCATATTTAAATTTTGCTTTTAATTTTTTATCATTTAAATATACTTCTGTATTTATTCCTTCTTTACGTAAGTTACTTGCTAATTGAATAGCTACAGTCATATCTTCTAACATTGGTATTATTAAAATGTCTGACATTGAGTATTTGTCTGATTTTATAAGTTGCAACTCATTTAATTTATAAAATAATCTTGTTAGCCCAATTGAAATTCCAACACCTGGTAGTTTTTGATCTGTATAATATCCTGCTAAGTTTTCATATCTTCCTCCAGAACATACACTTCCAATCTCTTTATAATCATTTAAAAATGTTTCATATACTGTTCCTGTGTAGTAGTCTAAACCTCTTGCAATAGTTAAATCTATTTTAAAATGTGTATCTGGCACACCAAATACTCTGATATATTTTACTACTTGTTCTAATTCAGCTAATCCTTCTACAAACATTTCTTCTTTTATGCCCAATTCTTTTAATTTAGCAATCTTCTCATCTGTTGTTCCATCGATTTCAATAAATTTTAAAATTCTATCTATTGCTTGTTCATCAACACCTATTTCTTTTAGCTCTAATATTACGTTTTCTTTTCCTATTTTAGCAAGTTTATCAATAGTTCTCATTATATCAACTGCATTTGGTTCTTGATTTACCTCTCTGAATAAACCATTTAATACTTTTCTATTATTTATGCAAATAGTAAAGTCATTAAATCCTAAATCTGATATTAGGTTATATATAACACTTGGAATTTCCGCATCATTTACTATTCCAAGTTCTCCATCTCCAATAATATCAATATCGCACTGATAAAACTCACGAAATCTACCTTTTTGTGTTTTTTCTCCTCTATATACTTTTCCTATTTGATATCTTCTAAATGGGAAACTTAAATTTCCATAGTTTTTAGCTACATATTTTGCAAGAGGTACTGTTAAATCAAATCTCATTGATATGTCTGTATCTCCTTTTGTGAAGCGGTAAATTTGTTTTTCGGTTTCTCCACCAGCTTTTGCCAATAACACTTCTGATAATTCTAGTATAGGTGTATCTAGTGGTAAAAAGCCAAAACGTTGATATGTTTTTTCTATTTTTTGTTTCATTTGTTCAAACAATATTTGTTCATTTGGCAACAATTCCATAAATCCTGCCAATGTTCTTGGTTCTGTAATCACATTCATCTTTCCTTTCTTTTTATTCTTCTCTTGGTTTTAACTCATCATAAATCGGTCTTTCTTCTTTTATCATTGTAGGCTTTCCATGTCCGTGGATACACTATTGTATCATCTGGTAACTTTAGCAGTTTTTCAGTTATTGAATTAATAATATCATCAAAGCTACTTGTTGGTAAGTCCGTTCTTCCCCATGTTCCATAAAACAATGTATCACCAGAAAATAACAACTTTTCTTGTTCACAATATAGTGAACTGCTTCCAAATGTATGCCCAGGAGTATGAATAACTCTAAATTCTATATCTCCAATATGTATTGTATCATTGTCATCTACTATAGAATCTGGTTCTAAATTAATATCTTCCATTCCAACATATTCTGTTAAACTAATATTCTTATTGCTTAGTCCTTCTGCATCTATTCTATGTATTAAAATTTTTCCACCTTTTTTATCTTTTAGTTCTATTAAAGCTCCAATATGATCACCATGGCAATGTGTTAAATATATGTATTTTAGTTTTGCCTGTAGTATGTCTAGCATTTCAATAATTTTTTCTGCTTCTCCACCTGGATCTATAACCATAGCTTCTTTTGTATTTTCATCTTGAACAATATAACAATTTGTAAGTTCGCAAATTGTTCCACTGTTAACTCTTAACTGTTTTAGTATCATCACTATTTTTCCTTTCCGTACTTTGCTGATTATTTTTAAAATCACTCTACTTCTTTCTCTTAACTTCGTACACACTATCAACTTTTCTAATCTGTTTTAATATTTTATTCAATTCATCAATATTTTCTACTTCTACTGTTACTTCTGTTATTGAAATTTTTTCTTTATTTGCTCTTGAAGTTACTGCTAGTAATTTACTTTTTGTTCCTTCTATTTCTCTAATAATATCTGCTAATAATCCGCTTCTTTCATTACCAAATATTTCGATATCAACACTATATCTAGTTTTTTCTGCTTCATACCAATAAACATCTATCATTCTGTTTTCTTCAGATAATAAATTGTTTACATTTACGCAATCCTTTCTATGTACTGATACTCCTCTTCCTTTTGTAATGTATCCTACAATTTCATCTCCAGGAACAGGGTTGCAACATTTTGATAATTTTACTAAGCAGTTATCTATTCCTTTAACAATAATTCCTGTTTTTGATGGTTTTGGCTTATATGCTCTTCCTTTTGAAAGTTCCTCTAATTTTTCATCTAAGTTTTCTGTTTGATGGTCCTTTTTGTACTCTTCTAGCATTCTAGCAACAATTTTTCCAGAAGATATTGCACCAAATCCAACACTTGCGTACATTTCATCTAATTCAGAATATTTATATCTATCTAATGCTGCTTGCATATATTCTGGTTTAGCAAGTTCTGCATGTGTCATTCCAATTTTCTTTATTTCTTTTTCGATTAAGTCTTTACCTTTTACAATATTTTCTTCTCTGTCATTCTTTTTAAACCATGCCAAAATTTTGCTCTTAGCTGTTGAACTTTTAATAAATTTGAGCCAATCTCTACTAGGTCCTTTTGATTGATCTGAAGTTATAATCTCGACAATATCACCATTTTTTAATTGAGTTACTATTGGCATCATTTTACTATTTATTTTAGCCCCTGTCATGTGATTACCTATTTCAGCATGTATATAATATGCAAAGTCAATTGGTATACTACCTTTAGGAAGTGCAATAATTTTTCCTTTTGGAGTAAACACATATACTTCGTCTTCAAAAAGTTCTGTTTTTAATGTATTTAAAAACTCATCTGGGTCTTGCATATCTTTTTGCCACTCTAATGTTTCACGAAGCCATGAAAGTTTATCTTCTTCAACCTTTACATTAGCTTTTTTATTTCCCATAAAGCTAGCCTCTTTGTATGCCCAGTGAGCAGCAATACCATATTCAGCTATACGGTGCATGTCCCATGTACGAATTTGGACTTCAAAAGGTGTTCCTTTTGGTCCTATTAACGTAGTATGCAATGATTGATACATATTAGGTTTTGGTACTGAAATATAATCCTTAAATCTTCCTGGCATTGGATTATATAGCTCATGTACTATTCCTAAAACTGCATAGCAATCTTTGATTGAATTAACTATTACTCTAAGAGCAAATAAGTCATATACTTGATCTAGTGTAATATTATCTCTTTTTATTTTACGGTAAATACTATATAAATGCTTAGCTCTACCTGTAATTTCAGCTTCAATATGTTGTTTTTTTACTGCCACCCTTATTTGGTCCATAATCATATCAATGAATTTTAAACGTTCTTCTCTTTTACGATCAATTCCTTCTACTAATTCACGATAATCTTCTGGATATAAATATTTAAATGATAAATCTTCTAATTCCCATTTTAAAGAATACATACCTAAACGGTTAGCAAGTGGCGCATATAGTTCCATGGTTTCATTTGCATTTGCAATTTGTCTATCACGAGTCAAATATTTTAATGTTCTCATATTATGCAATCTATCTGCAAGTTTTATTAATATAACTCTTATATCCTTACCCATTGCTAAGAACATTTTTCTATAATTTTCTACTTGTTGTTCTTCCATGCTTGCATATTTTAATTTACTTAGTTTTGTTACACCATCAACTAATTCTGCAATTTCTTTTCCAAATTCATTTTCTAAGTCTTGTTTAGTTATATCAGTATCTTCTACAACATCATGTAAAAGTGCAGCACAAATTGTGCTATCATCTAATCCTAATGTTGATAATATATATGCAACTTGTACTGGATGAATAATATATGGTTCACCCGATTTTCTTAATTGCCCTTCGTGATGTGCTTTTGCATAATTGTATACTTTTCTTATAAGTTTACTATCTGATTTTCTATTATTTTTTTTAGTTGTAGTTATTACATCCTCTATTGTTATTTCTTTTATTTCTGACATATATTATTCACTCCTCTCTTTTTAGTTAAATTGTTTTTCTTATATCTTTTAAGTTGATTTGTATATTTTCATTGTCGCCAAAATCATTAATTTCTAAACTTCCAACAACGTCAACTCTATCTCCTATTAAATATTGTTCTGCTATATTTCCCATGTTAAATCCAATAGCATCTGCAATATAATTATCAATTCCTAATTTTAGTTTTATGTGTTTGCCTTCTGATAAAGTACGTATTGATTGTATTTTCATATTTTTAATTAAGAATAATGGCATTTTGTTAGCCTCACCATAAGGTTCTAATAGTTTTAAATCTCTTATATCTTGGATGTTTATTTTTCTTAAATCTATTTCTTTATCAATTTTTATAATTGGTATTATATCATTAATATGGCTATTTTGAACATATTCTTCAAATTCTTTCTTAAATTTTTCAAAATTTTCTTTTTTTACATTTATTCCTATTGCCATACTATGTCCACCAAATTTTTCTACATAAGTATTGCAATTCATAACAGCATCGTGTAAGTCAAACCCTGGTATACTTCTTCCAGAGCCCTTGCCTTCTTCTCCTTCAAAACATATTAAAATGCTTGGCTTAAAATATATGTCTGTGACCTTTGAAGCCACAATTCCTATAATTCCGTGATGCCATCCTTCTTTTCCAAGTATAATACATGGCACATCTTTATTTCCTTCCTCAATTTCTTGTATTGCTTGTTTAAATATTTGTTTTTCAGTTTCTTGTCTCTCTATATTGTACTGATTTAATCTTTCACTAATTTGCTTTGCTTCTTGTATATTATTTGTTAAAAATAATTCTAATGCTTCTTTTTCTTCTCCCATTCTTCCACAAGCATTTATTCTTGGAGCAATTCCAAAAGAAATTGTAGTAGAATTTATTTCCTTATAACCTGTAGATTCAAGTAAAGTTTTTAATCCAATATTTCTAGTTTTTTCAACTAGTTTAAGTCCTAGTTTTGTTATAACTCTATTTTCATCTATTAATGGTACAATATCTGAAATTGTACCGACACAAACAATATCTAAGTATTTTAAATACTCTTTTGCTTCTAAATTTAATTTTAGTGAAATTGATTGTATAAGTTTAAATACAACTCCAACTCCGGCTAATTGATTAAATGGATATTTATTGTCTTTTCTTTTTGCATCCACAACAGCTAAGCAATCTGGAATTATTTCTCCTGGTTCATGGTGATCTGTAACTATTACTTCCATTCCAAGTTCTTTTGCATATTCAATTTCTTCTATACATGATATTCCACAATCAACAGTAATTATTAAAGTATATCCTTGTTCTGAAATATTTTTTACAGCTTCTTTATTTAGTCCATAGCCCTCATTTAATCTATTAGGTATATATTCTCCTGTTTTAAGACCTTGTTCTTCTAAGAATTTCTTAAGTACTGTTACACTAGTTATACCATCTACATCATAGTCTCCATATATAATAATTTTTTCTTTATTTTGTATTGCTATTAATATTCTTTCAACAGCTTTCTCCATGTCAGGCATCAAAAATGGGTCATGAAAATCATCTCTTGTAGGATTTAAAAACTCTCTTATTTCATCTTTACTAATAATTTTTTTACTTGCAAGTATACTACCAATTAATTGGCTTAAGTTATTTTCTTCACATATTTTATTTATATCTTCTTCATTGATTTTACATATTTCCCATTTTTTATTCATTACTTTCTCCTATATATTATACAATTTGTAATATTGTACAACAAAATGTGCAAATTTAAAAGAGATAGCAATGAAATTTGAAAAAAAATTACAGA
>OMBA01000753.1_pt1 | contig 14736 bp, 18 predicted proteins | sample 1673441 | NCBI WGS metagenome assembly OMBA01 (sample SAMEA103958111, study PRJEB25191) | human gut metagenome | biome: human-associated habitat [ENVO:00009003]; feature: intestine environment [ENVO:2100002]; material: feces | place: Germany | collected 2013/2015
GAACACAATGGCTAACTTACCAATCAAGAACAATCCTACATTGAACCTCCAGATGGAGGCTCTTACAACATCAACTCCTGCACATGCAGACCGGTTTAACGAACGCTATCAGCAGTTACTTGAAAATGACAAGGCACTGCAGGTGGATGCCAAAATTTATGAGGATGACAAAAACGGAGCGAAGATCCGTCTGGGGATGGAAAATGGTCATCTTTATTATGTTCAGCTTCCTTCGGAAGAAGCTGATGGCACTGGAGAATAACGGATTCCGTTATATGATAACGGGATACGTTATAAAATAACAAAATAAGCAAAAATATGACGCATCGTGTTATATTATGCTGGAAATGAGGGAAAAAATGACGGAAAATAAGGTTTTTATTGCGGAGCAGGAAACCCTTTTGGAAGTGAAGGAGCAGACAGAGAAGCTGATCCGGAACCTGATCCCGACTGACGCACCGATCTATGGAATGGTTATTCACGAAGCATCAGATCTGAATCCAGCTACCCGTGTAGAATACTTGGGCGCTAACAAGGACTTTAAGCCTATGTCCATGAATATGGCTACTCATGCCATGGATTATGGCTCCTGGGCGGATTGGAGCTGGTTAAAAGCGAATGTGCCGGTTATGTGTGGGTGGGATGGAGAAATCAAATATTATCTGAATCCGGATGATTATACGAAGAAAGCAGACGGAACAGCTTCAGATGTATCAAATGCAAATTTTGCAGGAAATGCAATGGCGGTCATTAAGAAGATCTACAAAAAGGAATATAAGGTCGGTTCAGATCGTTATGTATACTTCTGCGAGCGGCAGGTTGATCCGGATTTCCAGCCGGTTGGTTTTAATGTCAAAGGAAAAGTTAGGGACTACATGCTCATTCCCATGTTCTATGGCTCTATTGATGGAAACGGAAGGATGAGAAGCATTGCAGGTCAGTGGAGCTGCCTGACTGCTTCAGGAAGCTCTTCTGATAATTCATCAGGAACCGCAATAGGCACTACAGAGCAGAACACAGCGATTTTGAAAACGAGTGCAAGCGGGTTATTCTTCGGCGGCCCGCTTACAAATACGTTAGCAGATATTTGTGTAATGCTTACGCGAAGCACAGATTCACAAAGTTCTTTTGGAAGCGGAATGTGCTCCAGCTATGTAGAGGATAAAGCCCAGCATTATGGAACTCAGATCAACAAGGTAGTTGGAGGCGGCCGGTTTTATGGATCAGATGATAATAAGTCTTTCAATAAGATTTTTCATAGCGCTGTTCTGGGCAGTTATATGCTTTGGCAGCGTGATCCGTATATGGTCGCGGTCAATGGAAGAATTAAGGTATCTACAGATTATACCTACAATCTGAGTGGAGACGGGTATCTGGATACAGGCTGCAACGTGACAGCAAACCATTACAATGCGACCATGCACGTAGTCAAAGGTTTTGGAGCGATTCCGTCAGAGGAAATTGAGGGAACTTCGGCAACTGGCTATTGTGATCATACTTGGGTAAACGCCACAATCACGGCGGTTTCGCTACGGTTCGGCAATTGCAATGACGGTCTTAATGACGGCCTCTGGGCCCGCACACTGAACAATGTGGCTGCTAACGCCTGGTGGAACTACGGGGCGTCCTGATTCTATCAAGAAACTATAAGTCCAAAATGTTACCGATAGTCATATACACCGCTGACAGTTGAAATACTGTTATATCCGCCTTTATAGGTTTTGGTGAGTGGAAATTATTCCGGTCAGGAGCTGCAAGTAGTGAGCAATGTTCGAAAGCGGCGAGGAGATAGAAGATAAAATGCATAAGTTCAAATATGACATTGAAAAAGAGACCGGCATTCCTTGGAAGAAAAAGAAAAGTTACAGATATTTATACACGCTGGCTTGCCAAAAGGGTGTTATCCTCCGGGCATTTAAGCGGATGAAGCGTGGAAAAAGTGACAGAAAAGATATTCAAATGGTGGAGGAAGATTTAGATGGATGGGTTGAGAAAATACAGAAAATTATCCAGAATACGAAGCCAGCCGGATGGAAGGTGGAAAATCCGGAACTGGAATTTAAACCACCAAAGCATAACCCGGTTATTATAAAAGAAGCTGGGAAAACAAGGGTCATATATGTACCGACAATGGTTGAATTGTGGATACAGCACGTTATTGTGCTAATTCTGGAGCCGATTATTCAAGGGAGCAGTTACCATCACAGCTATTCGTCTTTTCCCAAGCGTGGATCACATCGGGGAATGAAAGCGATGAAAAGATGGATTCAGTCTGGGAAAGGTATCCGGAATTTTGCACAGTGCGATATCCGACATTTTTATGACCATGCAAAGTATAAGTTTATCCGACCAAAACTGTTAAAACGTATCAAAGATGCTTTATTTATGTATCTGATAGATGTGTGCCTGACATGGTTTCCAGATAAGCTGCCACTGGGCTTTTATTTGTCACAGTGGCTGGCAAACTTTCTCCTGCAGGAGCTGGATTTTCTGATAAAGTGCAAGCTGAAAATAGCACACTTTATCCGGTATATGGATAATTTCACGATGGCAGATGATAATAAAAAGAAGCTGCACATGGCGATTGTATTCATTAAGCAGTGGCTTGGAAAAATCAGGCTGAAAATGAAAGGTGACTGGCAGGTGTTCCGGTTTGAGTACATTAAAAAGAATGGCAGGAGAACCGGCAGGGAAGTATCGGCAATGGGCTGGCTGTTCTATCGAAATCGGGTAATCATAAGAAAGCATACGCTGATACATATTGCGAGGATAGCAAGGAAACTCAATAAAAAGAAGATGGAAAAGAAGAAACTGGAGATTCTGGCACCGGCCGGGGAAGCGATGCACACACTCTGACACCTATGAGTGGTATCTGATGTATATTAAGCCACTTATAAGCGTGAGGGCGGTCAAACGCATCATATCTAAAATGGACAAGGAGGCAAATAAAAATGCAAGGATGGAAAACAGAGAATTGCTCCTCACTGCCTGAAACGTTGGAAATGGTAAATGCCAATACTTACATCCAGAGAAGAAATATCAATCGTATCGAACGAGACAGTATGGATGACAGCGAAGAGAAAGAAGTGGGCTATACATGCGAGTATCGTTTCCTGAGTGAAGAAGAGTATTATAATCTGATCCAGCAGGAAGAGAACACTGAAAAAGTAAACGAGAACATTCTGATCAGCATGGGAGCACAGGCAGAACTCTATGAAAAACTGCTCGCAACAGAAGAAAATCAGCTCATTATTATGAACGCAGTAGCGGAACTGTATGAAGCAAAGACGGGAGGTAATTAAGATGTTGGAACTGTATATTAAATTAGTAAAGGCTGGAAAAAGAACAATCGACAGTATTCCGGAGAAATTCAGGGACGATGTAAGAGCAGCAATCGAAGCTGCAGAAGATGCTGCGGAATAAACGATGAAATGCCGGAAAGGGTGGCTTTATGAATCTGTTGGCGGTGATAGACCTGTTGTGTGACATCACTACTCAGCAATCGGATCTGCTGAGAAAACTCGTGACTGAATTAGAACACACAAAGCAGGTTTCCCAAGAGGTCAAATCGTATTACAGGGAGGCTTTTGAAAACATAGAAAAGCAGTTGGATGTCAGTGAGTATAACTGTAGAAGAATTGAATAGTTGATAAACATTCAGGAAAATGTTGACGGGGTTTTTCTTGTAAATGAGGAGTCTGAAACAAGGCTCCTTTTTGAATGCAGCAAAGGTGTTTAAAAGGGCTTTCAAAGCCCTTTTTTAAATACAAAAAAATATGGAAGGAGACGCAGAAAATGGCAAGTTTAAGCAATGCAGTAACTATTATCGTGGTATTCGCAATCCTGATCCAGTTCCTTGTGGACAGAGTGAAGGAGCTTGTGGGTGACAAGGTAATGAACATCGTTAAGGCACCGGTATGGGCGGTAGCTTTCGGAGCGCTTTTTGCTTTGATGTTCGACATTGATTTCTTTGCTTTGATGGGCTACAGTTCACAGCTGCCTATTATTGCAAAGGTGATTACCGGCTTAATTCTTTCCTCCGGCTCTACCGGAGTACATGAGCTGGTAGCCAAGTTAAGGGAAAGCAGAGTGGACAGTTAGGAGGTACACAATGGGAAAGAAACGTATTTGTTTAGATCCAGGGCATTATGGAGAAAAATATAATGCCGGGGTCGTTTCTGGATATTATGAATCAGCGACAGTCTGGAAACTGACACAGTATGAGAAGGAATATCTGGAGCAGATGGGAATTGAGGTTCTCGTAACCAGAAGTAATATCAATGAGAATCCGGATCTGACAGCCAGAGGGAAAATGGCTGCCGGATGCGATCTGTTTGTGAGCAACCACACAAATGCCTGTGGTACTGAGGCAGTAAACAGAGCAGTGGCGATTCATTTTACAGATCGTAATGAAACTTTGGTTGATGATCAGTCCAGAGAATTTGCAGCACAGATTGCAAAGGTTATCCAGAACACAATGGGCGTGGACGGATATCAGATTTATTCGAGATTATCCGACAATGACAGAGATGGAAATGGAAAGAAAGACGATAACTACTATGGAGTGCTGAATGGCAGCTTCTTAGCCGGAGTTCCGGGCGTTATCGCAGAACATTCTTTCCATACAAATACTGAAGCTTGTAAATGGCTGATGGATGATAGCAATCTTCGTAAGCTGGCGAAGGCGTGTGCAGAATGCATGGCATCCTTTGTGGGTGCATCTGTGACAGTGGATACCGGTATTCAGGCGGTAGAGTTTGCGAATATGGCAGATACTGATATCGTGAAGCGAGTTGGCGAGTTATGTACTGCTGATATGAAGAACACCGGCATCCTTGCCTCTGTGTCAGCAGCACAGTTTATTCTGGAATCAGGATATGGAAAATCAGTGCTCGCACAGATGGCAAATAACTGCTTTGGAATGAAGTGCTCGTTATCCGGAAACACTTGGTCTGGAAGCTCATGGGACGGAACGAGTGAATATACCAAGGAGACGAAGGAATATGTAAATGGAGAGTATGTAACGGTTACAGCTGCATTCAGGGCATATCCGAATGTCGAAGCATCTATTGCTGATCATTCCGCATACCTGCTGGGTGCAAAGAAAGGCGAAGCACTTAGATACGCTGGTTTGAAAGGCGAGAAGGATTACAAGAAAGCGGTTCAGATCATCAAGGACGGTGGCTATGCAACTGCTCCGGATTATGTTAACAAGGTGTGCAGTATCATTGAAAAATACAATCTCACCGCTTATGATCAGCAGAAACAGACAACAGCAGAAAGCTGGTATCGTGTCAGAAAGAACTGGAGCGATGCCAAGAGCCAGATTGGAGCGTACCATTCGCTTGAATATGCAAAGACTTGTGTAGACAAGAATCCTGGTTACAGTGTGTTTGATGAAGCAGGTGTAAATGTATATCCTGAAAATGTGTTTGCTCCTTATATGGTGCGTGTGAAAATCAGCGATTTGAAGATGAGACTTGGAGCAACCATTGACACTGCTTCTGTTGGTCACATCCCGGTGGGCTCGTATACCATTGTGGAGGAAAAGTATGGAAAGGTAAGCAAATCCGGTGAGGAAGGCTTGTGGGGACGTATTAAGTCTGAACAGCCTTACAACGGAAAATATGTTCCGGTCTGGATCTGCCTTTCTTATACCGAGAAAGTGTAATAGGAATGAGTTTTGTCCGGGGGCTGAAATGCTCCCGGATTACCTGATTGAATGCCCCAACATTGAAAATCAGGAGGAAGAAGAATGAACAGTTTTATTGCATGGATTGGTGGAAAGAGGTTGCTTAGAAAGGCGATTATTGAAAGGTTCCCAGAGGAAGGCTTTGACAGATACATTGAGGTGTTTGGTGGAGCCGGATGGGTGCTGTTTGGCAAGGAAGTGGGAAAAGAACTGGAAGTATTTAATGATGCAGACAGCAACCTTATCAATTTGTACCGCTGCATCAAATACCACTGTGAGGAACTGCAGAAGGAACTTAACTGGCTGGCAATTTCAAGGGAACAGTTCTTTGACAATAAGAGCCAGCTGAATGCCAGAGGGCTTACAGATATCCAGAGGGCAGCACGATACTTTCACATTATAAAGGTGAGTTTCGGAGCTGACAGAAAGACCTTCGGAACGAATAAGAAAAACCTTACAAATTCGATTGAATATCTGGCAGAGGTGCAGGAGCGTTTGAAAAATGTGGTCATTGAGAACAGGGATTTTGAAAGCCTGATCCGGGTGTATGACAGACCGGGAGCATTGTTTTACTTAGATCCGCCATATCATGGCACCGAGAAATATTATGAAGGAGGGTTTTCACATGATGACCATATTCGTTTAAAGACCGTTTTAGATGGGATTAAAGGAAAGTTTATTCTTTCCTATAATGATGATGAATTTATCCGTGATTTATATAAGGATTATCACATCGAGGGAATAAGCAGGAACAGCAATCTAACGAACAAACTGAATGCTGATACATTCGATGAAGTAATCATCAAAAACTTTTAAACATTTTTTTTAGGGTATAAATAACGCAATACGTTATATTCTAACAAAACAATATTTAAAATTATGCCTCGTGATAAACTAAATAAAGGGGCATAAAATCATGGTTAAAATTCATCTATCAAGACTGCTTGGCGAGAAAAGATGGACTCAGAAGGATTTGGCTGATGCTACTGGGATTCGTCCGTCAACTATCAACGAATGGTATCATGAGCTTGTTCCTCGTTTGAATGTAGACCACATAGATAAAATCTGCGAGGCTTTAGACTGTACGATAACTGATCTATTGGAATACATACCAAATGAACGGAAGACGACTGGAAAATACTTGATTCTTGAAGAACATGGAAATCGTAAGCAGAAAAAAGAAAAAGACTAAGCCACGAAAGGACGTTTGAAAGGTTATTAAATATCTTTCAAGCGTCCTTTTTTAAATTCCTTTTTAAAAGTGGTTTTTGTATTTTATACGAAAAAATTTTGCGTTTTGTGCGCAAAGCAACAATCGTGCGTCCATGCGGACTTGGAAAAAGTAAGGCAAAAGATATCAGTGCATGCATGAAAATGCTAAAAGAACAGTACGGTGGAAAAGTGCCGGATGATTTTGATGCACTGTTGAAACTTCCGGGGGTCGGACGCAAAAGTGCGAATCTGATCATGGGGGATGTGTTCGGAAAACCGGCGATCGTCACAGACACACACTGTATCCGTCTGGTGAACCGCATGGGACTGGTAAAAGACATCAAGGAACCGAAAAAAGTAGAGATGGAACTGTGGAAGATCATTCCGCCGGAGGAAGGCAGTGACCTGTGCCACCGCTTTGTGATGCATGGCCGTGCTGTCTGCAATGCCCGCAAACCCGAATGTGAAAAGTGCTGTTTGAACGATATCTGCCGGTACGCGGCAGAAAACGCCGTTCTTACAAAAGAAACCAAGGAGGCTTCTGTATGATTACATTGTCTATCCTGATCGTCCTTGCCCTGATCTGCGCTCTGGTGGGCGTGCTGATGGGCCTGTTCTCTCTGATCGGCCTGCTGGCTTCCCTGCTCGTGGGCGTGCTGGTAGGCGCTCTGGCCGGTCACATTGCTAACCGTTTCATGGGCACCCAGACCTCCACCGGCCGCAACATTGTGCTGGGCATTCTGGGCAGCTTTGTGGGTGAGTTCCTGTTCGGCCTCATCGGCATCCATGCCACCGGCAGCATCAGCTCCTTTGTTATCTCGGTGCTGGGTGCCTGCGTCTGCATCTGGGTGGATAACCGACTGTTCCACGATCGTTGACCGGTTTTCTCTGGTTGTTTGTCTTTGCTCTCCCCTCCGGGAGAGCTTTTTTATTTTCCGCCCCTTGACAGTTATATCGAGAAGCGATATAATGCATCCATGATATATCGCATAGCGATACAAAGCGAGGTGATATAATGGAAAATCCGGCACTGACGGAAACCACCTACTACATCCTGCTTTCCCTCTATCATCCGCGGCATGGCTACGGCATCATGCAGGAGACCCAGCAGCTCTCCGGCGGAAGGGTACGGCTGGCTGCCGGAACCCTGTACGGTGCCCTGAATGCCCTGTGCGAAAAGGGGTGGATTTCTCCCCTGCCCATGGAAAGCGGGAGCCGCAAAAAAGAATACCAATTGACCTCCGCCGGGCTGAAGGTGCTCAAACAGGAGCTGGTCCGGCTGGAGGAGCTTGCTGCCAATGGCCGCGCCATTTTACAGGAGGAACAGGTATGAGTGAAACAAAAACGCTGCATCGGAATTTCTGGGTCTGGGAATTTGAAAAAGAAGAACGTTGGCTCAACGAAATGGCGCAGGAGGGCTGGGCCCTGCAGAATGCCGGGTTTTGCACCTACACCTTTGAAAAGACGGAACCCGGCCAGTACATCATCCGGCTTGCCATGCTGGACAGTTCCCCGGATTTTGAAAGTTTCATGGAAGAGTTGGAAGCACAGAGCGTTGGGCATTGCTTCAGTTGGGGATATTTCCGCCGCAGCGCCCAGCTAGGTTCCTTTGATATGTTTTCGGATGTGGATTCCCGTATCTCTCACCTGAACAAAATTGGACAGATGGTGAGGCTGCTCTGTCTGGCAAACCTTCTCATCGGCGTTACCAACACCTTCAGCGGTGCATCGCTGGCATGGCTGAACCTGCTTTGCGCCACGTTTTTGGCCTACGGGCTGGGACGTATCAGCAGCAAACGAGAGAGTCTGATGGAAGAACGTCAGCTCCACGAGTGATTTTTTCTCCTTGATGCGCAGGATCTTCAGAGTTTCCAAAAAGTTCATGTTTACCCGCTTGCATTCCGATGCAGGCGGGTATATTATTGTCATCAGCAAATAGTTATCATTTGTTAAGTATTTGTATCTGTTAAGTGATAAGGAGGATTCGTATGCCGCAGAAGAGCGCACCGGAACTGTTCGCCGTGGTCCATTATCTGCATCGGCTGAGCACAGAAGGCAAACGCGGTGCCAAAATGGCACTGGAAAGCTGCCCCAAGTGTCATTTCATCATGCTGGAAGGCGTGCTGATGACCATTGAAGAGCATGGCCAGAATGGCACCATCTATGTTTCCGATCTGGCCGCCGCTGTCAAACAGCCCCTGCCCGCTGTTTCCCGCGCGCTTCGCCAGCTGGAGCAGGATGGACTCATTGAGCGGATCACAGACCCCAATGACCGCCGCAAAACGCTGGTGCGCCCCACGGAAAAGGGGCTGGATGCCAGCCGCCAGGCCGAGGCCGCCATCAGCCGTTACTTTGAGCGGGTCATCTGCCGCATTCCGGAAGAGCAGCGGGAGCAGCTGTTCTCCCTGACCGGTGTGCTGCTGGAGGCTGTGGAAGCGGAAAATGCGGAGCAACAAGCAAAATTGAAGGGAGAAAACGAAAATGGGTAAAATTTTCAAGCAGCTGGCCCGCCACTGGGCCGCCTGCCTTGCCGTGGTGGCTCTGCTGTTCGTGCAGGCCTACTGCGACCTTTCCCTGCCGGATTACACGAGCAAGATCGTGGACACCGGCATCCAGCAGGGCGGCATTGAAAGCCCCCTGCCGGAGACTGTGCGCCAAAGCACACTGGATGCCCTCTCGCTTTTGATGGGCGAAGAGGATGCAGACGCACTGCAGAATGCCTACGGATATTATCTTCAGGACGACGGTGTTCTGAAGCTCCGCAGTGACCTGACCGATGCCGAGCGCACCGCTCTGGAGGAGGCCGTTACCACACCGGATATCGTGCTGTATATGGCGGCGGCGCAGAATGCCAACGCCCCTGCCGGGGATGAAGCGGAAGCCATGACCGCTGCTCCTACGGCAGAAGATCTGGATGCCGTTTGTGCCCAGTTCGCAGCCATGGCCCAGATGCCCGGCTTTTCACGGGAAATGATCCAGCAGCAGCTGGCCAGCGCCATGGAACAGGTGGACGAGACCACCCTTTCCAGCATGGCAAGTCAGGCCACTCTGCTGGTCAGCCTGGAATATGAGGCACAGGGCGTTTCCCATGATGTGCAGATGGTCTACCTCTTCCGTGTGGGCGGCCAGATGCTGGCCCTGACTCTGCTGATGGTGGTCGTTGCCATTCTGGTGGGCCTGATTGCCTCCCGCGTCTCAGCTTCCATCGGCCGGGAGCTGCGCAGAGAGACCTTCTCCTCGGTCATCCATTTTTCCAACGCTGAGATCGAGAATTTCTCCACTGCTTCCCTGATCACCCGCACCACCAACGATATCCAGCAGGTGCAGTTTACCTGTGTCATCCTGCTGCGCATGGTGGCCTACGCTCCCATTCTGGGCATCGGCGGCGTAATGCACGTCACCCAGGGCAATACCGGCCTTGCCTGGATCATCGTGCTGGACGTGGCCGCTCTGCTTCTGCTCATCACGGTTCTGATGAGCGTCGCCATGCCCAAGTTCAAGATCATGCAGACGCTGGTGGACAAGCTGAACCTCGTCAGCCGCGAGATTCTGACCGGCATCATGCCGGTGCGTGCCTTCAGCCGTGAAAAGTTTGAGGAGGAGCGCTTCGACAAGGCCAACAAGGACCTGATGGGCACCCAGCTGTTCACCAACCGCGCCATGGTGGCCATGATGCCCTTTATGACCCTGATCATGAACGGCACCAGCCTGCTCATCGTCTGGTTCGGCGGCAAGGCCATGGACAACGGCACCATGCAGGTGGGCGAGATGATCGCATTCATCACCTACACCATGCAGATCGTCATGTCTTTCCTGATGCTGGCCATGGTGGCCGTGATGCTTCCCCGTGCCGGTGTGGCTGCTGACCGTATCGACGAGGTCTGCCGCACCAAGGCTTCCATCCATGATCCCGACGCTGCCGCCGCAAAGCCCGCCCTTGAAAAGAAGGACTGGGATGGCGTGGTCCGGTTCGAGGATGTCAGCTTCCGCTTCCCCGGTGCCGACAGCGACGCGCTGGAGCACATCAGCTTTACCGCAAAGCCCGGCGAGACCACTGCCATCATCGGCTCCACCGGCTGCGGCAAGAGCACCCTGCTCAACCTGATCCCCCGCTTCTACGACGTGACCGGCGGCAGCGTGACCGTGGACGGCATCGACGTGCGCCAGATGCCCCAGGCACAGCTGCACGACCTGCTGGGCTATGTGCCCCAGAAGGGCGTGCTGTTCAGCGGCACCATCGACTCGAACCTGAAGTTCGGCGGGGAGCACATCACCGATGCCGATGTGAAAAAGGCTGCTGCCATTGCGCAGGCCACCGAGTTCATCGACGCAAAGCCCGAGGGCTACCAAAGCCCCATTGCACAGGGCGGCTCCAATGTGTCCGGCGGCCAGAAGCAGCGCCTTTCCATTGCACGCGCCATTGCCAAGGACCCCAAAATTTATCTGTTCGACGACAGTTTCTCGGCCCTGGACTACAAGACCGACGTGGCCCTGCGCCGCGCCCTGAAGGCCCAGACCGACAACGCCACCGTCATCATCGTGGCACAGCGCATCTCCACCGTGCTGCACGCAAACCAGATCCTGGTGCTGGACGAGGGCCGTCTGGTGGGCAAGGGCACCCATGCCCAGCTCATGGCCAGCTGCCCGGAGTATCAGGAGATCGCCCGCAGCCAGCTGAGCCAGAAGGAGCTGGACCTCAAATCTCTGAATACCGAAAAGGAGGGTGAGTGATATGCCAAGACCCGGACGCATGACCACCGAGCGCGCCAAGGACTTCAAGAGCACGCTGCGGCAGCTGATCGGCACCATGGGGCACTACAAGCTGCCCCTGATCACGGCCATTGTCTTTGCCATTCTGTCCACCATCTTCAACATTGCCGGCCCCAAGGTGCTGGCCAAAGCCACCACGGCCCTTGCCACCGGCTGGATCGCCAAGCTGCGCGGCACCGGCAGCATCGACTTTGTTTATATCGGCCGGGTGCTGCTGTTTTTGCTGGGCATGTACCTGCTGAGCAGCGCCTTCAGCTTTATCCAGGGCTGGCTGATGACCGGCCTTTCCCAGAAGGTCTGCTATGATTTCCGCCGCCAGATCAGCGAGAAGATCAACCGCCTGCCGCTGGCCTACTTTGAAAAGCGCACCGTGGGCGAGGTGCTGTCCCGCATCACCAACGATGTGGACACCCTGGGCCAGAGCCTGAACCAGAGCGTGACCCAGCTCATCACCAGCATTACCACCATGATCGGCGTGCTGATCATGATGCTGTCCATCAGCCCCCGCATGACCCTCATCGCCCTGCTGATCCTGCCGGTGTCGCTGGCACTGGTGCTGCTGGTGGTCAAGTTCAGCCAGAAGTACTTCAAGGCCCAGCAGGCCACCCTGGGTGTTGTGAACGGTCAGGTGGAGGAGGTCTACTCCGGCCACAATGTCATCAAGGCCTTCAACCGTGAGGCCGCCGTGCTGGAGGACTTCAACGCCGCCAACGACAAGCTGTTTGAATCTGCCTGGAAGAGCCAGTTCCTCTCCGGCCTGATGCAGCCCATCATGAACTTTGTGGGCAACCTGGGCTATGTGGCGGTGGCCATCGTGGGCAGCATCTTTGCCGCCAACGGCACCATCACCATCGGCGACATCCAGGCCTTCATCCAGTACGTCAAGAACTTCACCCAGCCCATCCAGCAGCTTTCTCAGGTGTCCAACATGCTGCAGAGCATGGCCGCTGCCGCTGAGCGGGTGTTCGAGTTTCTGAACGAGCCGGAAGAGGATCAGCAGGCAGACCCGGCCCGCCGGGCCGACCCCGGCTGCATCAACGGTCAGGTGACATTCAGCCATGTCCGCTTCGGCTATACGCCCGAAAAGACCGTCATCCACGATTTCAGCTGCGAGGTCAAGCCCGGCCAGAAGGTGGCCATCGTCGGCCCCACCGGCGCGGGCAAGACCACCATGGTCAAGCTGCTCATGCGCTTCTACGATGTGGACGCCGGCTCCATCACCCTGAACGGCCACGACGTGCGCGACTTTGACCGCAGCGCTCTGCGCGAGGGCTTCGGCATGGTGCTGCAGGACACCTGGCTGTTCAAGGGCACCATCATGGAGAACATCCGCTACGGCCGTCTGGACGCCACCGACGAGGAGGTCATTGCCGCCGCCAAGGCTGCCAACGCCGACCACTTCATCCGCACCCTGCCCGGCGGCTACCAGATGGAGCTGAACGAGGACGCCTCCAACGTGAGCCAGGGCCAGAAGCAGCTGCTGACCATCGCCCGCACCATCCTGGCCGACAACCGCATCCTCATTCTGGATGAGGCCACCAGCAGTGTGGACACCCGCACCGAGCAGCGCATCCAGACTGCTATGGACAACCTGATGCAGGGCCGTACCAGCTTCGTCATTGCCCACCGCCTGTCCACCATCAGGGATGCAGACCTCATCCTTGTCATGCGGGACGGCGACATTGTGGAGCAGGGCACCCACGACCAGCTCATTGAGGCCGGCGGTTTCTACGCTGACCTGTACAACAGCCAGTTTGAGGATGTTGTGGATTAAGCCACGCTCCCTTCTTTGAAAAAGGCTCAGGTTTTGATCAAAAACCTGAGCCTTTTTCTTTTGTCAATTCCTACCGGATGTGCTATACTTATTTTTGTGTCTTGAAGTAGGAAAGGAGTAACCACTCATGGAAACCACTCAAAAGCCCTACGCATTCAGCCGCAAGGTATTCTGCGAGGGGATGCGGGATGGCGTGCCCATTGCGCTGGGCTATTTTGCTGTCTCGTTCTCATTGGGCATTGCAGCCCGCAATGCGGGGCTGACCCCCATTCAGGGCTTTTTTGCAAGCCTGTTCAACAATGCTTCTGCCGGTGAGTATGCAGCCTTTTCGCTGATCGCCGCCGGTGCCACCTATCTGGAAGTTGCCATCATCACCCTGATCGCCAACGCGCGCTACCTGCTGATGAGCTGTGCTCTGGCCCAGAAATTTGCCCCCGGCACGCCATTCTTCCACCGGCTCATCATCGGCTACGATGTCACCGACGAGCTGTTTGGCATCACGATCGCACGGCCCGGCTATCTGAACCCGTTCTACACCTACGGTGCCATTGCGCTGGCAGCCCCCGCCTGGGCCATGGGCACAGCGCTGGGCATCATTGCGGGCAACCTGCTGCCCGTGCGTGTGGTCAGCGCCCTGAGCGTGGCACTGTACGGCATGTTCCTGGCCATCATCGTCCCGCCGGCGCGGAAGGTGCGGCCCGTGCTCTTCGCGGTGCTGCTCAGCGCCGCCGTCTCCTCCCTGTTCTACTACGCGCCCCTCCTGCGGGAGCTGTCGCGCGGGTGGGTCATCATCCTGTGCGCGGTGGGCGTTTCGGCGCTGATGGCCTGGAAGTTCCCCGTGCCCGCCGAGGTGCGCGACGAGCCCGCCGGAGAGGAGGAAGCGCCATGACCGCCTATTTCCTCGGCGCGGTCGCCGTGATGGCCGGCGTTACGTACCTGACGCGCATGCTGCCCCTGGTCGTCTTCAAGCGCCGGATCGAAAACCGGTTCTTTCAGTCCTTCCTCTACTACGTTCCCTACGCGGTGCTGGCCGCCATGACCATTCCGGAGGCGCTGCACGCCACGGCCAGCCTGCTCTCGGCGCTGGCGGGCATCGCGGTGGCGCTGGTTCTCGCCTTCCGGAACAAGTCGCTCCTGACGGTGGCGCTGGGCGCGTGCGCGACGGTCTTCGTCGTCGAGCGCCTGCTGGCGCTGCTGTGATTCCGCCAAAAAAGGAGGCGCTTTTCCCCATGTATCCCATCGTCACGATCTTCGGCCGGCCCATCGGCACCTACGCGCTCAGCTCCGT
>OMBA01000758.1_pt1 | contig 14654 bp, 11 predicted proteins | sample 1673441 | NCBI WGS metagenome assembly OMBA01 (sample SAMEA103958111, study PRJEB25191) | human gut metagenome | biome: human-associated habitat [ENVO:00009003]; feature: intestine environment [ENVO:2100002]; material: feces | place: Germany | collected 2013/2015
CAATACTCATTAAAACAGCTTCAAGTTTATTTCTCTCAAGAGTAAGCTGCTCAATGTTTTGTTCTTCATAAATGTGAAGCCGGTTTGACATGTCATTAAATGCGTTGAAAAGGTCTTCAACTTCAGAGCTTACGTCTTTGCCCTCAATTTTGTATCCGAATTCACCGGTCGAAATCTTTGTTACACCTTCTTGAAGTATTCTCAATTCACGCGTAATTAGATATGTGTTAATTAGAATAACGAACGCAAACACAATCCAGGCAACAGTGAAAACAAAAAGCAATGAAGCCCTTGTTGTAGAAGAAATCTGCCCTATAATGTTTCCGGATAAGCCGACCGTAACACTTCCTATATTTTCTGCAACGCCGTTTTTTGTAATTTCAATGGGTGAAGACACGGTAATGCTTGGCTTTTTGCTTTTTTGTGCCGCAAAACTTTTGCCTGTATAGATAACATTTCCGTCTTTGTCTCTGAATTCAATCAGAACAATGTCGTTATGACTTTTCAAAATGGATTCTGAATGTGATTTTAAGGTTTTATCAGAGGCAGCGAGGGATGTGTTTTTTGTTAATTCCATTGTTTCAATAGCCAGCACTTTCGAAATAGCCTGACCAAAACTTTGGTATCCCTCGTTGAGTTTTTTTTGGATGTTGAATATCGCAAAAATCGCGATAAGTATTATTAATACAGTAGACAAAATCAAGCCTGATATTATAAGGCGGTTTTGTGTTGTTAAGCTCACTTTATTACTCATGATTTAATTATATCACCTAATACGAAATTCGACCAGAAATTATCAAAAACTCCCCAAAATGAGGGGAGTTTTATTTTTATCTTGAACAAATTGTCCTTGCAACGTGAACACCAGATGCTGAGGCTTGAATTAATCCTCTGGTTACGCCGGCGCCGTCGCCTATTGTGAATAGATTTTTAACGCCTTCGGTTTCAAGTTCATTTGTAAGCTTAACTCTGGCAGAGTAGAATTTAACCTCAATACCGTAAAGCAGTGTGTATCTTGAAGCTGTACCCGGGCAGACTTTGTCAAGTGCATAAAGCATTTCAATTATGCTTGTCATCTGTCTGTAAGGTATTACAAGGCTTAAATCCCCCGGTGTTGCGCAGGTTAGAGTTGGCTTAATTATACTTGATTTAATTCTTTCAGGTGTAGAGCGTCTGCCTTCAAGAAGATCGCCGAAACGCTGTACCAAAATCCCGCCTGCAAGCATGTTTGCAAGGCTTGCGATGTGCTGCCCGTATTGGATTGGTTCTTTAAATGGTTCAGTAAATTTTTCACTTACTAAAAGTGCAAAGTTTGTATTATTGGTTGTTTTTTCTGCATAGCTGTGGCCGTTTACAGTTGCAATCCCGTTATAATTTTCCTGGACAACTTCGCCGTTAGGGTTCATGCAGAAAGTTCTGACTTCATCTCCAAATGTTGGAGAATAATAAACGAGTTTTGATTCGTAAAGTTTATCTGTTAAAGGTTCGAATACCGGCGCCGGAAGTTCAACTCTAACGCCTACATCAACTGCGTTATTAACCATACCGATTTTGTTTTGCGCAAATTCTTTTGTAAGCCAGTCAGCGCCTTCGCGGCCTGGAGCTATAATTGTATATTCAGCAGTGATTGTTTCGCCGTTATCAAGAACAATACCTTTTACTTGTTCGCATTCCACAATTAAATTTTTTGCTGAAACGTTGTTTATGATTGTAATTCTGTCATTTAAATAGTCTTGCATATTTTTCAGAACATCAAGACTTCTTTCTGTTCCAAGGTGTCTGACTGGAGAATGTACAAGTTTGAGTTCCGCCAAAGAAGCTTGTCTTTCCAACTCATTGAAAACTTTCATGTCAGTACCAAAAACTTCTTCTGTTGCGCCGAATTTTAAATACAATTTATCAGAATAATCAATAAGCTCTTCAACTTTGTCTCTCTGCATATAATCAACAAGGTGACCGCCGACATCAGGTGTCAGAGTTAACTTACCGTCAGAAAAAGCACCTGCTCCGCCCCATCCGCAGAGAAGTCCGCATTTTTTGCAAGTAGGACATTTTTCATAACCTTCTCTTAAAAGGCATTTTCTTTTTTCAATTCTTTCGCCTTTTTCGATTAAAACCACTTTCCAATCCGGTTTTAATTTTGTAATTTCAAGAGCCGCGAAAATTCCGGCAGGGCCTGCACCGATTATTGCTACATTATACATATATCTTCCTCATTTGTTAAAATTCTCAACCTTTTAAATATAACTTAAACAATAGTTATTTTAAAGCTATTGTAAAGTTTTTTGTAAAACCTGTTAATTTTCTTCCAACTGTGTTTTAAAAGGCTTCTTTTTCGCAGCTTTTGCGTGGTTAATATTGCTCAATAACTCGTTGACATCTTCACTATTTTGAAGATTTCTAGCCAAATTTGCATACTTTTCAGCCTCATCAAGTTTGTTATTGTTAAGGTAGACGACCGCAATATTATAATAAACAACAAATTTTTCTTCATCGGATTTTGATAGTTCAAGCGCTTTTCTAAGTGCTTCTATTGCTTCTTTAGTTTTTTTCAAATCCGCATATGCAATTGCTAAATCTATATAGCCTCCTGGAAGTTCCGGGGCAGACTTGATGTAATTTGCTGCTTCTTTTAATTTTCTATTTCCTATTTCAGTTTCATTCCCAAGCACAATTGGCGCGTATATAAGACCATCTTTGTTGAATTGTGCCATTGGAGTGTTTGAGATGTTTGGAATTAATTTATATAAAAGATTAATTGTATTTAAATCCTTTTGTGATAGAAATTGGAAGTCGCTTCTGTAACGTGTGTAATTGTTATTCTGCTGAGAGGACATGTACATTAAATCGTCAGAACTGTAGCTGTGTCCCATTATCCCTAAAGCATGACCTATTTCGTGAAGGATTGTATTATAAAGTTCTTTGTCTGAAAAAAAATTTCCGTTTGCATCTTTGTCATACATGGTAATGGTCATGTTTTTCAGTGTGCGTCCGTTAATTTTGGGATTTGTGTAGGCGACAACATATTTGCAGTTGCCGTCTTTGCAAACATCTTTGGGTAGCGGATTGAATTTAACTACAATTTGTGCGTTATTTTTGTCAGTAAACTGGAACTTTAAAAATCCTGTGCTGTCGCTCCATTGCTTAAAAGCTTTTTCAACTTCGGTTTTATAATATTCCGGAGTGCCTTTGGGTTCTTCTATCTTAACCAAAAGCGGAAATGTTTTTGTATCCCAGCGGATAAGGTTTTTATCAAAAGGCGCTTGTTCAATATAATTGTTTCCGATGTTGTAAAGAATATTGCTTTTCCAAGTGTTAACCTGAGAGGCAGCAAGCTTTTGTGCACTGTCTTTTTCTTCACTTTGTGAAATTTCGAACATTTCTTTTTGAATTTTTTCAGTAGGCTTTAGATTGGACATTACTTTTACATAATAATATCTGTAGTCTTTGTTGGCAGGCTTGAACATATATGCAGTTTTCAGCTTTTTGTAAGCTTTGACATTTCTGCCTTGAGCAAGGTAGTGCCGACCGGACTTATAGAATATTCCGGGCAGCAGGTTAATTGTTAAAATAGCTGAAAGCAAAATAATTACTGCAAAAATCTGAAATTTAACTTTATTCATTAATTTTTCCTTGTTCAAGCAATTTTTCTAAAGCCCTTGTATCACCTTTAAGTTTAAAGTATTCGGCAAATTTGGGTGTGGTTTTGAGATTAAAACTGCGGCCGTTTTTATCCCTGTTTCTGCTGATTAGGCCCTTATCAAGAAGTTCTTGAACATGTTCATACACGTTTGAGCCGCGCAAGTCTTTCAATTCAGTCTGACGAATAGGCTCTTTTAATGCAATTACAGAAAGCGTTCTCAAAACAGCCGGTTTTAAGTCAACAGGACAAAGCTTTTCAACAATATCCATATGTTCTTCTTTCACCTGAAGAATATAACCGTTTTCATCATCAATTTCAAGTGCCCCGTCGCGGGATGAATAGTCCATAATTAGTTCAAGAAGAGCTTCTTCAATTTTTTCTTCTTCAACTTCTAAAATTTCACCGATCTCTTTTGGTGAAAGTGCCTTTGCTGTTGTAAATAAAACGGCTTCAATCCTGGTTTTCAACTGTTCCATTTCCACCTTTTTCACCTTTCACAACGTATAAATCAGAATAAAACTCATCTTGGACTAAATCATAATCTGTTTCTGCTGTTAAAAACAACAATGCAATGTATGCACTGATTTTGTCCATACCAAGAAGGGTAAGTTCATTCAGTTCAATTTTTTCTTCTTTTGTAAAGATCTGTGATAGATTTTCTTTTAAGCGTAAAACACAGTCTTCAATGTACTCTTCGTGCGCCAGATTAATAATGTCATCAGGCGTAAATCTGGAATAGGATTGAACACGTCTTTTTGCACGCTCGTGAGCGCTTTTTAAGGACTGCTTCTGTTCCAATTTTTCGTAAAACTCTAACTGCCTTATCAAATCACGCAAAGTAACAACGCGATTTCGGTTAAGTCTTACGCTAGTGCGACGCTGCAAAACATCGTCGATTGACACAACATTGTTTGTCGGAACATAATCGTCTTCGCTGTAATCAACTATAAAACCGTCATCGTCATATTCAAGATTATCTTGCGGCTGGGTTTCAAATTGTAATACATCAATACCTTCAAGCACATTGGATTTCAGCTTCAAAAGCACAGAAGCGAACAGAAAGGTTCTTCCTGTTAATCTTAAATCCTGAGATTTCATCTCACACATATGCGCGAGATATTTGTCCGTAACGTCAATGATATCAATATTCCATGGATCAATTTTGCCGGCCTTTGCCATTGAAACTAGAATTCCGATACCCTCATTATCTATTGATTCTTGAGGAATACCGCTGATATCGGTGTTATTATAATTTAATATTGCTGTCTCACTGCTCATATTCACTAATCTCTGAGTTTAACGCCTGTAACGCGTGTTATGCCTTTTTCTTTTTGAGTTACACCTATCGTCCTATTTGCTGATTCTATCATAGGTTTGCGGTGGCTAACTACTATAAATTGCGTATCTTTTGACTGGTTCTGCACCATTTGGGCGATACGTTCCACGTTCATCGTGTCTAAGCTTGCATCGACTTCATCAAAAGCGTAAAATGGCGACGGCATATAACGCTGGATTGCAAACACAAATGCTAAAGCTGTTAAAGACTTTTCGCCGCCTGACATACTTTCTAATCTTTGCAGTTTTTTATCTCTTGGCTGAGCTTCAATCGTCATGCCGCCGGATAAAGGATCGTTGGGATTTTCAAGCTTTAATTCACCTTCGCCTTCTGACAGCTGGTGGAATACCTCTTTAAAGTTTTCATTGATATTGTTAAACGTTTTCATAAACGCTTCTTTTTTTGATTGCTCGTAGCCGCTCATACGGTCAAGAATTTCTTTGCGTTCTTTTGAGAGTGTTTCGATTTGCTGACGCAATTCATTTTGCCGTGTAAGCACCTCATCATAAGCCGCTAAAGCACGCATGTTTACATCTCCCAGCTCATTCATCTTCTTTTCAAGACGCTGAATTTTTGATGTAATTTCTTCTATAGAAATTTCAACCGGTTCAAGTTTAGCAATTTCAATACCTGCATTAATCAATTCTTCACGAGCAGTTTCAAGCTGAGGCTCAAGTTCGCGTCTGCGGGCTTTGAAAGATTCAATCTGCTCTGCAATTCGCTCAATATCTGTCATTCTGATGTGTTTTTGCTTTTCAAGTTCAATTAAATCTGCGTTAATTTCATCGCGTTCTTTCAAAAGCTTGCCGAGTTTTTCTTCAATTTCTTCAATTTGAACGTGCAAATCTTCCATTTTTTTGTTGAGTTCTTCGATGTCTGATTTAAACCTTACTTTATCAGCTTCAAGCTTAACATTGTTATTTTCAATACTTTTAATTTCGTCTGTTTTTGTTTCGATTAAGTTTTCGTTAAAAGCAATATCGCGGAAAATATCGTTTTTCGCCGCATTTGCGTTAAGAAGATTTGTCTGAAGCCTTTTAATTTCGTGTTCAACGCCTTCGGTTTTTTCTTTTAAATCCTTTAAATCCTTGTCGTTGATGAGTTTTTCAACTTCTTCAATATCAGCCTGAACAACAGCCATATCATCATATATTTTAACATTTTGTTCTTCAAGATTGTCAAGTTTTTTTGTCAAATCGTGAATTTTGGGCTCTGTAGTTTTAATGAAGTCAGCACGGTCCTTTAAAATATTTTCACTGCTTTCATAATTTTTGTTCATGTTGTCCAATTCAATTTTTGCTTTAGAAAATTCGCTCATTGAATCAGAGTAATTTTGCCGAACCGTTTCAAGCTTAGCCTCAAGAGAAGACTTTTTGTTTTCAAGCGTTGCCATTTGAGTTTCAAGCTCTTTGAGTTTAGACTTAAAGTTTTCAAGCTCATCATCGTCGTTCTGGCTGAAGCTTAAACCGGTGCGAAGCTTACCGCCTCCGGTCATAGAGCCTGACTTTTCAAGCAAATCTCCCTGAAGCGTAACCATGCGGTATTTGCCTATTAGCTTTTTGGCGCATTCCAAATCTTCAACGACAATAGTGTCGCCGACTGCGTAATAAAATGCATCAATATATTCATCATCAAAGTCCACAAGATTTATAGCAAAATCAATTACCCCTTTGTCTTTTGGCAATTGTAACTTTGTTGGTGCTTTTTTTATTTTATTTAAAGGAATAAATGTTGCTCTGCCAGCGTTTGATGAGCGTAAAAGTTCAATAGCAACTGAGGCAACATGTTCATCATCTACAACAATATGAGCCATTCTTCCGCCAAACGCGACTTCCATTGCAGTAGAAAATTCCTTATCAACAGTCCCAAGTTTAACAAGCGGAGCATGAACACCTCTGAGCTTTGCATTCATTACTGTATCAATGGCATTGTTAAAGCTTGAAGACTGTGCAACCTGCTTTTTCGCTTCCATTGACGAAATCTTGCGGTATGCCATTTGTATGTTGTAATTTAAATCTGAAATTTCATTTTTAGTTGTATCTAGATCGTGCATTGCATTTTGCTGAATTATCTTGAAATCAGACAACTCTTTTTGCAATTGTTCAACAAGAGTTTTTTTCAAATCATAATCAGAGGCAAAATTTGCTTTAAGATTTTCTAATTCTTCAAGTTTAGCTTTTGCATTGCTCAACTCGCTTTGCATGTTTTTTAATTCATTTTCAAGCGGCAATTTCTCTTTGATAAGCGCGTTTTCTTTATCCTGAAGGCTTTCAAGCTGTTTTCTTAAATTGTTGCGCTTTTCAATATGCTGGTCAGCAGTGGCATTTAAACCTGTCATGTCTTCCAAAATCTTTTTCAATTCAGCATTGCGTGAGGTGATGTTATCTTCAATAATTTTAATCTCATCGTCTTTGAGTTTAATTTTTAATTTAAAATCTTCAATTTTAGATTTGTAATTTTCAATACCGTTTTTGGCATTTTCAATTCTGCGCAAACCGTCGATAATTTGTTTGTCTGCATAGTTTGAAGCATTATTTTTTCTGTCGATTTCACCTTTTAATTCTTCTTCTTGCTTTTTTAATTCAATTTGGCGTGCTTCGCCTTTTTCTTTGACAAGATTTGAGATTTCTTCGTATTTACCTTTAATTAATTTTAAGCGTTCGTCTAGGTCTTTGTTTTTAACTTCTTCTTCTTTTTTCTTTTTGGTGAATTCGAGAATGTTTTCGTGGGCTTTTTCAAGGTTTCGTTTAATATCAAAAAAGCGTACTTTGTTAATTTGTCCTTCAAGTTCAGTCTTTTCTTCGCGTAATTTCTGGTATTTCAGTGCAACTTCGCGTTCTTCTTTCAGTTGTTCAAGGCGAGTGTCAACTTCATTTAAAATTACGGAAGAGCGTTCTACACGGCTTTCCACTGTAGAAAGCTCATTCGTCGCCTGTTCTATTCTTCTGTCAAAATCTGCAATTCCGGCAATTTCGTCGATAATTTTGCGGCGGTTTTTGGGGGTACAGTTTGTAATTCCCATCACATCGCCTTGCATCATTACATTGTAGCTGTTTGGTGTTACATTGTATTTTTCTAAAATGCTGTGGATATTTGATAACGTTGTAACAGAATCATTTAAATAATACGTACTTGCATAACCTTGCGTTGACTTGCGGATTTTTCTTGCTATTGACAAATCCTGTCCGTCTTCTGTACCGCCAAAAGTTACTTTTACAAAGGCATCATTGCGTTTTGTGTAGGTAGAAATAAAGTGGGAAAGATTTTCAGCCCTAAGTTCGCTTGCATTTGCAAGCCCAAGCGCAAAAAGTACACTGTCAATAATATTACTTTTTCCTGAACCATTAGGCCCGGAAATCGTAGTAAATCCTTGCAAAAGCGGGATTTCTGATTTGTTGGCAAATGATTTAAAATTATCTATTTCAAGTTGTTTTATATACATATCCTACCCAATAGTCTTATCTTTATTAGACTATAACTTTTCTGACATGTCAAAGCTTTAAAGAAATGTAAATAAATAATATTTAAATTAAATATTTAATTAACTTTATGTTATTTTTTATACAAGAATGGAGTTATGAATGCTTGTCACAAAAATAAATAATGGCTTGTGCCCAGTTCGATTATACAAAAGCAGTTACAATAATCCAAATTGTATAAATTACGCTGCAAGCAACCTAACACCTCCAATGAATAATCTTTCAGCGGCATATTTTATCCCTTTTGGAATTTCACATAAAACTGACTTTAAAGAAACTATAAATTATGCTGATAGCTCTCAAAAAGAATTGGAACTTGTTCGTGATAAAAAGTCAGGAAGGATTATTGATGCAAAAGTGTTTCGTTACAATGGAACCTTAGATAAGCATTTTAAATATGATAGAGCAACCGGTAATAAAATATTTTATGCTAAATATTTTAATGACGGTAAAACCAGAGAATATTTCTATAAGTGGAATCCTAAAACCGGAAAACAAACTGAAGTATTAAAATATAATAAGAATGGCAGCCTAAAACAGCGTTCGTTTTATAGAGAAGATAACGGGTCTCTATATTTCGTAGAATGTTACGATGAAGATACAAATGATGTTTTAAGCACAATTTGGTACGATAAAAATGGCCGCGTTAAACAAATTGACGGCTCTGAATAATGTATCTAATAATCGCCACCGACTAAAAGGGAATAAAAAAGTCTCCAGGCGGAGACGTAAAAAGGGAAAAAAAGGGAAAAAGCTTGTAAAGCGGAATGTTTAGCCAAAGGTTTTGAAAGTAGACTCAGTGTTCTTTTGAATAACTTTTTGCACGGCATCCATTTCCGTTTGAATAGCTTCCTGCTCAGTATCAAGCTGCTTAAGTCTAAGTTCAAGAGATCTGTCTTCATTTTGAATAATCTCAATTTTAGCGTTAATTTCTTGAACAGCTTGGTCATATTTATTTTTGTCATACTCATATTGGTTCATGGCATCGTCATAAGCTGCCTGGTCAGAAGAAGAATTAGTAGTAAGAGAATAAGTAACGGGATTAATTAAGTTACCGTCTTGATCCTTTTCATAAAGGGTAATATTAATAAATCTGCCAGTAGCATCCTGTTCCAATTTGGCAGTAACCCCTTTAACCTCATCAGACTTTTGGGCCTGTCCAATGGTGTAGCAAGGAATGAAAGACAAAGAAGCTCCAGTGGGAGAATACATAGTACTTTCTTTTTCCAAATCCTCTTTTTTATAAAAGTATGGCTGCCAAGAACCAGTGGTAGTATTCTGAGCATATCGGACCATCCAATCAGCTTCGCCGTATTGCTCGTTTAATTTAGCGAGGTATTCTTGTTCTTCAAGAATAGCTTTTTGTCTTTGTGTATCAGATAAAGAGCTTAAATACGGATCGTTTTCATAACCTGTATCATCGCCAAGCTTTCTAAGCGGTGTAGCGCCGACAGAATAAGTATACTCATCAGTTCCCTCAACCTTAGCTCTAGTAACGATAGAAGAGCCAGCGGAAATAGCAGCAAAATCATCAGTCCATTTTCTGGTGTAAGAAACAAGATAAGTACCATCAGCCTGAGCAATCAAAGAATTAATAGTATTGTCAAGAGCGCCGTCAGAAAAAGAATAAGTAGTTTTAGTGAAGTCCTGAATAGAAGGCGGTGTCGGAACAGTCATACCGAGTAATTGATTGTAATAGTTGGCAGATTGATTGGAAAGAGTAGTTCTTTGCTGGTTAATCTGCTGCCCTTCAAATTCGGTATTTGTCTTACGAGCCGTGAGGCCTAAGAATCTAGCTTGTGATGCTGCCATTCCCATGACAATTTCCCTTTCAGTTCATTTCCTTATGCATGTATTTACGGCTTAATTAATCAAAACTTTAATAAATAGATTAAATTTCTTAACAATTTGTAACATGTCGAATAGTCTGAAATCATGGACAAGTGCATGTCTTTAGGGGGCTCGCGGGTTTTCACAGCTTAAAGGAAAAATTTTATTTACATTAGCAGAAGGTGCTGCGCACAGGGAACCCGCTTTTCGATTAAGTATCGAAAAGTGTGGGGGAAGGTTCACAAGCCATATGTGCACAAAGCACATTGCCTTACCTGCTTTTACATTAGCGGAAGTATTGATAACCTTAGGTATAATCGGCGTAGTGGCCGCTATAACTCTCCCCACTTTAATTCAAAATTATCAGAAAATGGTCTTGAAAAATCAATATAAAAAAGTATATTCAACCTTTTTCAATGCTATAAAGCTAATTCAGACAGAAAATGAAGGGCCTATTCATTGCTTTTATAGACAAACTCCTTTATGTAAAACAGTTTGTGTTGGTGAGATAAACGAGTATGGCGGCTGTTCGCAGTATATATGTGAAGACGGTTCCCCACGACCAGCTAATAATGATAGTGTTAACATAGATTGTAAGGCATTATATGATAAAATGTTCAACAAAAAGTTTAAAGTCGCAAAATTCTGTAAAGATAATGCGCTCGATAATGGTTGTATAACAAGTGATTACAAAGGCACAGATATTGTTAAAAAAGAAAATAATCCTGATTATATTACGCAATATAAAGAAGCTGGTTTTGGTGATGAAAATATAAAAAAACGATTTCCAGCCTGGGTCTTAGCCGATGGGACGCTTTTTATGAGATATGGGTTGATAAGCAACACAACCCCAATATTTTTAATAGACATAAACGGGCACAAAAAACCTAATAAATGGGGATATGATATTTTTACATTTCAATTTCGGGGCGACGAGACTAACGGCATAACTGAAATTAGACCGATTAATTATGCAACGGAAAAGGGCGGACTTGCAAGTGATAAAATGTATAGCTCTATGTATGATTAAAACTATTTAAATAAAAAAAAAAGAGACCAGTTGTAAAACTGGTCTTGCTTATATATTAAAATTTACTTGATGTTAGAAAATGTCCAGGCGTCGAAAGTTGGAGTTTCAGAAATTTTCATTTCTTTTTTCTTTTCGCCTGTTGATGAATCGTTGTGAGCAATTGGTTTATACAATCTGTTGTAGTACTCAACAACCATTCTATCTGAGTTAAAGTATGCTTCAGATGTTCTGATTGCCTGTCTCATCATACGAGCCCATTCCATTTTGTTTTCATAGTAAGTAGGAATGATTTCGTTTTCAATTTTGTTCATCATGCATTCATGATCTTTCCAGTGACGTTCTTCCCAAGGCATTTCATCATCAAGTTCAGGATACTCGATAGTGTAGCCGTTAATTCCGTCAAAGGTTCCTTCAACAGTCCAACCGTCAAATGTTGAAAGGTGGAGCGCGCCGTTAGCGTTAGCGGACATGCCTGAAGTACCTGAAGCTTCAAACGGTCTAAGAGGTGTATTCAACCAGATATCAGAACCGCGTTTAAGCATTCCTGACAATTCAAGTTCGTAACCCGGCAATACAACAACATTTTTAAGTGAGTGAGAGCGGTTTAACAATTTGTTAAACATTTCTTTACCCATAACATCATCCGGGTGGAATTTGCCGGCAAATATGATTTGAATTTTATTTTCGTCAAGAAGTTTGTTAATTCTGTCTTTATCCATCAAGATAAGCCATGCGCGTTTGTAATCAGCAAATCTTCTTGCCCAGGTGATTGTCAAAACATCAGGATTAAATCTTTTACCTGCAACGTTTGCAACATATTCAAACAATTCTTTTTTCATTTCGTGCTTAACCGCCAGCAATTGTTCAGGAGTTTGAGCATTTTTAATTCTTTCATCCTGCCAGTAGTGGAGGTTAACAGCATTTGTGATTGCTCTAATCGGACATCTGCCTTCAACCCATTCCCACATTTTGTTAGAAACAAGTCCATGGAGCTGTGAAACAGCATTAGCAAGTCTTGACATTCTTAAAGCTGCAACTGTAAGAGAGAAGTTTTCACCGCCTAATTGAACAGCAGTTTCTCTGGATGCGCCAGCAAAGAAGCCGCCTTCTTTAAGTGTGTCAACCCAGTGAACTTCGTTACCGGCAGCAACAGGAGTGTGAGTTGTGAAGACTGTTCTTTTCTTAACTTCTTCAAGATTACCGTTGTATTGTCTCAAAAGTTCAAATGCAGCAGGAAGAGCGTGGCCTTCGTTCATGTGAACAACATCGAATTTGTATCCGACTGCCTGGAGAATTCTTACACCTGCAACACCAAGAACGGTTTCTTGTGCAATTCTGATTTTTTCATTTCCGTCGTAAAGTTTGTGAGAAATACTCTTGGCCCATTCGCTGTTACCTTCAATATCAGTTGTTAAAAGGTAAACAGGGCAGGCGCCGAATAATTCCGGCTCAACCAAATAAGCTTTAACTTTAACTTTTTCACCGAAAATTTCAACTTCTGTAGATACATTTGTATCTTTCAAGAAGTCATAATACTTTCTAATGTATGCTACTTCAACCTGTCCATCATGGGCAATTCTTTGATCATAGTAGCCATAAGACCATAACATAGTTACACCGACCATAGGCATTTGCAAATAACCTGCAGACAACATATGTGAACCTGCTAAAAATCCTAAACCGCCTGAATAAATCTTCAAAGACTGATCCAGTGCGATTTCCATTGAAAAATATGCTACGTTTGGTAATGACATATCTTCACCTTTCCTCTTCTTAATACTATGTACTTTGTCTAATACCACTTTATGTGGGGTACCATAACAGTTTACCACAAAAATCTATGTGTCAATTAGTGCGCTTATAAATTATGTGTCTAATCCTTAAGAATTAGTTATTATAGGTTATTTGGGGTTTACGAAACTTTACAATTCTATTTTTTTAATATAAAATCTGTTATAACTGCAATAGATAAACCTGCCAGAATTCCCCAACCAGCATTTTTATATTTACCAACTGTATTTGGAACCTTGGTTTTAAGTTTATTTAATGTTGCCCCTGTATTGTTAATAATATCAGGCCCATCTATTTGTTTTAGGGGTACAGCATAACCAGCAATACATCCCAAAGCACCAAATGAGCTATATTTTATCAATTGTTTTTGTGAGTATTTTTTCGCTTCCTTTGAAGGTTTATAGGAGGAAGTAAAAGTAATATTAGAAGTATTAATTTTCAAATTACATATCCCCTTTGTTCTTATAGCTTTGTATTAATGATTCACTTAGTTAAGGTTTAACTGTGCTTATTGCCTCCAAAATATGATTTTCGGTAATCATTGAATTTTCCTTCATTGCTTTTAGACCTGCCCGTCGTAAGACCATTCTGATATCCTCTGCAATATAGTTATTAGTTGCTAATGCTAACTTTTTGTAGTCAATATTGCATACTTTATATATTCCATTAAGTTTATTTTTTATGAGTTCTTTTCTTGCTTCTACATCGGGTGGGCCGACATATATTTTTTTATCTACCCTGCCAGTTCTTTTAATTGCGGGGTCAATCTTCTGAGGTTCATTTGAGGCTAATATAACAAAAATATTCTTTTTTTTTGAATTATTCATGTTTCGTAGTACTTCTGAAACATTTTCAGCATAATCAGGATTTTCTCTTGAAGAAAATTCTCTAGATGGTAATAACGCTTCTGCTTCATCTATAAACACAATTGATTTATCAAAACCCTCCGCTAAGATAAATTTGTTTCTTATATTAATTGCTGTTTCATGTTGCCACTGAGAACCAACATTACTTGGCGTAATTTCAAATAAAGGCCTATTTGTTTCCTCGGCAAGTGCATTTGCAATAAAAGTTTTGCCACACCCTGGAGGACCAAACAATAAACACCCATTTGTTTGGTCAATACCATATTTTTTGTACAATTTTGGATTTAGAAGTGGATTTACAATATCATCAAGTAATTGTTGTTTTAGGTCATGCATCCCAGCGACTTTATTAAAACCTTTTGGCAAGCATACTCTTTGTGGAAAAAATTCATCCACAATGCTTTGGCAATTAGCAAGAAACCGTTTCATTTGCTCTGGATTGTGAGAGTTTTCTAAGATTTTATACATAGGTAAATTTGTAATGCGGCTTTGAGCTACTTTTCGTGAAGATATATTTTCGTAAAAAATATCTTTAATCATGTTTATTAGATTGTGTGTCATAGTAGTTGCCAAAAGCCCCATTCCATGGATCTCCTGAAATTGGTGAGTTATGCTTAATAGAAACTACTTTGTGATGTAAAATATGTTTTTGTAATACTTCCTGAATTAACACTTTAAA
>OMBA01000772.1_pt1 | contig 14327 bp, 10 predicted proteins | sample 1673441 | NCBI WGS metagenome assembly OMBA01 (sample SAMEA103958111, study PRJEB25191) | human gut metagenome | biome: human-associated habitat [ENVO:00009003]; feature: intestine environment [ENVO:2100002]; material: feces | place: Germany | collected 2013/2015
TTCCATTTATCGAAAGAAGTATTGCATTCTGTGAAATTTCGATATAGTGCTTCTCATAGGTTGCCTTATTCACTCTTTTGGTTAAAGCGTTGACCCGAATTGCTCCATCTATAAGATTGTTTCCGTTAATAAATGGGTATTCTCCACTCTCGTCATATTCAGGCGTTCCATGAAGTCCATCGCCTATTCCATCACACATTTCAGCTAATGTAGATGTATTCCAATTCTTTTCGTTATTTAGAGGATCTCCAAACATCTCCACAAATCGAGCTTTGATGAGTTCGTCCAGCTTGGTGAGCTGCTGATTGCGCTGCCGAATTATAGACGCCAATAAGTCTAAATTTGACACTATTTGGCGTTGGATATCTAAACTTGGCAGTTCAATCATGAAATCATAAAGCATCGAGAGTCTGAGGTTGTCTCTGACGCTGCCAGTAGCAACCTCTTTTATTCTGTACAATGTTGCGCTGCTTTTAAGATAGTAATATAAATATTGCTGGTCGATTTCAGGAGAGACCGAAAAGACATTATAAAGTGGGCTTACAATGACACGTTCCTCATCTCGTTGCCAATCAACTGATCCGACATTGATTCTCGACGGATTATATGCAAAACACCCTCTCGGCACGATTTTATAAGTAGTTTTATCCTTACTTGCAACTTCTTTACTAAAATAGTCTCTGCAAAATCCCTGCGAGTTCGTTATACTATAAACAGGAATATCCTCGCCTGATTTGTTTCTTACAGAGTATTCCTGAATATAATCTCCAAGCCTTTTCTTCATTGCTCTCTCCCACAAATTAGAATTGTTTCATTTCAAAAGTTCTTCCAAAGCGTCCATCTCTGCGTCGATCTTCTTTTGTAAATCACGCAGCTGTGCCATAATTTCCTGTGTGGAAGGATACTCCACCGGCACATACTCGGTCTTTTTATACTTGTTGATGGACAAATCATAGTCGTTGCCCGCGATCTCCTCTTTCGGAACAAAGAAGCTCTGTTCCGTGCGCTCACGGGTGGCTTCAGCCTCCCAGTTGTGGAAGCGAGCGATAATATCGGGAATGTCGTTTTCCGTGGTCGGGCTGCGCTTATCGTCCAGAGAGAAGCCGTCGGCTTTCATATCGTAGAACCAGACGTTATCCGTGCCACCGTGGCCGGTCTTGGTGAAAATCAGGATGGCAGTAGAAACGCCCGCATAGGGCTTGAACACGCCGGAGGGCATAGAGATGACAGCCTCCAGACGGTTGTTCTCGATGATCTCCTTGCGAATCGCCTTGTGTGCAGTGGAAGAGCCGAACAGAACGCCATCCGGGACGATGCAGGCGCAGCGTCCGCCGACCTTCAGCATCCGCAGGAACAGAGCGAGGAACAGCAGCTCTGTCTTTTTGGTCTTGCAGAGCTTGAGCAGGTCGGTGGAAACAATGTCGTAGTCCAAACTGCCCTTGAATGGGGGATTTGCCAGAATCAGGCTGTATTTGTCCTTGTCGGGGTTCTGGTCGCTCAGGCTGTCGCGGTACTCGATGAATGGGTTGTCCACGCCGTGGAGCATCATGTTCATAGCACCGATGCGCAGCATGGTGCGGTCCATATCGAAGCCGTGGAACATGTGGTTCATGTAGTGGTCTTTGTTTTTGCGGTCAAAGAACACTTCCTGCTTGCAATTTTCTTTTAAATATGTTGCAGCCGCAATAAGAAAACCAGCTGAGCCAAACGCCGGGTCACAAATCACATCATCCGGGCGAGGTTTTACCAACGCAACCATCATTTTAATTATTTGACGAGGAGTACGGAATTGACCGTTTCGACCAGCATTTTCGAGCTTGGATAACAGATACTCATAAACATCGCCAGCAATATCTGATGCTGATTCCTTTGCCATCTGCTCATACATTCCGTCCATGGCGGTCACGATTTTATCCAGCATCAGCGGCGTGGGCACTTTGAAAATGGCATCACCCATGTACTTGGCGTAGGCACTGTCCTTGTCGCCGTGCAGATTCTTGATGAAGGGGAACACCATCTCCTGCATGGTGGAGTACATTTTGCCTGCCGGGAAATCGTGGAAAACGCTCCACTTGAGCTGTGCTCCATCCACAGTGCGCTCTCCGACCTGCACCTCGCCCGCAAAGATGCTCTTGTAGGGCAGACCCAGCATAGCGGCTTCTTTGGCGTGAGTGTTGTCGCTTTCATCGAGGTCGTGAATGAACATCAGATAGGTCATCTGCTCGATCACATCCAAGGGATTCGTCAGGCCGCCCGTCTAGAAAATTTCCCACAGGCTGTCAATTTTGCTTTTCAGTTCTCCGGTTACCATGTATGTTCCTCCTGCGTGTCGAGAAAATGAGCTCGACAAACAATAATTTGTTATGCCATTATTATACCGTTTCTTCGGGATCGGTTCAATCTGCAAAAGGGGGAAGCCCGGAGTTTTCTACATCGTATGAATTTGATGTTGAAAATTCGATGTTTCGTCCTATTGACGGTTTTGTGCAGAACGGCTATAATATAATCGATATTATCATAATTCAAATTATATTAAGCAAGAGGTGAACGGTATGGACTTCATCGGCAGAACATCCGAACTGGCAACGCTGAATGCAGAATTAGAGCGCGGCAGCGGCTTTGTGGTGATTTACGGCAGGCGGCGTGTTGGAAAAACGACGCTAATCAAAGAGTTTATCAAGGATAAACGTGCGTTTTACTTTCTGGCAACCACAGAAAGTGAAGCCCAGAGCATGAAGCGGTTTGCCGGGGTGCTTTCCCGTACCACAAAGAACCCCATGCTCAGCAAGGTCACATTTACTGACTGGCTTGATTTATTTCAGGTGGTAACAGACGACCACCCGGATGAAAAAAAGGTGCTTGTCATTGACGAATTTCCGTATCTGGTCAAAACGAACCCGGATTTTCCGTCCATCCTGCAAAACGCATGGGATGAAGTGCTGAAAGACCACAATGTGATGCTGATCCTCTGCGGTTCCCTGATCAGCATGATGAAAAAGCACGCTCTAGCCTACGACAGCCCGCTCTATGGCCGCAGAACGGCGCAGATTCGGCTGATGCCGCTGCAATTCACGGACGTGTATGCGGCGCAAAACCTGTCGTTTGAGCAGGCGGTGGAGCAGTATGCCATTACAGGCGGTGTACCGAAATATATGGAGTTTTTCCAGACGGAGGAACCGCTGGTAGAACAGATTCGGCGGGTGGTACTGTCGAAAAACGGCTTTCTCTACGAAGAACCTGATTTCCTGCTCAACGAAGAAGTGCAGACGCCCATTAACTATTTCTCCGTGTTGAAAGCAATCTCGGATGGCAACCACAAGCTGAGCAAAATCGGCATGACGATGGAGCAGGACACGTCAGCTATTACGCCGTACCTGAAAACGCTGATCGACCTTGGTTTTGTTATCAAGAACGTTCCCATCACCGAAAAGAATCCAGAGCGTTCCCGGAAAAGCCTGTATTATGTCTCGGACAACTTCATCCGCTTCTGGTTCCGCTATGTGTACCCGTTCAAGGGAGAGTTGGAACTGGACAACCAACAGATCGTGCTGGACGAGATGGGCAAAGACTTTAAGCAAAAATTTGTGGCTTTCGCTTATGAGAGCATCTGCCGGAACATCTTTGCGGAGCTGTGCCGAAAGGGGCAGATCGACTTTGCACCCTCACGCATTGGCTCTTACTGGCGTAACGACAACGAGGGAGACACAGAGATCGATGTTGCAGCTGTGGACAACCAGCACAAACGGCTGTTCCTCGGTGAGTGCAAGTACCATGCGAAACCTGTGGATGTGGCGGTCTACTCTGCTTTGCAGGAAAAGGGGCAGTCCAAAGAACTTACAGCGGCGTTTAAGGGCTACGAAATTGTGTACGGGCTGTTCTCCAAGAGCGGCTTTACCGATCGACTGGTGGAGATGGCTGCAGAGAATCCGAACTTGATTTTGATTCAGGAAGACACTGTTTATGAGAACAATATAATTTGAATTATCATAATTAGGATTATATTGTTTGGATATGTCCTGCGTACTATGTTTAGCGAGCAAGCATATCCCGTGGAGTGCGGGAACTCGCTATATTTTTGTAAAAAGTATCGACATTGACGAAGAAAGTATCGCTTTCGATATATTGCGTTCCCCAAAAGTATCGACTTTCGATTGAGCATATTATCGTGTATCGCGTTTTTTCCTTGCAATGCCACATCAACGGTGTATAATACTTTTAGAGGATAGCGGCGTTGACCAGCTATCGGTGGCATTGAAGCAATAGACTGGTTCGGCATCAGCCTGTTGTAGAGCCAAACCGTGGGTTCAGCGATAACCACAAGCCGAATAGATTCACTCGAATCGAACGAAAACGCAAAATGCCCGCTCACCGTGGAGATTCAGCTCCAGAGGTGGGCGGGTATTTTTGGTTATTCAGCGGAGAACTGGACAGCAACAAAATAAAAGGGACACCTACAACACCGTAGTGCTGTCCGATGTCCCTCGCGACTGATTTTATCGTTGTCCGCCAACCTCAGGCCCTTACGTCCTGCATCTCTTTCGGGTTTTATCATTGCCCGCCAACCTCAAGCCCTTACGTCTTGCATCAGATCGGATTTTAGGTGTCAGCCACACCAGCGGAGTGACGTCCGCTTTCCATTCAAGATTATATTCAATTTACACCTCAATAGCAATGCCCCATACAAAAGTTTAGCGAGGTGAGTATATCCTATGAGGTACGGAAAGTGTGGAAAGCAATGCGGAAAGTGCGGAAACTTGCCATAGAAAAGTGGCAACCTCTATGCTAAAAGTGGCAAGTGACATATACAAAACGCCATTATACAGAACTGCCCACTCCCCTGAGAACTCCTCAGACGAGTGGGCATTCTTCTTTCCGTGTATCAAATTTACCTCTGTGGTCACTCAAATCGCCACCAAGTCATGGATCAAAAATCATCATTTTTTATTTGTCCAAGAGTAAGTGCACGGTTTCTGCACTGTTTTTTGCACGGTTTCAAGGGATGCAATGGGGTACTCTGACTTGCAAAATACGACAAAGGGCGCAGAAATTACAACGTGAAAAATCACGATGTTTTGCACAAAAATAACGCAAACTCGAAAGTTTCAAAATCAGAGTGCTCAGCCCGGTGGGCTCTTTTAATCAGAGGGCCAGGGATTCGAGTTCCCTCGAGCGCACCAAAAGAAAACCCACGATTCACCGTTTCAAATGCGGCTTGAATCGTGGGTTTCTTTTTGTTATATCCGCCCGGCGGGGCTTGAAAAGTGCGACAGAAATGCGACAGCTTCAAAGGGGCTTTGTGCGCATACCGGAGCACCTGCCGGAGGATTTAATTAAAAATGAATGACGTGGGGGCATCTGGCGGGCTGAGGGGACTCTAAACTGTTCTGAACCCTTATCCCACTATGGCCAGCGTGAAAAACGCCGCCGCACGGTTCAACGTGACACCCGAATACGTCCGCAAGCTCTGTCGAACGGGCAAGATCTGCTACACGGCCATCTCAAGCCGAAAGTGGTTGATCAACATGGACACGCTGGCCCAGTTCTTCGCACAGGGAGAGCCGGTCAGAGAGGATTCGCAGCAGGTCACGAACGGCCTCGTGCTGGACTCAGACATGCTGCTGGATGACCTGATCGACCGCTGGTTTGAGGAATACGCCAACAAGCAGCTGAAGGCCAAGACGCTCTACGATTATAGAAGGATGCGTGGCCGGATCAGTGCCGGACTCGGGCATCTCAAGGTGTCCAAGATCAAACCGGCGCACGTGATGGCGTTCTACAACAATCTGGAAGAGAAGGGTGTTCGCCGGGACAGCACCTACACTGCCACGAAAGCCCTTCTGAAGCTGCTCCCACGTGGAACCCGGGGTGAACTGGCGAAACAGGCCGGGATCGGTCAGGACACAATGCGGATGGTCTACGCAGGCAAGCGTGTCAGCCGAAAGACGGCGGAAAAGGTGTCCACTGCAGTGGGGCTGACCTTCTCAAAGGCGTTTGTAGAGCATACCAAAAAGGACGGGAAGCTGAACAACAACAGCGTCATCCGATACCAGGCCATGCTTTCCAGCATCTTTAAGAAAGGGGTTCAGTGGGGGTTGATCAACGAAAATCCGTGCTCCCGTGCAGAACATCCCAAAGCCGAGGAAATCGACATTCGGGTACTGACGGAGGAAGAGATTCCAACGCTGCTGGATGCTCTCTCGGATGCACCGCCGCAGTACAGTGTGATCACTCAGCTGGCCTTGCTGCTTGGTGCCCGGCGGGGTGAGATCTGTGCCCTTCGCTGGTCGGACATTGACTTTGAGAAGGGAACGCTTTCCATCAAGCGGACGGTCCAGTCCATCCCCGGGATAGGCCTTGTGTTCAACGCACCGAAAACCAGACGAGGCAAGAGATGCCTGCGCATTGGAGCGGATTGCGTGGAACTGCTGCAGGAGTACCGGCGATACCAGAAAGCGGAGAGATTCCGGATCGGTTCAGCGTGGGTGCGTAAGGTCACACTGGAAAATGGCAAAGTGGTGGACAATGATATGCTATTCACGAAATGGAATGGAGAGCCGATGGACCCGGATATCATCTCGTCCTGGTTCCCGAAGTTTCTGGAAACACACGATCTCCCGGACGTGAACTTTCACAGCCTTCGCCATTCGAATGCCAGCATCCTGATTGCGGCACATGTACCGATCACAACGGTCTCCGGGCGGCTTGGACACGCACAGACCTCCACCACGCTGAACTACTACGCATCGGCCCTCCAACTCGGCACACATCTTCTCCACAAGGAAGGGGTCGTCCGTGCAATCGGCAGGCGTTGTCCTTGGTGGTCAGGATATGAGCAGCCTTGTGGAGCGTTTCAGTTTCACGGCAAAAGGCCCCACACACCGGCACTGGTCGGCATGCAGGGCGTATTTATGATTTGAGGGGAAATTACAGGGCGATCATTGCGTTACAGGTGCCAGCTCATACACACGGTCGAACTGCGCACGGCGCGCTGCCGACAGGTGGTGGCTGATGAGGATCAGTGTCAGGTCGGGATTGGTAAGCAGGCTCTTTTCCACAAGGTCGGCGTTTTTCTGATCCAGCGCACTGGTGCCCTCGTCCACCAGCAGGATGGAGCGATTGTGAATCAGGGCACGGGCAATGGCGACACGCTGCTTCTGACCGCCGGAAAGATTACTGCCATCCTCACCTACAACGGTGTCAAGGCCATCGGGCATGGCGGCCAAATCTGCGGCAAGGGCACTGCCCTGAATGGCCGCATGCAGCTGCTCTTCCGAGAAATCTTCACCCAGTGTGATGTTCTCCCGAATCGTAGTATTGAACAGGAACACATTCTGCTCAATGTAACTCATCTGTTGCTGGAGCTGAGCGGGTGTAACGGTGTGAATGTCCACATCGTCAAACGAAATCGTACCGATGTAGTCCGGCAGCCAGCCCAAAAGCAGCTTGAGCAGAGTGGATTTTCCACAGCCGGAGGGTCCTGTCAGGGCATACTTTTTGCCCTTTTCAAAGTGGAAGGAGGCATCTTTCAGGATGGGCTTTTTCTCATCATAGCAGAAAGAAACTCTATCTACCGTAATGGAGTCTTTCAGCGGTGACATAGGAGCAATCTCTTCCGATTTGGAATCAGTATCGACCGTTGGCAGCTTGCAAAAGTAGGGCTTGCTGGCTGAGAGGGAGAGACGCAAACCGGCCAAACTGTTAAAGCCGTTTGCCACGCCTCCGATCAGATTGACACCACCGGCAAGTGTGCCTGTGGTGACAAGTCCCATGCTGGTCAGCGCAGCAATCAGCACAAGCGAGCCGAGCTGAAGTGCGACGTTGATAAAGCCAATCAACGCCTCCATGCGAGATTTACCATAGCTCAGCTGGCAACTGGGCTTTTCGATGTCATCGCTGATTCTATTTCCCTGCTGGAGAAAGAGATTTCCTCTGCCAAAAAACTGGAGTACGTCAAAGCCTGTCAGAAGGTCCTTCAAATGGTTGATGGCGGCAGTCTGCTGCACACCGCAGCTTTGCCCCAGTAGTTCCAACTTCTTCTGGAACAGTTTTGGGGAGAGCCAAAGGACAACTGCTGTGATCACGGAAAAAACAACCAGCGACCAATGCAAAAAGGCAAGTCCCAAAATGCTGAACACGATCTGCGCAATTCTGCCTACACAGCCGAAGAAGGGAATCCACGCAAGCTGTTCTAATTGCTTCATATCATTGGTCAGCCGGGCGAGATATTCTCCGGTGTCGGACTGATGAAAATCGGTATGGCTCTTGCGCAGGAAGGAGTGATACAGCTCATCTCGTACTGTATTGTTCAAAGCGCGAATTGTTTTGGCCTGACAATGCTCCTGTAAAGCAGTAAAAAGAAAATAGCCTCCCCAGCAGGTCAGATCAACTGCCGTCCAAAAGATAGTACTCCGCAGATCCAGCAATACCACGGCATCAAAAATCTTCATCAAGGCAAGCTGAATCAGAGCCTGAGCACCATAGGCGATGATGGCAAACAAGCAGGTGAGGGTACTGAGCCTCCATTGCTTTTTCAGATAGTGTATCATTGTTTCCTCCATGCGTATGTCAAAGAGCTTAGAATGCATTTCATCTGCTGTTTCTATATTTTATCACAAAAGATTTCAATTGACCATATCGTCTGGTGTAATAAAAAATTACATGGGACGACAGGTTTGCACAAGAGACGCTTGCACACATGTACAAAATCTAGTATATTACAATTATGGCAATACTAAAGTTTGGAGGGAGTTGCTAAATGCAGAATTACAAATTGGGGGAATATATCCGCCAGCGGCGTTTGGATCTCGGGTTGACACAGGAGCAGGTCTGTGCAGGCATTTGTGAATCCGTTACATTGTCCAGATTTGAAAACGGAAAACAGACCCCCAGCCGAAATCGAATCAATGCGATTCTGCAGCGCCTTGGTCTGCCGGATGACCGATATTATGCGTTGGTAACACCGGAAGAACTGGAAATAGAAGCACTCAAGAAGGAAATTGTTTCCTGTAATGCGCTAAAGTGCGTTGAGGAGGGCTTTGACAAAATAAGTCGGCTTGAGAAAATTGCAAAGCCGGATGATCAAATCACACAACAGTTTATTCTTCGATCGAAAGTCCTTTTGGGAGGATTGGATAAAAGATATTCAAATGACGAGCGGATTCAAATGTTGTTGCAAGCCATTCGGATGACCATACCGGATTTTCAACTGGACAAAATTGAAGCCTTTCTCTTTACATTGGATGAAATGAAACTGGTCAATCAAATTGGAAATGCGTATTCTTTGAGCGGTGACAATGAAAAAGCAGCCGATATTTTCTATCGACTGCTTCAATATATAAGAAGGCATCTTCCGGAAACGGTTACTTCAAACAGGATGCTTCCCTTGGTTTTGTATAATTTTGCCAGATCGTTGGATTTGTCGCAAAAGTATGAGGAAGGCGCAAAGGTGGCAAGATACGGAAAAGAAGCATGTATAAAATATGGACATTATCAGGTGCTTCACTCGTGTTTGGAAATCGAAGCTGAATGCGACTTCTTTCTTGGAAAAAAGGAGGAGAGTGTCGAACGCTATCGGGAAGCTTTTTACATTTGCAAAGTCATGGGATATGAAGATGATTTGCAGATTATCCGCACAGAAGCAGAAAAGTATCTGAACATCTTATTTTAAATATCATGTAATGTCGTCCTGCGGTGTGGCGGCATCTGCGGATGGAGTAGGACATTCCGGTTTAGTCCTGTATGTAAACGGTGAATATCGTGATGACTCTGACATTGGCAAGCTGATGCACGACTTCAACTGTACCAGCGCCGATGATATGAATTTTGAGATCCTTGCCGAAAAGCCCCGGTATCTGAAGGAAAATCCGAAGGGAGTGAGCGAAATGTGTAAAGTGATGGAAGACCTGAGAGATGAAAGCTATGCAGAGGGCCGCGCAGAAGGTTATGCAGAGGGTCGGGAAGAACAGGCTCAGATGACGGCGAAGAACCTCTATGAGCAGGGTCTGACGATAGAGCAGATTGCAAGAACGATTGGCTTCAGCATGGACACAGTGGAAAAGTGGCTCACGCAGAAAGCTGGATAAGGGAATAACCGGAATGGCCAGTGTATTGTACGATTTGCGTATGATATGCTGGCCTTTTTGTTTGGCGGAAGTCAGAGGTAGTCAGAAGTGGGGTGGGGGTAGTTAAAAATCTGGAGCCGGGGGTTATTCTGGCTGAAAGGAAGAGTTGTTTGTTCTCCCCAGTCCGGGACAAAAGAGACCATCCCAATAATTGTGTAAGGCTCCGGACAGGACTTTTCATTTCATCAGATTGTCTTTGACTATTCCGTAAGCATACCCATACAGGTACCCCCATACGGGCTTTCCTTCGGCGATGCGCCCTTTAATATAACGCCCCTCCCAGCGGCCGTCCCTTCGCTTATGGATGTTTTCTCCTCGTTTTGCCATCTGAATGCATCCTTCTGATTGACCCTTGCCTGACCCCTTATGCATAGACATACCAGTTCTGAATTACCGTAATTTGCACTTGCTGGATGAAATTAGAGAAGATGTCGTGAAAATGCTGGTTTTTATCCCGACAACCCGTGGCAGCGCATGGTATTTCTATTGAAGTACTGGTAAATTTATGATAAAATAGTGTGAGAATTGACATAAGAACAAAAATAAGCGGTATCTTCCATGATCCAAATGGAGGATACTCCTTGATTGCGGCAGGAGGACTATATGGCTTTATTAGATGCTGTTGAAATGCAGTGGAAAAAGCTCGACGCATGGCAACATCAGAAAGGCTGATGAGAACCAAAGAAAACAATTGAAGGAGTTATGGGGGTACTATGTCAAAATTTCAGCATGATGTGATGTTGAAGATCGTAAAAATCATCGATTTGGTAATGATCACAATTCCGTTTGCACTTTGTTGGGAGCTGTATTATTCATATCAGGTCTATGCAAAGTTTGGCTGGAGGGGCAACTGGACCATGATCGGTCTGTTTGCGGTGTTGTTCTTCCTGCTGGGAAAAGTCTACGATGCGTTCTGGATGTCTTTGCAGCGTATTTCGGAGTTGATTTATGGGCAAGTGCTGGCGGCAATGGCGACAGACGGCATTTTGTATATCGTGATCTGCCTGATGTCCCGGCGGCTCTGCAATATTCTGCCGGGTATTGCGGCGATTGTCGGACAGGTCGTGATGGCTTCAATTTGGGCAAAATGCGCCCATAGCTGGTATTTCCGGACCTTTTCGCCTCAGTCCACCGCAGTGGTCTACGATGTCCGGCATGGATTGGAAAAGCTCATCAATGAGTACGGCCTTTCAAAAAAATACGATGTCAAGATGACTTTGAACGTTGAGGAATGCCTGAACGACCTGAGCCTGCTGGATGGAATGCAGAGCGTGTTCATCAGCGGTGTCCACAGCCATGAGCGCAATATCATCCTGAAATACTGTGTGGGACAGGGCATCAATGTGTTTGTGATCCCTCGTGTGGGTGATGTGATTATGAGCGGTTCACAGCCGATGCACATGTTCCATCTGCCGGTTCTGCGGGTGGGGCGCTATATGGCAAGCCCGGAGTATCTGTTTGTGAAACGGGCAATGGATATTGTGATCTCCCTGATTGCGCTGATCGTTCTCAGCCCACTCTTCCTGATTACGGCCATTGCAGTCAAGTCGGACGGCGGCCCTGCATTCTATAAACAGGTTCGCCTGACCAAAGACGGCAAGCAGTTCGAGATCCTCAAGTTCCGTTCCATGCGGGTGGATGCAGAAAAAGACGGCGTGGCCCGCCTTTCCACCGGCGATAAGGATGACCGTATTACCAAGGTGGGCCATATTATCCGTGCCTGCCGTTTGGATGAACTTCCTCAGTTGCTGAATATCCTTAAGGGTGACTTGTCCATCGTCGGCCCCCGCCCGGAGCGTCCGGAGATCGCCGCCCAGTACTGCGAAGAAATGCCGGAGTTTGCGCTGCGTCTACAGGCAAAGGCTGGCCTGACCGGTTATGCACAGGTTTATGGCAAGTATAACACCACCCCCTACGATAAACTGCAGATGGATCTGATGTACATTGCACATCCAAGCCTGATTGAAGATTTGAAGATCATGCTGGCAACGGTGAAGATTTTGTTTATGCCGGAGAGCACGGAAGGTGTGGCAGAAGGTGCGACCACGGCGATGGGGCAGGAGACGGAAGAATGATGCAGAATGATTTTGGTCTGATCAGTATCATTATGGCAGCGTACAATGCTGAAAAAACAATAGAGCAGGCAATTAACTCAGTCTTGAGCCAGACGTACACGAATTTTGAGCTTCTTGTGGTCAATGATTGCTCAACAGACAGAACGGCAGAGTTGGTCAAAAGTATTGCGGCCAAGGATAGTCGTGTCCGTCTTATCTCTAATGTAAAGAACAGCGGTGTGTCCTATACGCGCAAGCATGGACTGGAAGAAGCGAAAGGTTCATGGATTGCGATTCTTGACAGCGATGATGCGTGGGCACAGGAGAAACTGGAAAAGCAGATCAAGCTTCAAAAGAAAACAAATGCAGACCTGCTGTTTACCGGATCGGCTTTCATGGATGCGGATGGAAAACCAATTGACTGGTATCTAGCTGCTCCTGCAGAAGTTACCTACCGGCAGCTGTTGAAACAGAATGTCTTATCCAATTCCTCTGCGCTTGTCCGCAAAGAGCTATATGCAAAGTACTATGCGGTAGGCGATAAAATGCATGAAGACTTTGCAATTTGGCTCAGCATCCTAAAGGATGGACGAAAGGCCTATGGCGTAGATGAACCGTTGCTTATTTATCGGCTGGCAAAGTCATCGAAATCGGGCAACAAAGTCAAAGCTGCGAAGATGAATTGGAATACCTATCGGTATATCGGGTTAAATCCGATGGAAGCGATTTATTATGAGTGCTGGTATATGGCAAAAGGTCTGCTGAAATACAGGAACCTGAAATAAAATAGTAGGAGAATCAAAATGAAGGTATGTTTTATTAACCCCCCATTTAAGGCTGAATACGGTAAGTTTTCTCGCGAATCCAGAAGCCCTTCTATTGGACACAGTGGTGTTTTGTACTATCCGCTTTGGTTGATTTATGCTGCGTGTGTTGCCGAAAAGAATGGTTTCGATGTGGCTTTCATTGATGCGCCTGCTAAGCAGATGAACAAGGAGCAGACAATTGAACTTGTGAAGAAGGAAGCGGCAGATGCAAAACTATTTGTGTTTGATACCAGTACACCGTCTATTTATAACGATGTAGAGTTTGCTGGTACAATCAAAAAAATGTACCCAAACGCATTTACTATGCTTGTCGGCACTCATCCGTCTGCAACTCCGGACGAAACTATGGGCATCAGCGAACTGATTGATGGTTTGGCTCGCCATGAGTACGATTATATTGTACGCGATACGGCTATCGCCCTTCGCGATGGTACAGATCTTGTTGCTGTTCGGGGGCTGACATATCGCAAAAATGGTGAAGTAATCCATAACCCTGATGCTGAGCATATTACTGATTTGGACGATATTCCCTACGCAGCAGAATTTATCAAACGCAGACTCTGTGTGACGGATTATGTTTTCCCGGCAGCTGCTTTCCCATCGATTCAGCTTTTTACTGGACGTGGATGCCCGGCACAGTGCAATTTCTGTGTTTATCCTCAGACATTGCATGGCCATAACTATCGTCTGCGCAGTCCGGAAAATGTCATTGGTGAAATCGAGTATATCGTAAACAACTTCCCGGACGTGAAAGAAATCGTGTTCGAGGATGATACCTTTACTATTAATAAGCAGCGCGTTTCTGAAATCTGCAATATGATGATTCAGAAAGGCATCAATAAGAAAATTCGCTGGCTGTGTAATGCTCGTGTAAATCTGGATTATGAGACCATGTGTTTGATGAAGAAGGCTGGTTGCCATCTGATTATTCCAGGTATTGAAAGCGTTAATCAGCAGATTTTGAAAAACATTCACAAGGGCACAACAGTCGAGCAAATCGAGGCATATATTGCAAACGCTCGTAAGGCGGGATTGATGATTCATGCTTGCTACATGGTAGGAAATCAAGGTGAAACTCATGAAACGATGCGGGAAACACTGGCAGCTGCAATGCGTTTCAAGACAGATACAGCACAGTTCTTCCCACTGATTCCTTATCCGGGAACAGGAGCGTACAACTGGGCAAAGAGCAATGGATACATCAATGGTAAGTACGATGAATATATCCACGAGGACGGTACGCTGAACTGCATCATTAATACACCGGAGCTTTCTGCTCAGGAGTTAGTGGATTTCTGTGCCTATGCAAGAAAAAAATATTATAT
>OMBA01000780.1_pt1 | contig 14124 bp, 16 predicted proteins | sample 1673441 | NCBI WGS metagenome assembly OMBA01 (sample SAMEA103958111, study PRJEB25191) | human gut metagenome | biome: human-associated habitat [ENVO:00009003]; feature: intestine environment [ENVO:2100002]; material: feces | place: Germany | collected 2013/2015
TGGAAAAAATAATGAAGCTATAAAAAGACCAAAAACGGTCTTTTTATATGTATTCTATTAATAGTTCAATTATAATTATCATTTGATAAATAGTTTTTAGTATATTAATTCTTAATAACATCTAAACAGATAATGGTAAGCTTGTTGTTCAATTTATGACATATGCTTATATACCAAATGTTATTATTCAAATGATTATGACTTTTTTAACAAAATCAGTTACAACAATGGCATTTATTATGATTAATATGAAAGTTATTGCAACTATTATTGATGGAACGCACCAAATGAGTGCTTTATCAATTGTTTCAACATTCAAAAGTTTTAGTTCGATTATTTTCCAAGCTATTGCAGGTTATTTGATTGATTTATATTCATATCAATTTTTCTTTGGTTTCCTTTTTATTTGTGCAACCGTTGGTTTAGTATTATGTATGCTTTATAAAATACCAAGTGGGAATGAACATCGTTTATTTGATTAAAAAGAGCTTCGAATTGAAGCTCTTTAAAATGGAACCTGTAAAACGGACACAAGAAAAAAAGTACTTTGGTGCTTAGTCCAGTAACAAAATGTCAATAGTTTTTTAATCACTTTTTCAAAAAAAGGCAAAAAAAGAACGTATAGATTATTTCCATACGCTCTAAACGGGAAGTTGTAAATATCATTTTACATTTTTATATGAAATCACAATATGACTTGGTGCAAATAATACTGATGCAATAATCAATAGCACTGACCTACTCATAATCCCACTAAATAAGAACAACATTGAAGGAATAATAGAAAGTGCTAATCCTCTGAAAACGCTGTTTTTCTTAAAACATATAATCCAAATAGCACAATAAAGCATTACCAATATGGTATCTACAATCAAATATAGTACAAATGCTTCGTCAGACCACCACCCGAACCAAGTTCCCGGAATATTGATTATCATGAATCCGAAACAACCCAATCTCCCTACTTGTTCTGTGACCTCAACATATTTATTGTTCCACTTATTATCAAATCCATCTTTGCACTTAATCGCAAATACAACATTGGGTATCATAATGACTGCAATAAAAATCAGCCCAAAAACATTAAACCATTCCATATTATCTACCATCACAAACTTCGATTTGTCGCTCTGTTTCTTAGTCAGGAAGAAGCAAGTAACCTTATTTATTCTTCCTTCTCCACGATTCCAAAATCAATCAGGATGTTCTTATCGGCATTCGGCGGATAGACGATCCCCATCATCTCATACTGATAGCGCCGTACCTTCCGAAAATCTTTGACCGGCTCCGGTGCATAGGCCGCTGTCTCACAGCGTTCATATTCCGGCATACCGGCAAGGTCATCCGCTGCCGCTTTAACCAGAGCATCGGTCACATCATCAATATTCTTTCCTGTTTCAACAGCCACAAGTTCATGCTTCTTAACAGCCTTATCAAGATCACCAAGAGAGCGGTAGAGAATGTATTTCATGAGTCTTGTCCCTCCATATTCTGTTCTTCGTCCAGCACCTTTTCAAGAAGCACCGTCAGTGTTGCGGCAATTCCTTCGAGGCTCTTTTCCTCTTCTTTATCCTGTTGCATCACATAGTTGAGTGCAGCCTTGAATGCTGTTGTCCTGTCCACTTGGGTTTCGTTATCAAACCGATCAAGGACTTCATTGATCAACTGGACAACTGCCTCTTCCTCCGGGGACAACTCCGGTATGTCAAACATGGAGGCCAGTTCTTCATCCTCCATAAGCGTCTCATATTTGAGGTAGGAGCGGTATTCTTCGGACATCAGCTCTTCAAAATAGTTGATCATGATATGGACGCGGAAGCCTCCGCCTTCTTCTGGCGTGATGCAAAGATAGTGCGCCTTTTCACCGATTTCCTTTACGAAGGCCATATCCTCAGCATCGTCAAATTCCAGCATTCTCAAATAGAGGTCGATGTGCGCGTCCCAGTGCTCATAGTCCACAACACCGCGAATCCTGCCGTGATGCCGCTTTGCATAGTCATCGCACCGGTTGAGCAGATAGTCGTAATTTTCCTTATCCTTCGGCACAACCACCTTCGGGATTGCGTCCATTTTCTTTGTAAACTCTTCCATAAAGCCGCCGGGGGCAAAGGCTCGCTCAAATACAGCCGTTGCGTGGTCATCTTTTTCTACAATCTCATAATTGCGTTCAAATACGGTATTTTCCATTTTGTGTTTCTCCATGCAAATTCTATTGGTTCCGACTCACCTCGTTGGCAGCGGAATGTTCAAAAGGAACATCGCAGCTAACGCCAAAATCCAAGGGAGAAAAATGATAGGCAGGAGCAGGATTGCTTTGTGGTTCTCATAGTGATATTCCTCCACCGAAAACAGCTTGCGGGGATTATCCAAATAGTACAGATACAGATAAACAGGCGGTCTGGTTGGTTCTTTGAAGTAGGCGTGATATTCTCGCTCTTCACCCTGTAATTCGTAATGGTAGGTAGCGCTCCAATCGTACTTTCCAACTTCGCCTTTTGGATGCTTTTTAACAAGAGCTGCCTTAATCACATGGTCCCTGCTTCGCGCAATATCCCGCTTGCGCTCCCAGGTCAGACGGGATGAGACTTTCCCATAAAGCGGAATGGCAATAATATAACCGCCAATTAGAATCGCAAATACAATTCCCCATTTTAACCAGTTGATGGGATCATCTGAAAATACGCCGATCAGCGCTTCTTTTATACTCATCTTCACACCTCCCGATTTGCTGTCTCATATCAATACTGAATGTTGCCTTCAAGGCATCTGGAAGTTTCGCAGTAAACTAAGGGATAAAATATTCAGATACAGGAAGCCCAGTTCTGAAATAAAGTCCACATCAATTTCAATCAGCCTGTCCTGGAGCTGGTTGAAGACAAGCCTCATCAAATCCATCTCCGGTGCAGTATCAAACAGCTTTAAGCTGTGGATTGCTTTCTCAGCTTCGTCCCATGTTTGGGATGTCTCGACCTCAGAACTGGTCATCACCGCTGTTAGAATCTCGCTTACGAGCAGCTTGCCGTCCCGCTGGTCGATCTCCTCCCTGAGTTGGGCAAGCATCTTCTTTTTGTCCCGTATCGGAAAGATGTCGCAGTTATCGTCGCATTCAATCGCAATAATCTCTGCAATACACTCCCGCCAGACCGCATATCCGGCACTGATCAAGCCGTCTTCCTCGTTGGTCTGCGCGTAGCCTTCGCAGTATTCGTCATAGAAGCTTTTCCCATCCAGTTCATGATGGGCGCAGTAGATGTGCGCCAGCTCATGCAAGAAGATATGAAGCAGCTCAACAGGATGGTAGGGTATGTCCGTGCGGAGCAGGATGCCGTCCTTACCTCCGTTGTCCATCCCGATAAAGGAGGATGCCCGGAAATCGAAGTAGCCTTCCTCTTGATACCGGTCTTTTAGCCGGTAAGGGAAATACTGAGCGCAGAACTGCTCAAAGATTTCTTCCTGATCGTCGGTCATAAAGCAGGTAAGGATGACATCATCGCGGGAAAAGTCTGCATCCATCTTGTCGTTAAAAATCTCTATGGCACGGGCAAGATAGGAGTCATAGTTCAAATCGTTCGTCGCCTCCCTCTAAGGTCTTCATTTCAGGAAGTCGCTCCTATGTTCAATGCGCCGGAGATCATATCCGCTTTCCGCCAAGTGGGCAATTTTCAAGGCAACCAAATTGATGTCTGTTCCCATTGCCCGTGCAATCTGCTCGGATGTATAGCCGTAGTCATAGATGTACTCAAGAATCTCATCGGTGTCGAGCAGGATTTCAGCGGCAACGATGTTCGCCTCATACTCCGGCTTCGTGGTCATGTCATATAACATGAACTCCTGTATTGCGCTTCCTTTTGCCAGATTGCGGTGCAACTGGTCATGCCCAAGCTCATGAGCGCAGACAATCCGCTGCATCTGACCGCTCAGGTTTTCGTTTATGAAAATAAAACGGCTGCGCTTGATCACCCGGTACATCCCTTTCAGAGGGCCGAAGTTCTCACAGAACAGGACCTCAATGCCAAGCTGCCGTGCTATGCTAAACGGATCTCGTGTCCCGCAGCGTTTCACAAGTCTGCTGCCGACCTTCGAGAGATTTTCAGCATTCATCGTCTCACCTCCCGCTGATGGAGGCATCGCAAACAGCGAAACACCTTACTGTTTGCTCGTCCCCTTACGGTATTTCTTCGGAGTGTATTTCTTGTTTTTCTCTTTGGCGATCCAGTAAGCATCGTTCAACGCCTTCATCGCGCCATCGAGCGCTTCATCACTGAGCCGTCCACCAGCAAACATACCGGTCACTTCACTGACAAGCTCGTCAATATCTCTGGCTGCTTTGGAGCCGCCCTGTTCATGAGCCGCTACCACCAGCAACCCATTTTGCCCAAGCAGATACTCCGGCGTGGTATTCAACGCTTTCGCCAACTTTTCCACAATATCGAGCTTTGTCGGTTTGCGAGTGCCAAGCTCATAGTGCTGGATGGTTCTCGGTGTCACAGATACTTTTTCGGCGAGCTGCACTTGCGTAAGGTTCGCTTCCAACCTTTTCTCTTTCAGCTTATCCTTGAAACTCATAAGGCACCTCTTTCTAAAACAATTATGGACACGAACAGAAATTTCGCAAAAGGCATTGACATGAAATATCTGTTCATGCTATGCTGTAATCAACGCGAACGCCCAGTTCGTGATTATGATACCACACGAACAGTGTGTATGTCAACAGGAATACGGAAGTTATGCCCGGTTTTGCGTAACTTTTAGAGCACATGGAGGTAGGCTATGACGAACACACATTGCCGAAAGGCGTATGTCTCGGTCAACTTGGATGTTGACGAAGAAGGAGTATGTCATCCTCGGTTTATCCGTTGGGAAAACGGCCTGATCTTTCAGATTGACCAAATCCTGTACAAATGCCGTGCAGCTTCTAAAAAAGTTGGAGGCGGCGGTATTCGTTATACTGTGATGATCCGTGGGAGGGAATCGTACCTCTTTCAGGAGGGAACAAAATGGTTTGTAGAAGCAAAGGAGGGAGCCAGATGATTTTATCGCACAAAGAGATTGAAGAAATCGCTGCGGCGGTCACAAAAGATTTTAACGAGTTCTTTTTCGGACCCGATACGGATGGGAGGCGATTGCCTCGCGGTACGCCGATTGACCAGTTTGCCCGTGAATATCTCGGCCTGAATGTTTCGTTCGCTTATCTGTCTGAGGACGGAAGCATCTGCGGACTGACCGCTTACAGCGATACCGAGTACATCGTGGAGGACAGAGGCTTTCAGCGCAAAATCCCGCTGCACCGAAACGAAGTTCTGATGGACAGGAACTTTATCGAGCCTTCACAGATTCGCAAGCTCTGCGGGAAAAGGCGGTTTACACTCGCCCATGAGTGCGCCCATCAAATCCTGTTCCAGATGGAGACAGACAAAATCCGGGAAGCTTGTCGGCGGAAATACTCCGCCCGGACAGCCTATTCGCTCCGGGAGCTAAAGACCCGCGAGGACTGGAATGAATGGCAAGCCAATGTCTTAGGCGCGGCCATCCTGATGCCCCAGCGGGAAATTGATCTTGCCGTTGCGTACTATGCCAGAGGCCGGAAACTCGTCAGCTATGATGGAACCTATGCCTATTGGGATAAGGTTGCCCTTGATATGATCTGCCAGCAGTTCGGCGTTTCCAAGACAGCCGCAGTCATCCGGCTGAGACAGCTCGGCCACTTGGAAACACGGCCATACAGCGAGTACAACGATCCTTTGGAGGTGTGGGCATGAAGAAAAACATTCGTGTCTCAGAGCCTTCACCGGAGATGCAGGAGAAAATCCGCAGGGCGCGATGCGCCATTGTCAACCAGAAGATGCGCATGGTGAAATGCCCATATTGTAGGCATAACGCTATCGCTGTATTCGAGGATTCCCGTGGTCACATACAGGCCAAGTGCAAAGCCTGTGGCCGGGAAACCGTATTTGATGTGATCAACATGAGACGGTTATACCTCCGCCTTCACAGAAGGTAAGGAGATAACAAATACAATTCAATATTTTATAGCTGTGCTGTGGAGCCGCTGATTGGTGAGTCTTCCTAATGCCGCATGAACAGAGTTTTCTAAGCTCTGTTTTATCGGTATGGGAAGATCAGCTCACCGTCATGCGGCTCTTTTTTAGTCTTGTCCATCCGCTGCTCCGAGCCAGCGGAAAGGACAAGACAATGAAAAGAATCCCCAAAACACCCATCGAGTTCGATTACGACCTCTGGACTACGGAGGACGGCAAGTGCATGGTGCGCGTGAAGGCCACCGGCGAGACTACGGAGGTTGACCGCGAGGTCATGAAAGCACTCCGCAATGAGGAGAAGAAGCTCCGTCGCTCCTACGATACCGGGGGAGCATCTGACAGCGAAGACAGCGAGGAAACGCAGCCTTCCACTGTGCTGTCGCTGGACGCTGTGCCGGAAGATGATGTAAAGGCATCCGCATGGCTGGAGTCCCCGGAAAAGATGGAGGAAGACATCATCACCGGCTTGCTCGAACAGGAATTTATCCGCAGCCTGACTAAGCCGCAGCTTGATGTGTACATGAATTGTATGCGCGGCAACATGAGTATGCTGTCGTATGCCAAGCAGGACGGCCTTTCGTTTTCCACTGTCAAAGACACGCGGGATGCGATCAGAAAAAAATTCAAAAAAATTTTTTGAGAGACCCGCTAATTCGCTCAAAAAATGTCCGTTGTAAAGTGAAGGGGTCAATCAAGACCGGCTTCACAGTACCTTGAAAACAGAATATCCAGTGCTGCGGATCTTTCCTCTTTTCTCGAAGCGACTTGCCTTCTGCCGCCAAGACCTTCCTCACGGAAGCGAGCGATCAACAGAGAGGCTAAACTGCCGTGTGGTGCGGCTGTTCGCCATGATGGAGAAGTTGGGTATAATGATACTTCCGTCCCCGGATTGCCGGGGGCGGCTCGGAGCGTTCCTCGGAGGGGTGAGAGTCCCATGATACCGATTAACCGTTGGTAGTCCGTAGCATTCCCGGAGCCGCAAGGCTCTTCTGGCAGGGGTGCGAGCTGCAAATATGCCGGAACACGAAACAAACCAATTAGCTACATTCAGCATACAAGTTTTCAGGATGAAAACTATGTGGCGGAGTGTCCCTAACCGGCGCTCCGCCATATCCTTTTGTCCTGAATACAAGTTCACATCATCAGGGAGGTGTTTGTAATATGATGAGCGTAGAAACCATGAGAAGCGTCAACCCGAAGACGGTTGACCGCAGTACCCTTGTCCAGCGGGACAGCATCCGGCTTGAGCCTGCGGCTGCGCAGGATGACCGGCTGCGGGATTTTATCCGACAGATCAGAAACCCGTATTGCTATCTGGACGGGAAGACCGTCGTGAAGATCAGCTTCTCGAAGACAGACACCACCTTGGAGGACTGTCTGGAACATTATCTGAGAGGACTTTGATTATGAACAAACTGAATCTTTTCGCCCGGTTCTATGGACAAGCGATTGAGCCTGTGATACAATGAAGTCAGGTCAAAAAAGAATACACGGACTAAGCCGCTGCCTTTGAGGGTCATGTGGCTTTATCGTGTTTTCCTCATACAAGAAGCAGAAGCCTTCGTCTTTCTGATTTGATGTATCACACCAAACAGAAAACGGAGGTTATTTTTATGCCCGGAAAAGTTTACCGGACGGCAATTTACTGCCGCCTGTCCCGTGAAGACGGGGACAAAGTTGAAAGCAACTCCATTGCAAGCCAAAGAGCCATTTGCGAGGACTACATTGCACGGCATGACGATCTGGAAATTGTCTGTGAGCCGTTCGTTGACGATGGTTATAGCGGTGTTTCCTTCAATCGTCCAAACTTCAAAAAGCTCGAAGACGCAATCCGCAAAGGCGCGATTGACTGCATCGTGGTCAAAGACCTCAGCCGCTTTTCGAGAAACTACATCGACGGCGGGCGGTATCTGGAAAAGATATTCCCGCAGCTCGGCATCCGCTTTATCGCGGTCAACGACGCTTACGACAGCCTGACCGGCGATCCGCAGTCGGATTCCTTTGTTATCCCGTTCAAAAACCTCATCAACGACTCCTACTGCAAGGATATATCCATGAAAATCCGATCCAGCTTGGAGGTCAAGCAAAAGAACGGTGAGTTCGTCGGGGCATTCGCGCCCTATGGCTACAAGAAATCGCCGGATAACAAAAACCAGCTTATCGTCGATGAGGCCGTCAGCGAGTATGTGCAGATGATCTTTGCCATGTACAAGGATGGCTTCTCCATCGGTCGCATTGCTGCAAGGCTGAATCAGATGGGCGTGCTTTCTCCAATGGAGTATAAGCACTCGGCGGGAGTGAAGTTCGATACCGTCTTCAAGACCGGCGACACTGCAAAGTGGACTTACAAGGCTGTCCAGCGCATCCTCACTAATGAGGTATATATCGGTGTCCTTGCCCAAGGCAAGCGCGGTACACCAAACTACAAGGTGCGCGTTGTGCAGCCGAAGGATGAAACCGAGTGGGTCAAGGTCGAGGGGGCGCACGAAGCGCTTGTTTCCTATGAGGATTTCATGGCCGTCAAGACCATGATGAAGCGGGATATGCGCTGCTCGCCTGATCAGGATGAGGCACACCTGTTTTCCGGCTTCCTGTTCTGTGGGGACTGCCAGCAGTCTATGACACGCAAGACCGTCCCGTCGAAGACAAAGAAATACATCTACTATGTCTGCTCAACGAATAAGCATAACCGGACCTGCAGCCCACACAGCATCAGCGCAAAAGAGGTTGAGGAAAAGGTGTTCCGTGCCATCCATGACCAGATCGAGCTTGTGGTCAATCTGGAAAAAGCGCTTGAGATGATCGAGCGGCTTCCTTCTCAGAACCGCAAGGCATTCAACTATGAAGCGCAGATTGCGAAGCTCGAAGAAGAGATTGAGCGCTATCAGAAGCTCAAGCTCCGACTCTATGAAGACCTCTCGGATGGGATCATCGACAAGTCGGAATACTTTGAGTTCCGCAACAGCTACACCAAAATCATTGAGGAAAAGCAGGAAGCTCTTCTTCGGGTGAAGAAGGAAATGAAGCAGTCGGTCGCAACCGGGGCTACGGAACGGAGCTGGGTCACGCTCTTCAAGCAGTATGAAAACATTGAAGAGCTGAACCGCCGCGTCCTCATGGCGCTGGTTGACCGCATCCTGATTTATGAGGATCACGCGATAGAGATTGTCTTCAAGTACAAAGACGAGTATCAGCAGACACTTGAATATGTTCTCGGCTATGCCGACGAACTTGCCGTTGCCGGATAAAGGAGGGATGAGCGCATGGCACGAAAAAGCAGAAAAGTCGCAGCCGCAGAGCCGGTTTGCGAAGCAGCACCGCTGCAAATCTTCCCGACAGCCATTTATGCCCGTCTCTCCGTGGAGAACAGCGGCAAATCTGAAAAGGTGGATGTCATCACCAATCAAATTGAGATATGCAAGTCCTATATCGCAGGGTGTCCTTATCTTGATCTTGTCGATGTCTATGTGGATAACGGACGAACGGGGACGGTTTTCGACAGGCCTGAGTTTAACCGCCTGATGACTGACATCAAGAGCGGCAGGATCAAATGCCTTGTAGTCCGCGATCTCAGCCGTTTTGGCCGTGACTACATAGAAACCGGAACCTACCTTGAGCGCATTTTTCCACAGATTGGCTTGCGGTTTATTGCAATCAAGGAACACTACGACAACTTTGATACGGACGGCTCAAATGAGAGCCTGATGATCCCGCTGCAAAACATGATCAACGCCCTGTACTCGAAGGATATTTCACGGAAAGTCTCCACCGCTTTGAAAGCACAGATGGAGCAAGGGACCTTCCAGAAGCGCAATCTTCCGTATGGCTACCGGTGGAATGAAGACCATACAAACATGGTTATTGACGAAGAGACAGCGCCGTATGTGCGGCTCATGTTCCAGTGGAAAATCGAGGGCTGGTCAATCCCGATGATCCTTAACGAGCTTGACCGGCTGGGTGCGCCAAATACGGAGCTGCGGAAACGCCAGAACGGAACCCGCAAAGGCGACGGCTGCTCCTGCAAAGGCTGGTACAGTTCAACGCTGTACGGCATCCTGAGCAATCCGCATTATGTGGGTGATACCGTCCTTGGCCGCTCCATGAAGGCGATCTACAAGGGCATCAAATCCCATAATGTCAAGGACAAGGATAAGTGGATTGTGTTCCCGAACACGCACGAAGCGCTTATTTCCCGTGAAGACTTCCAGAAGGTGCAGGACATCCTCCAAGCGGCTTCTGAGGCTCGCCAGACGAGTATGCAGAAAACCGAGGAAATCCGGGCAACGCTCGTAAACCTTTTCGAGGGAAAAATCGTCTGCGCTGATTGCGGGAAGAAGATGTACTTCCACCGGAAACGGATCGACAAGGACAAGCGGAAGCGCTGGTATGCCTTCTATGAATGCAGTACCTCAGTAGGTCGGCGCTATGAGCATTGTACTTCCCATTATACGAGGCAGGACACGCTCGAAGCCAATGTGCTTGCGGCGATCCAGCTTCAAGTCGAGGCGGCGCTTGACTATGATAAGCTGCTGGATAAGCTCAGGGGCAGCGAGGGTGAGAAGAACATCCGCGATCAACAGAATGCCCTCATTACAAGCCTGAATCTGCGGCTCAACGGCGTTTCTAAGAAGCGGACACGCCTCTACGAGGATTATGCCGAGGGGCTTCTGGATGAAACGGAATACTCCTTTGCCAAGAAGAGCTATGACGAACAATACGCTGACCTGTCCCGCCGTCTGGATGAGGCAGTACAGCGCCGGAGCAAGTTCGACGAAGCTATGTCGGTCGATAACAAGTGGATTACCTTGATGAAATCCGTCAGCACGGCAACGCAGCTCTCTCAGGATTTAGTAGACGAGTCTGTTGAATTGGTCAAAGTCCATGAGGGCGGCGCTGTCGAACTGGTCATGAAGTACGGTGACATCTACGAGCTGACCATTCAGAGTATCAAAGAAGTTCAGGAGGCGATGTAAATGAACAAAGACTACACAATCGGTATCTACATCCGCCTCTCAATGGCTGATGAAGATACCGGAAACGGGAGCAAGGCCGAGAGTGACAGCATCGGCAACCAGCGTATGCTCATCAACCACTACCTTGACAATCATCCTACGCTTTCCAAATATCCGAGGCTTGAGTTCGCGGATGATGGCTATACCGGGACAAATTTTCATCGTCCTCAGTTCTCGGCGATGATGGAGAAAGTCCGGCACGGGGAGATCAACCTGATCTGCGTCAAAGATTTTTCCCGCTTCTCTCGTGATTACATCGAGACGGGCAATTATCTCGAATGCACCTTCCCGTTCATGGGCGTTCGCTTTATCTCCATCAACGACGGCTATGACAGCGACGATTACAAGGGAACAACCGGCGGTCTTGAGGTTGTCATGCGCAGCATCATCTATGCCGCATACAGCAAGGATCTTTCTGTCAAAACGACAACCGCGAAAATCCAGATGATGAAGCAAGGCAAGTATGTGGGCGGCTACGCTCCTTACGGCTATGTGCTTCATCCCGAAATCCGCAACAAGCTCAAGCTTGACCCGGAGGCCGCAGAGGTCGTGCGCAGGGTCTTTAACGAAGCCCTTAAAGGACGGAATACCTCACAGATTGCCCTTGGCCTGAACGATGATAACATCCCGACGCCCGGGCAATATTTCAAAGGCAAACATCCTGACAAGAAAAAGTATAGCCGCATGAGCGAAAAGATAAGCTGGACGGCCTCTATGGTCTACAAGATCCTAACGAGTTATGTTTACACTGGGGCAACGGTCGGCCACAAGCGAAAATCCGGCGGCGTAGGTTCTCGGAAAACTATTTCTCAAAAGAAAGAGGACTGGATCATCGTCGAAGGGATGCACGAAGCGATTGTCAGCAAGGAAGAGTTTGAGCTGGCTCAGGCAGTCATCCGGGGCGGCGAGAAGAATCCCAAAAGGAATCTGCGCTATTATCCCCTCAAAGGTCTTGTGTGCTGCGGAAACTGCAAACGCGCCCTTACCCGGCGAAAGCTCCGAAATGAGGGCGGATATTTCTATCAGTGTACCCACTCAACGCATGACCGCGATACGGATTGCCCGGTTGGTGAAAGATACAGCGAGGCATGGATTGAGGACACTGCTTACAAAGCGATTGGGCAAATGCTCACACTGGTCGAAAAGAAAGCTGTCAAAGAACATGAGATCAGCAAGCGGAGAAAATCTGCTATCTCAGAATGTGCCGATACAATCCGCGATCTGCAAAAGCAGTCTGAACAGCTCAAGGGAGTAAAGCTCCGGCTGTATGAGAAGTACACTTTGACCAGCATCACAAAGGCGGAATATCTTAAGCGAAAAGCGGAGGTGGACGCCAAGATAGCCGAAAATGAAGAAGCAATCCGGCAAGGCCATGAGCGGATGCAGGAGCTTGATTCTGAGCATCCCTGTTCCGATGAGAGGCTGGACAAGGTGGTCGGCGATTTCCAGAAATGCGAAGGGCTTACTTACGAGCTTGCCCATGCGCTGATCTCTGTTATCTATGTTCATGGACAGAACAACATCGAAATCGTCTGGAAGTTCAAAGACATCTTTGAGGATGCAGAAATCTAATAGGCTGAATGTTACAAGCCGTTCACGGGTGGTCTTCCACCTATGAACGGCTTGTAAAATCTCAAAAATTTTTTAGTTCCTACTTGACACAAGAAGACTTATCCCGTTTCGGCAGAGAGCATTTATTGTGCGGACACTATACCGAGATTGTATATCCTACACTCGGTGTGAACTTTATTGCATTACAGGAAAATGTTGATACAGACAAAGGTATAGGCACGGAAATGATGCCTTTTCACAACATCTTCAACGAATGGTATGCCGCACAGACCTCCAAGAAGATACGAGCCGTAAACGAAATGAAAGCAGCCAAAGGAAAACGAATATCGTCAACCGTTGCATACGGATACAAGAAAATTGAGGGTAATAAAGAGCAATGGTATATTGACGAGCCTGCGGCGGAAGTTGTGCGAAAAATCTTTGAACTGTGTCTTTCGGGCAAAGGCCCTTCGCAAATAGCAAGGCAGTTGGAAAGAGAAAAGATTTTAACACCGACTGCTTATTACTATTCCGTCGGAAGAAATGCCTGCAATCCTATGCCGGTTAATATTTACCGGTGGAGTACCGAAACCATTATCAATATTCTCGACAATCAGCAATACACAGGCTGTACCGTAAACGGCAAATCCACCACCATAAGTTACAAGATACATAAGGTGGTGGAAAAGTCAAAAGATGAATATCAGATTATTCCGAACACTCAGGAAGCTATCATCAACGAAAACACTTGGCTCAGGGTACAGGAACTGAGAAAGAACAAACGCAGAAACACCGCAACGGGAAGAAAGAGTTTGTTTTCGGGTTTAGCCTACTGTGCGGACTGCGGCTCAAAATTACACTTCTGTGCCTCCAAAAGCTTAAAGAAAAATCAAGAGTTTTTCCGTTGTGCCAACTACAAAGACGGCAGAGGGTCTTGTACAATTCACAACATCCGTGATGTTGTTCTTGAAAGAATAGTAACGGAAGCGATAAGTGAACTGTCCGATTTCATCCGCAGTTACAACAGCGTGTTTGTGTATCTGCTTGCTCAAAAGAAAGGCGAAAGCAATCTCAATCAAGAGAAACTTCTGAAATCGACCATAGAGAGTAGCAAAAAGAGAATATCGGATTTGGATAAGCTTTTCTCAAGAATCTACGAAGACAACATTATCGGCAAATTATCAGACGAGCGTTACAGCCGTATGGCTAACGAATACGAATCCGAGCAAAAAGAACTTGCCGTAAAGGTTGCCGAATGTGAAAAACAGTTGGTTGAATTACAAAAGCAGACAGTCGATATGAAGATGTTGTATCAAGGACTTTCGGAATTTACCGAGATGAAAGAACTGACGCCGTTAGTTGTGAACAAACTCATCGAACGCATTGAGATTCACAACAACGAAAAGAAACATTCACACAACAAGGTAAAGGTGGACATCTACTTTACCGCTATCGGTTTGTTTGATGTTCCCACAGAACAGGAACTGTTAAAAACGGCTGAAGAAATCAAAAACCGCAAACAG
>OMBA01000789.1_pt1 | contig 14035 bp, 9 predicted proteins | sample 1673441 | NCBI WGS metagenome assembly OMBA01 (sample SAMEA103958111, study PRJEB25191) | human gut metagenome | biome: human-associated habitat [ENVO:00009003]; feature: intestine environment [ENVO:2100002]; material: feces | place: Germany | collected 2013/2015
GTCTGATTATATAATTTTTCTATTTTATTTTCTATTTTCTCAATTTCTTTTTGTTTCTTTTGAATTTTCTTTTCAGATTTTTGGATATCCTTTTGCAACTGATCTTGGAGATACTGCCTATAAGCGTTCTCCAAATCAATATTTTCAGTAGACCCTTTCAAAGATTGCAATTTTTTATAATCTCTATATTCATCTTTATAATCAGCATCAAGAGCCTTGACTGCATACTTATATTCGTCTTTTATTTCTTTTACTCTAACCTTATCTTCCTCTTTTTTTTGCTTTTCCAAAACTTTACTTTGTTTTTTTAAAAATTTTTCTTGCATTTCTACAGTTTGATAAGATTCAACACCGTTTTTGACAATCTTAAATCCGTTTATACTAACTTGCGGAATATATCTGCGGTTAAAAGATATCAACCTTGACTGATTCCCATAACAGTCAATACTCCATGCACCAAGATACACTGGCATTTCCCCTGTATATGCATAGGCCTGAACTATAATTCTGTTAGGAGAATTTTTATCAAACCCCAAAGGATAAATATCCCAGCGCTTGTCATCAAGATTAACATCCATATATTCTTTCCAAAAATAAACAATTGAATCCCTTATTTCAACGAGATCATAACTGGTTTTTCTTTTAAAATCATATATATACACCCTAGTTTGCCAGATACCGTCTTCACTACTGCCAATTTTTTCCTTAACCAAAAGTTTTGTACCATCAGCAGAAAAATCAACAGGAGTTAGTGTTCTAAAAGCAGCAAAATTGTCTATTGCCTTATCTGTAGAGAGAATTGGAGATGGAATACGTTTTGCAACATTAGCCTTCAATATCTTGTTTAAATAAGTATCATTAGTATCATCCAACGGAATTACAAATAAATCTGCAGCAACAGATGCGCTATCAGGATAATAATATATCGCTGGGTAAACTAGTTTACTATAATCCGGAGAAACAATTCCTTGTGCATTAATTTGCCGCTTTATAAATAATCGTTTGCCTAATGACAGCTCAACACCACCTGGAGGATCATTATATTTTACTATTTGATACAAAGGTTGCGGGATATATTTAAAATCAGAAGGTTTATCTATCTTTGGAATATCAAATTCCAGAGTAGATTTATCTTTATACTCAGAAAGGGATTCATATTCATCCACTGTCATATAACCAGATGGCGTTCTATTAAGAAGTTTACCCTCCATCTTATTTTTTTCGTCTTCTTTTAATACTCCATATTGATATTTTAATTCTTTAGAACGAGTATCATTTGGTTTAGAAAAGGGATTTTTCACCCCTGCAAAAGCAGCTTTAGTGCATACTAATGAAAGAATTAAAACTAAAACTACTTTTTTAAAACTCATTACTTCCTCACAATCTTAGACCAATCCATCTTTCATTGCTGTAGCTACAGCCTTTGAACGTGTTTTTACATATAATTTTTGTAAAATATTATGCACATGAGTTTTTGTTGTAGCAATAGTAATGACCAGTTTTTTAGATATTTGAGGATTTTTTAAACCTTCAACCAGCAATGCTAAAACTTCCATTTCACGTTCTGTTAAACCATATAAATTTTTGCCTTTTTGGTAATTAATTTCACCATGTTTTGTCTCAGCAGGAGTATTTTTACGTATATTTGAAAGTACAACTCTTGCAATTGCCGGGTCAAGCCAACCAACCCCTTCACTTACAGCTTTTATTGCAGAAATAGTTTGCTCTGAGGTTGCACCTTTTGTAATATAACCATCAGCCCCGGCAGCAAAAGAATCCAGTATATCATCTTCATTATCTCTTGAAGTATTCATTAAAACTTTAATTTCTGGCATAGAATTTTTAATTTTGCGAGTTGCTTCAATTCCGTCTATAGTTGGCAAACCAATATCCATTATAACTAAATCCGGCTTCAATTCCAGAGCCTGCTGAACACCTTCCAACCCATCTGCGGATGTTCCTAAGACTTCTATTGACTCATTATTAGATAGGGCAAATGAAAGTCCCATTCTTGTCATATCATGATCTTCAATTATCGTTACTTTTATACTTTTTGACATACTAACCTTACCTTCTTATACTCTGGACTCAGCTACAACATTTGTTAACAAAAATGAAAACTCGCTGCCCTTATTAACTTTACTTTCTACCCATATTTTACCACCATGCGCTTCGATTATTTGTCTGGACAAATACAATCCAAGGCCGGTTCCCGTAGAGCGTTTACGGCTGGTACCCTGTGAAAACCTCATGAACAGATTAGGTATATCTTCTTTTGGTATACCATTACCATTATCAGCCACTGAAAAAATCAAATCCCCACATTGAGCTTTCACATAAATATCAATTGTTCCACCCTTATTGGTATAATTCAACGCATTTCCACACAAGTTAATTATCACACGCTTAATTTCCGCTCTATCTGCATCAATTAATAAATTTTCATCCGTATCACAGTGCAGATTAAATGAAATATTTTTATTTTTTGATAGTGGCTCAAGTTCTTCATAACACTGTTTGACTAAATCATTTATACTGAATACTGTTTTGCACAAAGACAATTTCCCGCTTTCAAAGCGGTATACTTCCAGTAAAGCATTCACCAATCCTAACAAGTCCTCATTACTTTGAAGCATCGTAGCAAGCAAAACTCTTTGTTTATCTTCAATTTTTCCCAAAGAACCATCAAGAAAGAACCTGAGCGTCTGAATTGCTGCAGATAATGGAGTTCTCAAATCATGAGTCAATGTGGCAATAAAATCATCTCTGAGCCTCTCTGTTTCTTTTTGAACACTCACATTTCTTATAACACCAACAAATTTTTCCGCATCCGAATCCTCTGCCGCAAGTGATGCAAAATTAATTTCAACAGGTACAGCTTCATTATTAATAGAGTTTCTCAAATACAAATCTCTTAACAGAAATTCAGAATTATCACAGGAAAGCCCTAATATTGTATTTTTTACTGAAGAACGTGGAGCCTTGTTAAGCTTTGGATTATCCGAATATGCAATCTCTTGAATTTTCATTTTTTCAAGGGTTTTAGCAGGAAGTCCAACCATATTTTCGCAAGCCGGATTAACTTGTTCAATATTTCCTTTAACATCAATTATAATAATCCCATCTGCACAATAATTTATAATTCCGGACAGTTTTTTATTTGCAATAGTTAATTCTTTTGTTCTTTCTGCAACAATCTCTTCAAGTTTTTCTGAATATGCGGTCAATTGAGATTTTGCCTTTTCAAGCTCAGCTATTTTTTCCCTTAAATCTGCCAAAAGATGACTTCTTTCTATACCATTTTTGATATTCATAATCAAGTCATCATTATCCCAAGGCTTTTCAATATATTTATAAACCCCAATTTCATTAATAGTTTTGATTGCATTTTCTTTATCTGCATAAGCAGTTAATAGAATCATACTAGTTTCAGGATAAAGTTTCTTAGCTTCGCGCAGAAACTCAAGGCCATTCATCTCCGGCATTAAAAAATCAGAAATTATCAAATCAGGAGTTTCTTTTTTTAAATACTTTATTGCTTCTAAAGGGTCATTGAAAACAACAACATCATCAAAGCCTTCAACTTTCATAAGCGTAGAAAAAGTTGAAGTCAATAATTTATCATCATCAACGTATAAAATCTTCCCTAAATTCATACCAACATAATAAAATATTTTATAAAAATAAACAAATAGTTTACAAAACCGCAATATTTAGTTAAATTTTGATTGAAATTATAGATTTATAAAATTTTAAACACATTGAAACAGGTTCTGAATGTTACAAAAATAACATCCAGCATCTGTTTCAAATTATCGAATTGAAAATCTAGCTATAGACGGGAGTTTTGTATTCACGCTTTGAGAGTTCTCTATCTATAAGATATAATGCAGATTTTTCTTCTCCAAAGGCTTTTAATTTAGAAATAATACGTAATACCGAAGCTTCTTCTTCAATTTGTTCTTTCAAATACCAATCAATAAAGTTTCTCGTTGCCAAATCACATTCTCCTTCAGACATACTGGCAACACAGTCAATAGATGAAGTTATTGATCGTTCGTGTTGGTATATTTGTTCAAAAACTTTCACCGGTCCGTTCATATCCAGAGTAGGCACATCCAATTGTTGCAATCGAACCTGAGATTTTCTATTTAAAATATACTCGAATAAAATCATCCCGTGATCAATTTCTTCTTTCGACTGCATTTTAGTCCAGTGAGAAAAGCCGTAAAGACCAATGTCAGAAAAATAAGCAGACATTGCCAAATATAGATAAGCGGAATAAAATTCTTTATTAATCTGGTCATTAAGGATGTCTCTAATTTTATCACTAATCATGTTCCCCCTCCCATAAGCCATGTAAATTACAAAACGCCTGAGCTTTTTCAACACCTAATTTGTCTTTTAATAGCATAATTGGCAAATCAAAAGGTGAATAATACTGAAGCTCAACATGATTTTTACCTTCAGAAATAGTTTCTATAAACTGAATATAATGCTCCTCAGTCATAGGATGCAAAGTTGCTCCCACTCTAACCTCTTCACCTCCGTTATCTACGGCAATAAACACAGGAACATGTTTTTCATTACGTTCTTCATCTATTTTATGTGGTTTAAGCAGAGTCATAGGTTTTTCACAACAAACTAATTCTCCTACACCAGGTAATATAACTTGAATAAGATTTCCACAAGTTTCACATTTATATAACTCTAAACGCTCTGTCATGAAATTTCTCCTTTCAAGATTAAAATACTCTTTCAATCAAAAGTTTCATTGGTTAAAACGGCTATATTTAGAAACAATTTGTATAACCCTAATAAATGAATAAACATAATTTATAAGTTTGTGTTATACTATAATTAAGCCGTGCTCCACGGGGTGTTGCGAACTCTCGACCCGAAGCCTATGCGGGGTGCAGAGCCTGTTGTGAGGGCTTTATTAGTACTTTGAAATTTAATATAACTGTTGATAGTAAAGGCTAAAATGGCGTAAACTTTCGAACCGTGTCAGGGGGGAAACTCAGCAGCACTAAGATTGACCTTACGGGTGTTTTAATCTTTAAAGTAGGAAGTATTAAATAACAATGTATTTGTAAAGTTCGATAGACAGTGGCACGGTTTTTAAACTTGAATTATTTCATCAATATGTTGCATTATGGTGTGGGTTTCTAAGAGGGCTTTTATAATTTTCTGGTAGTGCATTACATCTTCATAGCTCAGTATTCTGCCTTTGCGGTCTTTGAGCCATTTTTGTGCAGGCTGATAACCGCCTATATAGAAGTTCCAAGCAATTTCAAGCACGTTATCAAAATACTGGGTCTTGTTGATATACACCTTGTTGTCTTTATATTCTGGCTTTACAACCTCATTATCACCCCCTACAGGATATGAGGTTACAAATTCATTCACTATAGGAGACTCAAGCAGATGTATCTCTCTAAGCTGTTTACCAAGTTCCGCAATTTTAAAGAAATAGTCCGCATTTTGAGGATAGGGAATTCGTGGGAAATCAATCTTTAAAAATTCCTTGTACTTGTTTCTATACTTGTTAGAATGCAGAACACCATAAATATAATCCAGTATATCAATAGGAGCAAAAGTTCCTGACCTATCTTCTTTTTCCGGAGTAAAGGTTAAATTAAGTTTCTGTTCCAGTTCTTTCACAATCTCCGTATTCAGGTTAGGTTTACGGCTTCGGTCAAAGAATGAGGTTTGGTTTGAGTCTTCTTCATACAGGTATAAAGGATTGATATTATATGGAGCATAAGCCTGTGAAGAAATATCTATCAAGCCGTTTGTAATAAAAACAATAAAGAATTGTTTTGCTCCAAATTGTTTTGAAATCACCAATCCTATATTCTCACCCAATAGGAAATGTTTCATAAGTGTATAACGATGTCTTTCAACTTTGTTTAAGTCATAATTTATATATCGTATATCAAATGGTCTATATGAATATTTTTGGTTAAATTCTGTTTCAAATGGTGTAAATGAAATGAGTTCATTATCATGATGCGTTTTAATTCCGCTCGCACTAATTAAAAATAGTTCCTCAAGGTTAAAACCTTTACAGTACTCGTCTTTTATCTCAAAATCTTTCGGCACAAAGAAATAATATGGTTCTGCCGGAGTCAATTCTTTATAACCTGCTGTCGTAAGGTCATTTCCGTTTAGGTATTCGTATTTCTTTTCTCTTTCTCCAAACAATTCCGTGTGATAAACTTTTGCAGGTTCATCAGGTTTTTTCTTACCTCTCTTAACAAAGATATTTATACTTACACCCTGTTGAATATTAAACACATTCTCATCTTTTGAACCGTCCGGAGCTGTTTCTTTTTTCTTAGCATTGCCATGCAGGTCTAAGACGTAGATTTTATCAAACGTTTGCATAAGGTGTTTTCTCATCTGTCTATGGATTACACCGTCTAAGAAACTATTATTGGAAATGTAAGCAAGAATACCCTCCTTGTTTTTCTCAATAAAACTTTCTCCCATACGTATAAACTTGATGTAGTCATCCGATAAGGGCTGTATGTTTCTTTCGTTTAAATCCTGTTTATAAACTTCCATTAACTCATCTATGTAGTCATTCTTGTTGCAGCTGCTTACGCTGTATGGCGGATTACCCAGCACTACCATTATAGGCTTTTCAGATTTTATCATGCCGGCATATCTGGCTTCATCAGATAACCAATCAAACAACGGATATTTTGTCGTTTCGTCTTTTTCAAGAGCGTTAGTCAGATATACATTAAACCTGTTTGTCTGTTTGGTTGTTGTATAGCCTGTTTCCCTTAGCAGCAGGTCAAGTTTAAGATGACACATTACATATGGTGTCATCATTATTTCAAAACCGTTTAATCTTGGTATCAGAGCATTATCAACATACTGAGACCATATCCCCTGCTGGTTTACGAAATAGGAATATATTTTGCGGATTGTTTCAGCTAAAAATGTTCCCGTACCTGTTGCAGGGTCAAGGATTTGTACTTTATACACATTTTCATCAGTTGTAACCGGTACATCTTCATACACAACTTCACCCTTAACTTTCTTCTTCTTTTTCTCATAATAAAGAGTGCGGGTGTGTTTTATAGTTGTATCATCAGCCAGACCATGAGACAGGTTGAATTCCGTTTTCAAAATACTGTCTACAGCAGAGACAATAAACTTTACAACCGGCTGAGGTGTATAATATACGCCTCTTTTTTCCTTGGTTACCTTGTCATAGCTTTCAAGGAATGTCTCATAAAAATGCAGAAACGGGTCAGACATCTGAGTCGTTCTGCCGTAGTTCTTCAAGAGTTTATTCAGGTCAACCGCTCTAAAGATTTCAACCAAATCATCAACAATCCATACAAGGTTATCATCAAGGTTTGCACCGGAGATATAATCAAACAACTGCCTTAGAAACGGGTTATTCTTTGATACAAGTTCTCTTGCTTCCTGTCTTGAAAAATCTCCAAGAGTTGTATCATTCAATCTTGCAACAAACAAACCGTATGCAATAGTTTGAGCATACATATCAGCAAAAGTATGATTATTTAAATCGTGCAGTAAAATTTGTTTAAAAGCGTCTCTCTGGCTGACTAAAGAGCCAATTGAATCAGATTCAAGTGAGTTTATAATAACATCACGTATCATAACCGCTTTTTGAGCCATAAGGTTTGCAAGCTGTTTTGGTGATTTTATTGTCTGCCCTTTATAGTCGCAAAAGTTGCGGATATGGTCAATCAGTTTCGGATACTCTTTCTCATAGACTTTAATCTTGCCGTTTACAATATCAGCTACTTTGACGGTATCAACATGCTCTCCACCCACAAAGAAACGAAATTCAAGGTAGTTAGTCAATATCAGGTTATCAAGGCTAGCTCTGTATCTATCAAGTTGTTCTGACTTTTCAACGACATCAAGGTTTTTGTCTATGTCTTTAGCTTCAATATATCCTACAGGAATATTCTTCTTCTGAATTATGTAATCAGGAGCACCGCATTTCTGTCTTGTTGGTTCATTGATAGCCTGAATCCCAATAACGGTTCTTTCGATAAAGTCTTGCAAATTTCCCCTGAAGCTGTGTTCAGTAGTCTTACCGGTCTTAAACTTCCTTATAATTCCATCAAGATACTTTTCTGTCATAAATTCCTATAATAATTCTTTTTCTACAATATACCGCGGTCTGGATTTAACCTCACGATAAACTTGTCCAATATATTCTCCAATAACACCAAGACAAAATATTTGTAAACCGCCAAAAAAGCATAATAATATAATTGTTGTAGCAAATCCGTTAGGAGAATTATGGAAAAATAATTTTTCAAAAACGGTTTCTAACCCTACTAAAAAACCAAAAAGAGCCATTAAAAACCCCATACAAGCAATTATTCGCAGAGGAACTATACTAAAGGAGGTAATCCCGTTTAACGCCAAGCCTATTAATGAAAACAGATTAAACTTTGAACTTCCGGCAAAACGAGGTTTTACATCAAAATTAACGGTGGTTGTTTTTACCCCAAGCTCGTAAAAAAATCCACGCAGAAAAAGAGCCTTTTCAGGATATAAGTGCAATACATCAAGAGCTTTTTTGCTCACAAGTCTATAGTCAGAATGGTTCATAGGAATTTTTGTTCCAAGAAGATTCATTAATTTATAAAACATTACAGCAGTCGTTTTTTTTAGAAATCCATCAGTATTTCTATCATTTCTAATACCTAAGACTGCATCATAACCTTTTTGATATTCATCTAAAAACTTCTCAATAGCAAGCTCGTCCTGCTGCAAATCTGCATCAATTGATACAGCACAATCACAACCTAAATCTCTTACTTTTTCCAAACCAGCTATAAGCGCTTTTTGATTCCCGTAATTTCTTAAGAATTTAGTTCCCTTTACCTGAGAAGTTTTATTATGCAAATTTTCAATAATATTCCAGGTATTATCATTCGAGCCATCATCAACAAAATATAAATAACTATCAGGAGTTATTTTATGCTTTTTTACCAACATTTGGAGAACTTCCAACAATCTCGCACATGTGGATTCAACACACAATTCTTCATTAAAACAAGGTATTATAACAGCTAATCGCGGAATTTGCATTTCTACCCTCTTTCTATTATCATAAATATATTATTTCATATAAACAAAATATGCAAGGTATGAAAATGATAAATAAGAAGTTTATTTTAAATGCTGATGACTTTGGACTATCACAATATCACAATCAGGCAGTTTTAGAAGGTTATAATAATGGTTTTCTGACAAGCGCAAGTCTTTGTGCAAATACTGAAGCTTTCGACAGCGCAATACATGATATTTTACCGGATTGTCCAAATTTAGGAATAGCGGCACATCTGAATATTATGGAAGGAAAATCTATTACTAATTGTCCGTTGTTGACAGATAATAATGGATATTTCAATTCAAGTTATATTAAATTAATTCTCAAACAACACCATAAGTATTTAAAAGAACAAATAGAAAATGAATTCAGAGCCCAAATTGAAAAAATTATTCAATATACAAAAATCGATCATTTGGATTCTCATGTTCATACTCATGCAATTCCTGAAATATTTGAAATCACCTGTAAACTCGCAAAAGAATATAATATCGATTATGTCCGAACTCAGTTTGAGGAATTATATATTATTCCAAAACTCGTAAAACACCTAAATTTTAATTATCCTATAAATCTTCTAAAAATTGCATTGCTGCAATATTTCACAAAAATAAACAGAAAAACAATACAAAAATACGGATTAAAAACAAATGACTTTATAATTGGGGTAGGTTATACCGGAATGATGGATTCTGATGCAATTGAATACGGACTAAAAGCTCTGGAAGAAGAATGCATAGCTGAAGCCTTGATTCATCCATGCAGATACAACAATTGCAATAAAGATTCACATACTAAAGAATTTGCAATCACACAGAATATGAAATTAAAAGATACAATTATAAGATTAGGATTTGATATCACAAATTATAAAAATCTGGGTTAGTTAATGAAAAATATTATTATTTCGATAATATTATTAAGTTTATTTGGCATATTTTCATTTTTTATAATTAAAGAAAACAGTACAAAAGAAGTTTTAAATATAATAACTCCAACAAAAATTTCTGTTGATTTAAATAATAACAAAATTCCTGAACAAAATGAAACAATATGTATTACCAATATTGAATCTTTCTCGCTTGATAATTCAAATAAATTTTATAAGACATATTCAAAATCTCTAAATCTAAATAACAATGAACTCATAAGCCTGGGTTACTTAGCTCAGGATTTTGCACAAAAAACTCTCTTGAATAAAAAAGTTTCTTTGAAATATTCTAAAAAACAAACATCCGAGTGTCGTTATGCTGATATCAAATTAAATGGTATATATTACAGCGACCTATTAAAGAACAGTGGATTTGGGCTTAAAAACGGAAAAATTACCAATCAAGCAAAATACATAAACAATCTAAATAATGCCCATAAATTACACCTTGTTATTTTGAACCACCATTCAAATAAATATCATACACTAGATTGTAAATTTGGAAAATTGGCAAAAGATGCAGTATTAATACCTTTTAACCAACTGCCGGAAACAGCAATTCCATGTAAATATTGCCACAAATTACATAATAAAAATAGAACAAGCATAAAATATAAAAAGGAAATTGAAACAAATAAAAATAATACTCTAAAAATTCCAACTCTGACAATATCGCAAGGAGATATAACACTCCTTATTACAAATTATACACAAAATTTAAAACCAAAAAACAGCTGTGATACAAAAGAATGCAAAGAATTCGTAAAATTGGCAGATAATGCAGCTAAAAGTATAGATATTGCAATTTATGGCTACGATAAAATCGATGCAATTACTGAAGCTTTACAAAATGCACATCAAAGAGGTGTAAAAATCCGATTTATTTATGATGAAAATTTCGACAGTACAAAAAATTTTTACAAAGATAATGACATCATTAAAAATATTTCTATTGCCCACCGCTCGGATAAAACTGCAACATCCTCAAAAAGTAATATGCTAATGCATAATAAATTCGTTATATTTGATGATAAAACTGTTTATACAGGCTCAATGAATTTTTCAAAAAACGGTCTATCCGGCTATGACCAAAATAATATAATTATAATTAATTCCAAAGAAATAGCAAATCTGTATAAGGAAGAATTTGAACAGATGCTAAACGGAAAATTTCATACCGACAAGAAAAGCTCCACATTATCTAATATTTTTAGACTGGGAGCCAGCATTATTGAAGTATATTTTTCTCCACAAGCACACACCTCTGACAAGATTATCTATCTTATAAAAAATGCACAACAATATATTTATATCCCAACATTCTTAATCACCCACAAACAAATAGCAAATGAGCTCATTTTAGCAAATAAAAGAGGAGTTGATGTCAAGATTATAATGGACGCAAATAACGTATACACACGAAACTCAAAACATATCCTGTTAAGAGAAAATAAAATTCCCCTAAAAATTGAAAATTATGCAGGGAAATTACATTCTAAAACTATGATTATTGATGATAAATACCTCATTATAGGTTCAATGAACTTCTCCAATAGCGGTGAAAATAAAAATGATGAAAACTTACTGGTTATACAGAATGAAAAATTTGCAAAAGAATATAAAAAATTTTTTATGTATCTGTGGGCACTAATACCGGACAAATACTTAAAATACTACCCAAAAGCAGAAAGCCCTGAATCTATAGGCTCATGTTCAGATGGTGTAGATAACAATTTTAATGGAAAAATAGATAAAGATGATGAGTTATGCAAAAGTGCCTTCTAATATAATAAGGAACCAATAACATTATTATCAAATACAAATTGAATATCAACAAAGCTGCCGGCAAAAGCCATAGGTAAAGGTCTAAAGGGAGCTGCATTGCTAATTACCTCAATACAACTATTATCAAGTTTTAAATTTTCCAAAGATTTGTAAACAGTATTAGACATTATTTGCCAGCTTTTAAAACTCATATAAGGAGAACAACACGTTTATTATTAGTATTTACAGGAGGATATCACTTCATTTTTACCCGCCTATGAAACTCACTCATATTCGGTACAAAATCAACATTCGATGTTTCCCAGAAGTTTTATATTCAGATTTTTGAAAACTCTATACAGCATAAAATAGGGGTAACCGCATCTCTAAAACTCTTTACTACATCCGCATCACTTGCAGGCTAAAATGCCGTTATAAAGCCAATAGTTAAAGCTAAAACGATTTGTTTACTCATTATTAAATATACTATTCCTTTTACTATATATATTACATCTTCTCAGGAGCAGAGACAGACAAAATATTTAAAGCATTAGCTAAAACAGTTTTAAACGCCCACACTAATGCTAATCTTGCCTTCGTCAATTCTACATTATCAGTAATAACCCTTGTTGAATTGTAGAACGAATGAAACTCTGCTGCAAGCTCCTGCACATAACGACAAATTGTATAAACCTGTCTTGTTTGTGCAGAATTCACAATTAAAGATTTAAATTCTTCCAATTTGAGTATTAATTTTCTCGCATCTTTTATGGTAAGAGACATCAAATTTTTATTAAAAGATTTAGTTAAAGAATCAAAATCTTCTTTTGTAATAACAGGAGCAATAGTCTTTCCGGTTTCAGTATCCAATTTTTCATTTGTAGCATTACGAATTATAGAACAAGCCCTGGCATGAGCATATTGAACATAAAACACCGGATTTTCATCCGAATTTGTCTTGGCTAATTCAATATCAAAATCAAGAGTTGTGTCAATATTTCTCATAGACATCCAGAATCTGGTTGCATCAACTCCAACTTCATCGATTAAGTCTTCCAGAGTAACCATATTTTTACGTTTTCCCATTCTGACTTCATTTCCATTAATAACAAGATTCACTAACTGTCCTAACAGAACTTCCAATTTATTCGGATTATACCCTAAAGCCTCAATTGAAGCCTTTACCCTCGCTACATAGCCATGGTGATCAGCACCCCATATATTAATCATCCTGTCAAAACCACGTTCTAATTTATCTACATGGTATGCTATATCAGCAGTTAAGTATGTATTTGAACCATCAGCTTTCTTAATAACTCTGTCCTGATCATCTCCGTAATCAGAGGATTTAAACCAAACAGCTCCTTCTTTTTCATAAATTTTACCGCTGTTTTTTAACTTTTGTACACACTCTTCAACTTTACCGGAATTATGTAGAGATAATTCAGAATAAAATTTATCAAAATGAACTCTAAAATTGTCTAACAAATCACGCTGAACTTTTTCTTCATAAGCCTTTGCAAAATCACAAAAAATCTGTAAATCAATTTTATCAACATCATTATTTACAGCTTCAAGCTCACTTTTATTATCAATTAAAAATTGCTTAGCAACAGGAATTAAATAGTCCCCAGGATAATAATTTTTTCTTTCGATTTCATCTTCAGGGAAATCAATATTTTCACCCAATTCTTGTTTTACTCTTATAACAAGAGAGCGCCCCAACTTTTGAATTTGAGACCCTGCATCATTAATATAGAATTCCTGATACACATCATGTCCATAAAACTTTAATAAATTAGCAAGCGAACTTCCCATAGCAGCCCACCTGCCATGTCCAATATGAAAAGGTCCTGTTGGATTTGCCGAGATATACTCAAGAATAATATTTTCCTTCTCAATATTTACAGGTCGACCAAAATTTTCTTTTTTATCAAATATCTCATCTATTACATCTGCTAAAAATGATTCACCTACCTTGAAATTTATAAATCCGCCAATTACAGAATAATCATTATCTTCTTTATCAACAAAATCTACAATAGAATTAGCAATCACAGGAGGTGCAATCTTTGCACTGCGGGCTAACGAAGACACATTAATCGCAAAATCACCAAAATCAGCATTCTTAGGCTTCTCAACAGAGAGAGTACCCTTTGTATATTCACTCATTCTTATTGCTAATCTTAATTTATCCTTTATATCAAACTTGAGATCGGAAG
>OMBA01000799.1_pt1 | contig 13883 bp, 13 predicted proteins | sample 1673441 | NCBI WGS metagenome assembly OMBA01 (sample SAMEA103958111, study PRJEB25191) | human gut metagenome | biome: human-associated habitat [ENVO:00009003]; feature: intestine environment [ENVO:2100002]; material: feces | place: Germany | collected 2013/2015
ATCTGAAGAGAGTAATCTAAAAATTGGAATTTATGCCAAACAACAATAGACACGACGAGTGTCTTTTTTTAGTCAAGTCGAAATTGTTTTAATCAATCGACTTGTTTTTTTTTCCCTTCTTTGCTATGCTAAAGTAGAATAAAAGGGCGGATGAACCATGAAGAAAGTGAAGAAAATTTTTTATTTCATAACCAGTGCCTTCATGTACACGGTTCTTTTTTTAATGATTTTAGTTTGTTTTACAGTAGCAATTTATGTATTAGAGTTTAATCGTGCGATGAAGAATGGCAATCCTCCCACGCCAATCTTTTCATCTTATATCATCGCTTCCGGAAGTATGACACCGAACATTAATGTGAATGACATGGTCATCAATCAGCGTGTTCAAGCCTATGAAATTCAAGTCGGAGATGTCATCACGTTTTTATCAGAATCTCCTTTTTCAAACGGACTAACGATAACGCATCGAGTTGCAGCAATTACGCAAGCACCAGATGGAAGTTATCTTTTCAGAACCAAAGGGGATGCCAATCAAACCGCAGACGAATGGCTTGTACCAGAAGAGAACATCATCGGTAAAGTATTAGTCAAGATTCCATACGTTGGTTACATTCATTCGTTTTTATTGAATAGCTATGGATTTTTAATTGTAATTGTCATACCATTCTTAATTATCGTCATTTACGATTTTATTAAACTTAGCCGTCTCTTAGTTAAAAAAGGAAAAAATCAGTTAGAAAAAGTGAAAAAAAACAAATAAACTTGGTAATTTATATTAGTTATGATATAGTGAGATAGGTGATTTTATGAATCAACAATTTACGTTTCGCAAATCTTTTGGCCAAAACTTTTTAAAAGATACTAGTATCGTTCGAAAAATTGTCGCGACTGTACCACTGACAAAAGAAGATCTCGTCATCGAAGTAGGACCTGGTTCTGGAATGCTAACGAAAGAGATTGCACCGCATGTTAAACAGATGTTATGTTATGAAATCGATACTAGATTAGAAGAAATATTAGCAACCAATTTACAAGAGTTTTCTAACATCGATATCGTATTTGAGGATTTTATGACACGGGATATTTCAGCAGATTTAGCAAAGTATGAATACAGAAATTTATATTTTATTGCCAATCTACCATATTATATTACGACTCCAATTATTACGAAGTTGATCGAATCTCATCTTCCTTTTGAATCTATAACCGTAATGGTTCAAAAAGAGGTTGGAAATCGTTTTAGTGCCAAACCTGGTAGCAAAGATTATGGCTCTTTAACAGTATTCTTAAATTATTATTTCGATGTCAAGAAAGAATTTGTTGTGAGTCGCAATTGTTTCGTACCGAAACCAAACGTCGATAGTGTCATTGTAACGTTAAAGAAAAAAGAGACAAAATTCCGAGTAAATAATGAAGAACATTTTTTAAAATTAGTGAAAGACAGTTTTCAATATAAGCGAAAAAGTATTCGGAACAACTTAAAGTCATACGATTTAGAAAAAATAGAATCGGTCTTAAAGACATATGGATACGATTTGAAAGTTCGAGCCGAATCATTACAACCAGAAATATTTGCAAGTATCAGCAATGAACTGACAAAAGATAACACATAATGAAAAGAAAAGCATATGATGAAGAGAGGTGATCATATGCTTTTTCATATTGGGGACTATGTGACAAGAAAATCCCACAATCACGATACCATTTTTAAGATTATCGATTTACAGGGAACGTATGCTATTTTAAAAGGTCACGATGTTCGTTTAATTGCCGATAGCGATATCGACGACTTAGTCAAAGTGACGGAACCGATTCCATCGACAGATCAAGAATTAGAAAGTAGAATCGATAGTCTGTTACCACAAGATAGAAACGAATACTTTTATTTACCAGGTAAAATTCTTCATATTGATGCGGACGATGAATACTTAAATCGCTGTATCGAATTTTATAAAAAATTAAACATTATGGCATACGGAGTAAAATTAAATGAACGTTCCATTGGACCTTCCATCACCAAGTATCTAGAAGATCTAAATCCAGATATCGTCGTTATTACTGGTCACGATGCATATTACCGGAATAAAGATGAATATAAAAATTCGGATTATTTTGTAGATGCTGTCAAAATGGCTAGAAAATACGAAAAAAGCCACGATAAACTCATTATCGTAGCAGGTGCTTGTCAAAGTAACTATGAAGAGATTATTAAGGCCGGTGCTAATTTTGCCAGTAGTCCAAAACGGATTAATATTCATGCCCTAGACCCAGCAATTATTGCTAGTAGTATCAGTCTTTCTTTAAAAAATAAACCGATCGATTTACTGAACATTTTATCTAAGACGAAGTACGGACCAGATGGTATCGGTGGTTTAGTGACGACGGGAACAATGTATGTAGGTTATCCGCGATAGAAGGTGTTTCCAAGCAAGATGGGCAATCAGTGCTCCCAGTGCAACTAGTAATAGGAAGTAAGGGTGAATGACACCTTCGTTTATTTGTTTTAATATTAAGAAGTAGAGAAGGGCTAAATCGATAAATAAGATAATACAAGAGATGCTCATCACAATCTTTTTGGCCTTTGCCATCAGTTTCTGGTGAAGAGTCAGTATCCCATAAAGGAATATACCGAATCCCAACGAGATACAGAAACTGTAAATTTGAATGGATAGAATCATTTAAATAAACGATGAAAAATACTGTTTTCCTTGTCTTTTTCTTTATGATCTTCTAAGTATGAATAGGAGATAATTAAACCTTTAATAGAAACATTACCATCTCTTGTATCCAATTTTACGAGTTCCAAGTCTTCTCCTTTGATTAGTAGATAACCCATTACAGTTTCCAATAAGAACTCTTCATTATCGAAATTATCGATTTTCTTAACTCCTGTAATCACGGCTGTCTTTCTCTCTATCATGGTAAGTGTATGACTGAAATTGTTAATTTGTGTGTTTTCTTTATCCATAATCTTGTCCTTTCCCTAAACTTTATGCAAAAAAAAAGAAACTATGAAAAAAACTTACCGTTTGGTAAGTTTTTCTAGTTTTATTCCTCAGTTTCTGTTGCAGGTTCAGGATCTTCAGCCTTGTCATATGCTTCAAGGATTGCGTCTTGAAACATAGCTCTACCTTCAGAGTTAACTGGGTGAGCAATATCGCGATATCCACCAGTAGCAGTTTTTCTACTTGGCATTGCGATAAATAGACCATTATCTCCTTCAATAATACGAATGTCGTGAATAGCAAACATGTCGTCGATTAATACTGATGCGATTCCTTTCATGCGAGATCCTTCTTTTTCGATCTTGCGAACATTTACAGATGTAATTTTCATTGCATATCCTCCCTCTAAAGTATAAACTTTATACATTAATCATATATCAAATCTTTCGAAAATGCAATGAATTTCGTATTAGTAAACCAATAATATCAGAAAATTCTACAAAATTGTGTGCTATAATAAAGAAGAAGGATGATAAAATGGACGTTAAAACAGGAAAGAAATTATTATTTTGTATGGGCTTGGCTATTGTTGGTTTCACATTGATTATTTCGGGAAGTAGTTATGCCTTATTAAATTCTACAAACATGCAAAATACGACGATTGCGAACAATTTGCAAATTCAATATGATGAAGGAAACGAGTCCGCAGGCGATATCGTCTATTTGACTGTGCCGTATCCAATTTCTGATATGGATGCTATGCAAAGGAAACCGTACGTGTTTTCGGTAACCAATCAAACAAGCACGGTAAAAGATTACACCATTTCCATTATCGATGATACGGCAATGGCATCTTTAGAAAATTGTGACGATTGTTTATTAAGCGATAACTATGTAAAATTTAGCATCAATCAAAGTTCACCCAAATCATTAAGTGATATAGAAGATGGCTTGCTATTAAAGGATCAATTGGGACCAAATCAAACCAAAACTTATGAGTTAATATTATGGTTAGATGAATATAGTAACAATTCTGTGTTTGATAAACACTTTTTCAAACGATTAAGTGTGCAATAAAAAAGAAGCCAAAACGGCCAAAATCATTTATTTGACGTAAAGCGTTCGTGAAATCTAAAAAAATAAAAACAAGATCATAAAAAGCAGATATAATATATGTTAGGAAGGTAGGTGTTATAACTTGCGGCAACCAAAGAATAAGCATATTGTCAAAACAAAACGGCGTTTAGTATTGTTTGGTATCACCTGCTGCGCTGTTATTATCGGACTTACCATAATGCTCGGCAAAACATGGGTTGAAATCTATCAAAAATATCAACAAAAAGATTCTTTAACGGTAAAATTAGAAGAACTGCAAAAAGAAGAGGAAGAATTGAAAGCCGATGTAGAACGTTTACAAGATCCAGATTACGTTGCTAGATATGCTAGAGAAAAATATCTATATTCTAAAGATGGTGAATTTATCATCAAACTACCATAAAATAGAGTATTCTATTTTTTCTTTTTGTTTAAATCTTGTCAGATGAAAGAAGTTTCGATAGAATGTAAGAAGAGATGTGATAAAAATGGAAGATGTAGTTAGTTTATTTGCACCATATCGAATTGAAATGGGAGATACCATCGTCGTAGGAGTCTCTGGTGGACCGGATTCGATGGCTCTTTTAAGTATGCTATTAAAGTATCGAGATCAAAAAGAGATTCAAATCATTGCTGCTCATGTCGATCACAACGTCCGTAGAACGAGTGCGAAGGAAAGAGAGTTCGTAGAGTCTTGGTGTATGAAACATAACATTTTTTTTGAGACGATGACGATTGACAAATACGGAGATGACAATTTTGAAAACGAAGCGAGATCGATTCGATATCATTTTTTTGAAGAGGTCATTCATAAGTATCAAGCCAAAATCTTAATGACCGCCCATCATGGCGATGACTTAATGGAGACGATTTTAATGCGTCTGACGCGTGGTTCTACTCTAAAAGGATATGGCGGTTTTGCGGAAGTCGCCACGATGAAAGACTATCAAATCATAAGACCATTACTCCGTTACACAAAAAAAGATTTGGAGCAGTACGATAAGAAACATAAAATTCCGTACGTTATCGATAAAAGTAACTTTAAAACCATTCATACGCGAAATCGTTATCGCAAACATCTGTTACCATTTTTTAAAAAGGAAGATCCAAATGTCCATCTCAAATTTTTAAAATTCAGTAAAATTCTAAATGAATACGATAACTTGATTGAAAGCCAAGTGCATCAATTGTTATCAAAGGTTTATCACGACAACACACTTTTCATTAAAAAGTATCAAGAACTAGAACCGATTATGCAAAGTCGCATCATTCATACCATTTTAGAATCCATTTATAAAGATGATTTAATGTTAATCAATGATCGTCATGTGGAACTAATTCAAAAATTGATTCAATCTCGAAAAAGCAATTCCTATATTTATTTGCCGAATAACATTCGTGCCATAAAGAGTTACGATCAAATCAAAATTGTCATGTCGATCGATCAAGTGTCGGGATATGAGATTGAACTAAACGACTATGTGACATTGCCAAATGGACATCATCTAAAACGAGTTACAAGTTGTGATAGCAACGGTAACGATGTCGCTAGATTAAATAGCGAAGACCTTGCCTTGCCACTATATGTTAGAAGCCGCCGTCATGGCGATAAAATCGCCGGTTTCCATATGAAGGGACACAGTAAAGTAAAAGATATTTTTATCAATCACAAAGTCCCGTTAAAAGATAGAGAACTGTGGCCAGTCGTCGTCGATTCTAAAGGAGAAGTTGTCTGGATTCCGGGAATTAAGAAAAGTAAATTTAATAAGTCACAGAAAGAAAACTGTGATATAATAATAAAATATTACTAACAAGGAGGAAAAAACGTGAATAAAAATACTGTAAAAAGAGGATTATTACCATACGTGATACTGCTGGTTTTGATTTTCGGTATTTATTATGTGTATGCCGTAATGAACCAAAGAGTAAACGTATTGACATATCAAGAGTTTAGTGATGCTCTTACAAATGCACAAGTGACTGAAATGACAATCACCCCGAGATCGAGTGCAGGTGTTTACGAGATGGAAGGTAGTTTAGCCGATTACGACGATAACGAAACTTTCTTTGCTAGAGTACCGATGTCTGATGAGATTATCAAACAAGTACTAGCCGCTAGTGAACAATATGATTTTGAGTTGGTAACGGAACAAGATCCAGAATCAAGTCCATGGTTACTAATTTTAGTGAACGTTGTTCCATTAGTAATCTTAATTGGTGGTGCTTTATGGATTTTCTCTCGTCAAATGGGATCTAATAATAAATCAATGGATTTCGGACGTAGTAAAGCAAGATTGAGTACGGATCAAAATAAAGTAACATTTAACGACGTTGCTGGTTTAAAAGAAGAAAAAGAAGAAGTTAGAGAATTGATCGATTTCTTAAAAAATCCAAAACGTTTCCAAAAACTTGGAGCTAGAATTCCAAAAGGAGTTTTATTAGTTGGTCCTCCAGGAACTGGTAAAACGTTACTTGCGAAAGCAGTTGCTGGCGAAGCAAATGTTCCATTCTACTTTATTAGTGGTTCTGATTTCGTAGAACTATTTGTCGGTGTTGGTGCAAGCCGTGTCAGAGACATGTTCAAACAAGCAAAAGCAAATGCTCCATGCTTAATCTTTATTGATGAAATCGATGCCGTTGGTCGTCAACGTGGAACTGGTTTAGGCGGTGGCCATGATGAAAGAGAACAAACTTTGAACCAATTGTTAACAGAAATGGATGGCTTTGGTGCAAACGAAGGAATTATCGTCATTGCGGCAACAAACCGTGCTGATGTATTAGACCCAGCATTATTGAGACCTGGAAGATTCGACCGTCAAGTAACAGTAGGACTTCCAGATGTAAGAGAAAGAGAAGATATTTTAACAGTTCATGCTAAGAATAAGGTACTTGCTCCAAGTGTACAACTAAATGCAATTGCTAAGAGAACACCAGGATTTAGTGGTGCTGATTTGGAAAACTTATTGAATGAAGCTGCTCTTCTAGCCGTTAGAAGAAATAAGAATAGTATTACGATGGCAGAAATCGATGAAGCAACCGATCGTGTTATCGGTGGCCCTGCTAAGACGAGTAGAAAATATACTCCACATGAAAAAGAATTGGTTGCATACCATGAAGCGGGCCATGCTGTATTAGGTATTAAATTAGAAAATGCGGATGATGTTCAAAAGATTACGATTATCCCTCGTGGTCAAGCCGGCGGATATACGATGATGATGCCAAAAGAAGAGCATTATTTTGCAACGAAGACAGAGTTGTTAGATCAAATTACCGGTTTGCTTGGTGGCCGTGTTTCAGAAGAGTTACGGTTCCATGAATCGACAACTGGTGCTCACAATGACTTTGAACGTGCTACTAAAATTGCTCGTGCTATGGTAACAGAATACGGTATGAGTGATCTAGGACCAATTCAATTAGAACAACAAGAAGGTGGCGTATTCTTAGGTCGTGATTACAATAAAACGAAAGACTTCTCAAATGAAGTTGCTCATGAAATTGACCTAGAGATGCGTAAAATCGTCAACAGTTGTTATGAAAGAGCAAAACAGATTCTTTCTGAAAATCAAGATATGATTAAGTTAATCGTAGATGCTCTATTAGAACGTGAAACGATTACAAAAGAGCAAATCGATTACTTAGTAGAACATGGAACGATGCCTCCTGAAGATGACGAAGAACAAGTTGTAGACAACAAAGAAGAAAAAGATGTAGAAGAGACAGAAGTAACAGAATCATTAACTGAAAAGGTAGAAGAAAGTCCAAAGAAAGAATCAAGAAATAAGAAACAACACAATAAATCAAAACAAAACAAAGGAGAATAAAACTCCTTTTTTTGTTTACTTCCCCTTAAACGCTGCGGTCGGATAACTGCATATATCTATACGGCCGGCGCAGCTTTATCTTTCTGATGTCTGCGCACAATCTCCATGAATTCTTCGCCGGTTATGGTTTCCTTATCCAGCAAATAAGCGGCCGCCTCGTGCATGATGTCCAGATGGCCGGCAATGAGTTTGCGGGCCATCTGGTGGGCCTCGCCAATCATTCGGAGCACTTCGCGGTCAATGTCTGCCGCCGTCTCCGACGAACAGGTCAGCGAGGTGTCGCCACCCAGATAGGCATTATTCACCGTTTCCAGCCCCATCATGTCATATTTCTCACTCATGCCGTAGCGGGTCACCATGGCACGGGCCAGGCGGGTGGCCTGCTCAATGTCGTTTGAGGCTCCCGTGGTCACGCGGCCCAGCACCACTTCCTCAGCGGCCCGGCCGCCGGTCAGTGTCACGATGCGGTTGAAAAGGTCCTCGCGGCTCATCAGCACCTGCTCGCCCTTGTCCACCTGCATGGTGTAGCCCAAGGCTCCCGAAGTGCGGGGGACAATCGTAATCTTGTGAACCGGGGCCGAATGGCTCTGCAGCGCTGCCACCAGCGCATGACCTATTTCGTGGTAGGAAACGGTCTTCTTCTCCTCGTCTGAGATTACCTTGCCTTTTTTCTGAGCACCGGCAATCACGGTTTCCACGCTTTCTTCCAAATCGGCCGTAGTAACCTTCTGGCGCCCCATGCGCACCGCCCGCAAGGCCGCTTCGTTGACAATATTGGCCAACTCGGCCCCCGACGAGCCTGCCGTGGCGCGAGCCACCACATCCATATCAATTCTGTCGCACTTTACCTTTTTGAGGTGTACGCCGAGAATGGCCTTACGCCCTTCCAGGTCGGGCAGTTCCATCTGAATGCGACGGTCGAAACGGCCGGGACGGAGCAGCGCCTTGTCCAGACTCTCGGGCCGGTTGGTAGCGGCCAGAATCACCACGCCCTTGCGGCCGTCAAAGCCGTCCATCTCCGTCAGCAGCTGGTTCAGGGTCTGTTCGCGCTCGTCGTTGCTGCCCATTCCCGTATCGCGGCGCTTGCCGATGGCGTCTATCTCGTCAATAAAGATAATGCAGGGCGCTTTCTCACTGGCCTGCCGGAAGAGGTCGCGCACCTTGGCGGCACCCATGCCGACAAACATCTGCACGAACTCCGACCCCGAAATGGCAAAGAACGGCACTTTGGCCTCGCCGGCCACGGCACGGGCAATCAGCGTCTTGCCGGTTCCCGGAGGGCCCACCAGCAGGGCACCCTTGGGCAGGGACGCACCGATTTCAAAGTATTTGCGGGGATTGTGCAGGAAGTCCACGATTTCGGTCAGGGCCTCCTTGGCCTCGTCCTGCCCGGCCACATCGGCAAAGGTTGTCTTCACGTCCGAATCGGCATAAATTCTGGCTCCGCTCTTGCCGAACGACATGAAGTTGCCGCCTCCGCCGCCCATACGCGACTGAATGGCTTTGCTGGTCTGCCGCCAAATCAGGTAAAAGATAAGTCCCGGCAGCACCCACATCAGTATAAAATCGAGCAACGGTGAATTCTTCTGCGGCATCTCCTGATTAAAGGCTATCTTGCCGCCCGGGTTGGGGCTCTTTGCCTTCAGCAGGCGGTCCACCAGTTGCGGGTCATTGATGGCTCCGGTCTGATAGACAAAAGTCTGTCCGTCTTCCTGCGTCGTAAAATAGATTTTTCCGTCCTTAATGACCACATCCGTAATCGGGGTATTTTTGTCCGCTTTACGGGTACCGGCGACTACGGATAAATCGTCTAATTTTGCCACAGAAACCATCATCACCATGAAACAGAAAAAATTTCTCGCCCTGGCTTTCCTCGGCCTGTTGGGACTGACGGAAAGTCCGGCACAAAACCACACAAACGACAGCCTTATGGAAAAACTGACACTCACCACGGAATGGGACAAGACTTTCCCGCAAAGCGACAAGGTAAGCCACTGCAAGGTGACCTTCTGCAACCGCTACGGCATCACGCTGGCCGCCGACCTCTACAAGCCCAAAGGGGCCACGGGCCCACTCCCGGCCATTGCCGTCAGCGGACCGTTCGGCGCCGTCAAGGAGCAGGCCTCGGGCCTGTATGCGCAGACACTGGCCGAGCGCGGCTTCCTGACCCTCGCCTTCGACCCGTCGTTTACCGGCGAGAGCGGCGGACAACCCCGCAGCGTGGCCTCGCCGGACATCAACACCGAGGACTTCAGCGCCGCCGTAGACTACCTGTCCACCCGCGACGATGTCGACCCGGCACGCATCGGCATCCTGGGCATCTGCGGCTTCGGCGGCTTTGCCCTCAATGCGGCCGCCATGGACACACGCGTCAAGGCCACCGTGGCCTCCACAATGTACGACATCTGCCGCAACTCCGCCAACGGATACTTTGACGCCAACAACAACGCCGACGCCCGCTACGCCATGCGCCAGCAGCTCAACGCGCAGCGCACCGAGGACTACCGGAACGGCACCAGCAAGCGCACCGTGATGAACCCGAAACCGGCCGCCGACGCGCCGCAGTTCATGAAGGACTATTACGACTACTACAAGACGAAGCGCGGCTACCACCCCCGCTCCATCAACTCCGGCCTGGGCTGGAACGTCACCTCGACGCTCTCGTTCATCAACATGCCCATCCTGGCGTATGCCGGCGAAATACGCAGCGCCGTCCTGATTGTACACGGCGAAAAGGCCCACTCCCGCTACTTCGGCGAGGATGCCTTCAAGAAACTGAAGGGCGACAACAAGCAGCTGCTGATTGTGCCGGGCGCCAGCCACACCGACCTCTACGACAACATGAAAAAAATCCCGTTTGACCGGATTGAACAGTTCTTCCGCAATTATCTGAAATAAAACCCGCCGAACATGACTTTCCGACTGCTGCACGGAGCCCTCTTCCTGCTCCTCTTCGGCACGCCGCCCGCGCTGGCCGCCTGCTCGGACGACGTCGCGACAGACAACGAGCCCGCCGTCACGGTTCCGCCGGCCGGCGACGACGATGAAGAAAAAGAAGAAAATACCGAAAACAACGACTCCATATCAATGAGCAGAAACATTACCCTCACCATCAACGGCACCACGTTTGCCGCCACCCTCGAGGACAACGAGGCCGCACGGGCCTTTGCCGCCCGACTCCCCCTGACCCTGGAGATGAGTGAACTGAACGGCAACGAAAAATATTCTTATCTCAACGAGAGCCTGCCCACGGACAGCCACCGCGCAGGCACCATCCAGACCGGCGACCTGATGCTCTACGGCTCGTCCTGCGTGGTGCTCTTCTACAAGACCTTCACCTCGGGCTACAGCTACACGCGGCTCGGCCGGGTGACAAACCCCGAAGGGCTGGCCGCGGCCCTGGGAAGTGGCAACGTAAGAATCCGTTTTACCCCATAGCCATCTGTTGCGCCAGCACCGGCAGCCTGAAATCGTCATCTCATCTGTTCCCCTATTTTTTTCAGGCAACCCCCAAAGGCACACAGAACCGCCCGGCAGGCCGTCTGCCCAACAAAACCGGCACTTATTTTCAATCAGGTGGGCGCTAAAAAATCTTTTCCGCCACCTTTTTTCTTTTTGGTGCAGCCCTCAGAAACAGTATGCTGACGTCCGTTTTCAGGAATCCCCCTTTCCTCCGGCGGCATACTGGTGCGGGGCTGCACCTTTTAAGGCATTTTTCATCCGCCGGAACAACCGCCGCCATAATGCCGCCCACGACGGGAACGGAAGAGAAAAAACATTTACAATTTTTCAGGTTTAAAACTTTTCCACCCAACAAAAACTTTTTACTTTTGCGCAAAACTGACACAGGTGTAAAACATAAATGTTCAAATAGACGGATATGCTTAGAATAGGTATTGATGTAGGTTCAACAACGGCAAAGATTGTAGTTCTCAATGCAGATAACGAAATTGTTTTTTCCGACTACCGGCGTCATCATGCCAAGGCGCGCGAGGTGGTGACCGACATGCTGCAGCGCCTGCAGCAGCAAACGGGCGGACAACCGGCCCGGATGCAGGTGACGGGCTCGGTGGGCATGGGCTTCTGTGAGCAGCTGGGCCTGACGTTCATTCAGGAAGTCATGGCCGCCACCAAGGCCATACAACACCGCTACCCGCAGGTGCGCACCATGATTGACATCGGCGGCGAGGACGCCAAAATCGTATTCTTTGAAAATGCCGAAGCCACGGGACTGCGCATGAACGGCAACTGTGCCGGCGGCACGGGGGCCTTTATCGACCAGATGGCCGTCATCTTGGATGTAGACGTGACGGCTCTTAACGAACTGGCCCTCCAGTCCGAACATACCTACCCCATTGCCTCGCGCTGCGGTGTATTCTGCAAGACCGACATCCAGAACCTCATTGCCAAGAACGTCAGCAAGGCAGACATTGCCGCCTCCATCTTCCATGCCGTGGCGGTACAGACCATGGTGACGCTGGCCCACGGCTGCGACATCCATACACCCGTACTGCTGTGCGGCGGCCCGCTGACGTTTATTCCGGCCCTGCGCCGCGCCTTTATGGACTATCTGCACCTGCAGCCGCAGGACTTTGTCGTTCCCGAACACAGCACGCTGCTGCCGGCCACGGGAGCCGCCCTGGCCTGCACCGACGGGCAGGAGGCCCTGACGTTGGAGGAATGGATTCGGAAACTGAACAGCCTGAGCGGAAAAATACGCCTGCAATCGTCGATGAAACCGATATTTTCCGACGAAACCGACTACCGGAAATGGCAAACGCGCATTGCCGCCCACCAAATTCCGCGCGCCGCATTCAAGGCCGGCGTGCAGGAAGCTTTTCTGGGCATCGACTCCGGCTCTACCACCACGAAAATTGTGGTAACCGACGAGGAGTCGCGCCTGCTCTTTACCTATTATACCGTCAACGGGGGCAACCCCATCGAAGCCGTAGAGCAGGGACTGCGGCAGCTGCGCGAGGCCTGCCGCAGCCACCATACCGAGCTGCGCATCAAGGGCAGCTGCTCTACCGGCTACGGCGAGGACCTGATACGCACGGCCTTCCAGCTGAACGGCGGCATGGTGGAAACGGTGGCCCACTACGTGGCCGCCCGTCACCTGAACCCCGACGTCTCGTTTATCCTGGACATCGGCGGGCAGGACATGAAGGGGATTTTTGTAAACGGCGGCGTCATCAACCGCATTGAAATCAACGAAGCCTGCTCCTCGGGTTGCGGTTCGTTTATCGAAACCTTTGCCCGCACGCTGGGCTACTCCGTGCAGGATTTTGCGCAGGCGGCCTGCCGCGCCAAGGCGCCCTGCGACCTGGGCACGCGCTGCACGGTGTTCATGAACTCAAAGGTCAAGCAGGTGCTGCGTGAAGGAGCCGGCGTGGAGGACATTGCGGCCGGCCTGGCCTATTCGGTGGTGAAGAACTGCCTCTACAAAGTACTCAAAATCAAAGATACCGACGTATTGGGCCGGCACATCGTGGTGCAGGGCGGCACCATGCGCAACGATGCCATCGTGCGCGCCCTGGAGCAGCTGACCGGCGCCGAAGTGGTGCGCTGCGACATTCCCGAACTGATGGGGGCGCTGGGCTGTGCGCTCCATGCGCGCCAAATGGCCCGGACCCCCGTGTGTCTGGACGACATCATCGCACAGGCTCACTACACCACGCGCCAGCTTCACTGCCACGGATGCGACAACCAGTGCCTCGTGTCACGCTATACCTTTGACAACGGCCAATCGTATCACGCCGGCAACCGGTGCGAAAAGATCTTTACCAACGGTGAGAGCCGTACCCCCGGCCGCAACGCCTATCCCTACAAGCTCGACCAGCTCTTCAAGCGCGCCGAAAAGCAGCCGGCCAACCCGCGCGGCACCATCGGCATGGCGCGCTGCCTGAACACGTACGAAAACTTTCCGTTCTGGCACACGCTGCTGACGGGCTGCGGTTTCCGGGTGTGTCTCTCGAGCAGCTCAGACTACGGACACTACGAACAAAGTGCCCGCATGGTGATG
>OMBA01000804.1_pt1 | contig 13819 bp, 14 predicted proteins | sample 1673441 | NCBI WGS metagenome assembly OMBA01 (sample SAMEA103958111, study PRJEB25191) | human gut metagenome | biome: human-associated habitat [ENVO:00009003]; feature: intestine environment [ENVO:2100002]; material: feces | place: Germany | collected 2013/2015
TCACTCATAATTTTCCCTTTTAAAAATTTCCCCGTAATTATATAAAGTATTTTTAAATAAAAAAATTGCTTTTCTCATGTGAAAAGTCCTAAGTTTTGTTAAACTCAGGACTTTTACCCCAGGGTTGCAGGGGATTTGGAGTTAAATTTTATCCTACGGTATTAAAGCCACCTTGCGGCAGTTGTCCCATTTGGGGCATCATGAAGTTGTTTGCTCCGGGATTTGCCATCTGCATATATGACTGTTGAAGTTTTTGAAATTCTTCGTCACTCATCAAATTTCCGCAGCCAGGAATACTGTTTGGGTCAAATTGGAAGTTGTTTGCACTTTTTTGGTTGTTATTTGCGCCGCTTTCAGCTTGCTTTTCGGAATATGATTTACCGACAATAAACTTTCCAATCATATCACCAACAGCGTAACCGACAACTGAACCTAAAAGAGGAATTGGGATTACAGCAGCGCCAATTGCGCCGCCGACAGCGCCCAGACCAAGCCTTACACCTGTTTTTGCGGTTTCACCGGCGCCTGCTAAAAGCCCTTCATTCCAGCTGGCTTTTATTATATTTGGAAGTTCTGTTGCTAAAATCGCAATAGCACCTATTAAAGGCATTCTTTTACCAAATGCTTTTCCAACACTTTTAAGCTGAGGCCAAAATTTTGACCAGCCTGTTTTGTTTGCCGCATCTGCAACCTTTCCGACCTGCTGCCAGTTATCTTTTATCTCTGGAAATATACTTGTGATATCTTTCCACATATTTTTGAAAAAGCCTTTATTTGCACTAACTGCCGCTTCATGATCTTCCATACCTTTTATAAAGGCATCGCCGATTTGGGTTTTAAAGCCTTTGAAGCCTTGATTTTTATAACTTTTTCTCAAGGTTTCGCCCATTAAATCCGCTTCTGTTCCGAAAATAAAGCCCGGCATTGCTTTGGTAACACGCCACGCATTTGACATTACACCATCGATGCTTGTCATAATTAACCTACCTTAAATTTACCTAACCTTATATACATAAAAAAAATTTCTGATGAAGAATTGACATTAATCTTAAAATTGTAACAAAATGTAAAATATCTATTTTTCTAAAGTCGATTGAACAATGTCAAATTACAGATTTTTGAGGAGAATATTGTTATGGAAAAAAGAGAAGACATTTATAAAAACAGAGGCCTGCATGAATACGGCGATGTAAAATTTGCAGACCCTGTAAATGACAAATACCCGATTGATACCGAAGAACATATTCGAGCCGCTTGGAGTTACATTCATATGCCGCGAAATTACGAAAAATACACGCCTGAAGATGTCGAAACAATTAAAAAGCGTATAATAAAAGCTTGGAAAGAAAAAATTAATCCTGACGGTCCACTCGAAGCATAAACATTTTTTAAAACAAACACGCCTTTAAGACTCATTTACAAACTCTTTAATACGAGTTATAATTATTGTATGTATTGCGTGGAATCCAAAGTCTTTATTGAGAATGATGATTTGTGCATAAGTTGTCAAAATTATGTTCAGGATTTGAATTGTCCTTTACTTTCAGCGCTTGCACAAGGTGATGTTTTTCTCGAAAACTCGCTTCAAGTAACAGACTGCGGATTTTATAGAGAATTTAAAAGAAAGCTGCATATTGTAAAAGGGGATTAAATGCATAATATTACACTTATTAACGGAGATGGTATCGGGCCTGAAATTTCCGACGCGGTCGTCAGAATAATTGAGGCTTCCGGGTTGAAAATCAACTGGGATGTTCAAACTGCGGGCGAAGATGTGATTGAAAAAGAAGGAGTTCCGCTTCCTGAAAGAGTCTTAGAGTCAATCAGGAAAAATAAAGTTGCACTTAAAGCTCCGGTAACGACACCAATTGGCAAAGGCTTCCGCTCTGTTAATGTTCAGCTTAGAAAAGACCTTGATTTGTATGCAAATTTGCGACCGTGCAAAAATCTTCCAAATGTCAAAACACGTTTTGATGGGGTTGATGTTGTTGTTGTGAGAGAAAACACTGAGGATTTGTATGCAGGAATTGAACGCCAGGTTGATGAAAACACGGCCGAAAGCATTAAAATCATTACGAGAAAGGCGAGCGAACGTATTTGTAAATTTGCTTTTGATTATGCAGTAAAAAATAGCCGCAAAGAAGTTTGTGTTGTTACAAAAGCTAATATTATGAAGCTTTCTGACGGTTTGTTCCTGGATACTTACCGCAAGGTTGCTGAAAATTATCCTCAAATAAAAAAACGCGAAATTTTAGTTGATAATCTTTGCATGCAGCTTGTGCAAAACCCTAACCGGTTTGACGTTTTGGTTTTACCGAATTTATACGGTGATATTGTTTCTGATTTGTGTGCAGGTTTAATCGGCGGACTTGGTGTTGCGCAAGGCGCAAATATCGGACTGAATTATGCAGTGTTTGAGCCTGTTCATGGGTCTGCTCCGGACATTAAAGGCCAAAACAAGGCAAATCCGACAGCGCTATTGCTTTCTGCAATTGAAATGCTCAGACACATCGGCGAAGCAGGATATGCAGAAAAAATCGAAAAAGCTTTGTTTAAAACTCTTGAAAATGGCGAATGCACGGCGGATTTAGGCGGAAATCTCGGCACTAAAGAGTTTGCAGACGCTGTGATAAAAAATATGAATAATTAAAATTTAAACGGGTAATCCTCGGGAATTTCCCAATTGTTCTCTTGAATAAGAGCTGTGCAATAAACTTTGTATGGCGAACTTTTATTACATCCGTATTCAGAATTATTTAAAAGCTCTTCTCTGGTAAGAGTGTTGCATATCTTTATTCCTTCTTCATTTTTTTTACATATTAACGAACGATAAGGTTCAATACCCTTGCCCTGATAATGTCTTGCACTATCTGCCTTACTGCCTGGCTTAAATGAAAATGCAAAAAATGTCTTTCCGCTATCGGGTCTTGTGCGGTTGCCGTCTTCTGTGATTTCTGTGAATTTTTCTTTCTTAAAATCTTTAGCAAACGGATAAAAATAGATATCATATCCATCCTTAATCACCATGACGCTGCCGTCTTCAAAATATGCTGCGGTATTTTTTCCTCCCGCGTCACTGAAATGTTCGACACGTATTGTATTTAAGAAATCCTTTAGATATGTATTATACCACCATTCAAACTCGCTGCTGGAAATACGGTTATCACAACCCGAGACCATACAAGGCCAGTATTCTTTAGGTCCGTTTTTCACTTCTGAAAGTATTATTGCCTGATTTGCAGTTGAGTAAAATTTTTTAAGCCTTGCCTCAATGGTTTTCTTTTTCCAGTTTCCTAAAAGCGATGGCAGTGTCATTGCTGCTACTATTCCAATAATGCCCAATGTAATCAACACTTCTGCGAGCGTAAAACAAGATTCATTTTTCATAACAATAGCTCCATGTTTAATTTCACATTTAACTATATCATGAGAAATAATATTTAGCAATATATTATATTTTGCTATAAAAATTTCCTTATAAATATTTTTAAAATAAGGTATCATTTTAGTATGAATACACTCAAAGCTAAACTTGGCGCAAGAATAAAAGAATTGCGCCGAAAAAAAAATCTATCACAGGAAAATTTTGCAGAAATGGTTTCTCTTGACAGACGCAGCATAAGTAATATTGAGTGTGGAAATACTTTCCCGGCCTCCTCGCTTTTAAAAATTGCAGAAGCTTTAGAGGTTGAGATGAAAGAACTTTTTGATTTTGATTATCTGGAAAAATCAGACAAAGAATTAATTAATGCTATTTCATCACGTTTGAATGGCTTAAACAAAGAACAGCTCAGAGTTATTTACAGGCTCATCGAAATACTATAGAAGCCCCAAATCCCTTAAAAACTTCTCGTTGTCGGCAAGTTCGGCAAGTTTTTCGTCTTCAAAAGGGTCAACAACGCCTCTTGCACGCATTTCTTCAATCATGTCAATGTGTGTAGTGTTTTCAGTGTCAGACAGAACTAATTTTGAAAAGTTCTTGATATCGCAATTCTTTTCAAACATTTCAACTGCGCGTTTTGAAAGTCCGTCTAGAAAATCATTTTTTGCCGGTTCAAAATTTGCTGAAATTGGATTAATCATTCCCTGAACTGCTTTTTGTTTCTTTTGGTTATTTAGTTTTGAAACAATTTTTCTGAACATACACACATTCTCCCTATAATAATTATGCACTATTTTTAAAATTTTGCAACTCCGGTTTGCGCACTTAAATAGTTTGTGTTAAAATTTTTGTAAAACTTTAAAACGAGAGGAATTAGAATGAAACAAAGTTATTACCCTCAGGAAATTGAGAAAAAATGGCAAAAATTATGGGAAGAAAAAAACACTTACAAAACTTACGATGACAGTGATAAACCAAAATATTATGCTCTTTCGATGTTTCCATACCCTTCAGGCAAATTGCACATGGGGCATGTAAGAAATTATACAATTACAGATGTTATTGCGCGTTTTAAGAGAATGAACGGATATAATGTGCTTCATCCAATGGGGTGGGACAGCTTTGGGCTTCCGGCAGAAAACGCAGCAATGAAGCACGGGGCAGACCCTGCAAAGTGGACTGATGAAAATATTGCTTATATGACAAAACAGTTGAAAATGCTAGGGCTTTCTTATGATTGGGAGCGCGAAGTTGCAACTTGCAAACCTGATTATTACAAGTGGACACAGTGGCTGTTTTTGCAGCTTTACAAAAAAGGTCTCGCGTATAAAAAAGAAGCTGCCGTAAACTGGTGCGAAAATTGCGCTACAGTGCTTGCTAACGAGCAAGTAATCGACGGTAAATGCTGGAGATGCGACGGTGAAGTTGAAAAGAAATATCTTTCACAATGGTTTTTGAAAATCACAGATTATGCTGAAATTCTTTTAAAAGACCTGGATAAGCTGCCCGGCTGGGGTGATAACGTTAAAACAATGCAGGCAAACTGGATTGGAAAATCACAAGGTGCAATTTTGAAATTCAAAGTTGTAGATGCTCCAAAGGGCCTTGATATAGAAATTCCGGTTTATACAACCCGTCCGGATACTGCATATGGAATTACTTATTTGGTTGTGGCTCCGGAGTATAAAGATATTGAACTTTTAACAACTCCTGAAAATAAGGCCGCAGTTGAGGAATATCGCGCAAATGCCAGAAAAATGTCTGAAATTGAACGGCTTTCAACAGAAAGAACCAAAACGGGCGTTCCTTTAGGTACTCACGCAATTAACCCGTTTACCGGTGAAAAATTCCCGCTTTGGACAGCGGATTATGCGCTTGTTGAATACGGAACCGGTGCTGTAATGGCTGTTCCGACACATGATACAAGGGATTTTGACTTTGCTAAAAAATACAATCTTCCAATGAAAGTCGTAATTCAAAACCCAGAAAACCCCTCAGACTGTTCAAATGAAGCTTATACAGAACCGGGGATTATGATAAACTCAGGCGAATTCAACGGGATGAAAAATGAAGACGCTAAAAAAGCAATTACGGAAAAAGCTGTAAAAGAAGGTTTTGGTGGATTTAAAACACAATATCGTCTTAGAGATTGGCTTATTTCAAGACAAAGATACTGGGGTGCTCCTATTCCGGTTGTTTACTGTGATAAGTGTGGAATTCAGCCTGTTCCTGAAGATCAGCTTCCTGTATTACTTCCAAAAGATGTTGATTTTAAAGTTGTCGGAAAATCACCGATACTTACATCACCGACTTTTACAGAAACGACGTGCCCTGTATGCGGCGGAAAAGCTCGCCGTGAAACTGATACAATGGATACATTTATCTGTTCAAGCTGGTATTATATGCGTTTTGCAGATGCGAAGAATTCTGAAAAGCCTTTTGATAAAAAACTTGTTGACAAATGGCTTCCGGTAGATCAATACGTAGGCGGAATTGAGCACGCAATTTTGCACCTTTTGTATTCAAGATTTTTCACAAAAGCGTTGAAAGATTTAGGGCTTGTCGGGTTTGACGAACCGTTTAAAAACCTGCTTACGCAAGGTATGGTTTTAAAAGACGGGTCTAAAATGTCAAAATCTAAAGGCAATACAGTTGATCCGGATGAAATCTTTGAAAACTACGGTGCTGACACTGCAAGATTATTTATTTTGTCAGATTCACCGCCGGCACGGGATTTTGACTGGTCAGATGCCGGCGTTGAAGGGTGTTATAAATTCTTAAACCGCGTGTGGAGACTTGTTGCGTCTAATGCGGACGATGTAACACTTGATTTTAAAATCCCTCAACAGTTGAAAAAAGACAACGATGATATGGTTAGAAATGTCCATATTGCAATAAAAGGCATTACGATTGATATTGCAAATGATTTTCAATTTAATACGGTAATTTCAAAGTATCGTGAGTTAACCAATGCAATTTACGACTGGCGTGCTAAAAAGTCAAATCTCGACGATGAAGACAAACAAGTATTAAGTTTTGCAATAGTTTCATTAATGAAATTGATGTCGCCTGTGGCTGTTCATTTGACAGAAGAAGCTTGGGCTCAGCTTGGTGCGCAAACGTCTATTCACGAAGAAAAATGGCTTGAATACGACGAAAATCTGGCTAAAGCAAGTTCAATTACGCTTGTAGTGCAAGTTAACGGCAAAGTCCGCGATAAAATCGAGGTCGATGAAAGCCTTTCAGAAGATGAAATGAAAGAAATTGCGCTTTCCAGCGAGAAAGTAAAAGAGTTCACTGCGGGCAAAACAGTTGTAAAAACAATAGTTGTACCGAAAAAACTCGTAAATATCGTTGTAAAATAAATAACTTTAAAAAATAAATGCAGGTATCTGAATTAAATTCGGATGCCTGTTTTATTTGCGGGCAAATACATTGGAATACACCAACTTCTGTATTTTTGTGGAAATTCCATGTTTTGGTTCATGTAATTGTCGACCACTTCAAGTAAATCTTTTCTTTGCGAAGTAAAGCCCATTTTCCGGTAAAAATAAAACGGCGGTCTGTCTACATTTACAGCATCAAGGTGAACCCGGCCTTCACAGCCATAGCGGCGGCTTTCTTGCTGTGCGAGGTTTACTAATTTTTTACCAACGCCTTTCCTGTATTCTTCTGCCTTGAATTTTGCTACATAAAATGATTCATATACTGATAAATCCGGATAATAGTCGGTATCATGTGTAAGCCATTTGAAACCGTTCATTCTGCCAAGGTATTTGAATGAATATTTGTTTGATTTTTCGTCGAATTTCATGGAAGAAAGCAGATAGTTAGTTTTTACTTTCGCAATAATTTCTTTTAAATTCTTGTTAAATGGTTTAATTTCCATTAGCGACTGTATTTGAAAATCTTTTTTAAGTTTTTTGGCACGTTGGAAATTCAGCGGCTGTCTCACTGAATGTGAAGGCTTTTCAAAAGTTTTCATGAAATTGTTTATTAAATTGTAAATAAAATTCATCTTTTTCATACCCAACTATTATAAACACAAAAAATAGAAAAATTGCTATTAAATTTTATTAAAATATCATTACAAATGAGACTTGGCAGTATTTATGTATTATAATAACATTGTAGAGACATAAATAGGTTAGGGAAGAGTTTTGAATAAAAAATATTACTTTATCGCAATTGGCGGAATAGGGATGAGCGGACTTGCAAAGTATCTTCTTGAAAGAGGATGTGATGTTGCAGGTTCTGATATTAAAGACAGTAAATATGTAGATAAGTTAAGAAAATTAGGTGCTGTTGTGCACATTGGACACAAGGCGGAAAATCTGCCTGATGATTGCGTTGTTGTTGCAAGTACTGCAATCAGGGAAGATAATCCGGAATTGATGAAGGCGCGTAAATTAGGTTTGAAGGTTTACCATAGATCTGATTTACTGGCTGAGATTTCAAAGATGGATGATAAGTTTTTTATAGGATACTCCGGTACTCACGGCAAAACTACAACAAGCGGACTTGCTTCATATGTAATGGAATTGGCTGGGTATGAGCCTTCGTTTGTGGTTGGAGGAATTATACCTGAAATCGGTGTAAATGCTCAATCAACTAATGGAAAGTATTTCGCGGCAGAGCTTGATGAAAGCGATGGTACAATCGTTAAATACAGCCCAAATATTTGTGTGATTAACAATCTTGAGCCTGATCACCTTGATTTTTATAAAGATGGCATGAAGTCTCTTATGGCAACATTTGAGAAATTTATTTCTAACCTAAGCGAAAATTCAATTGTTTTGATAAATAATGATTGTGAAGCGTTAAATCAGCTTCACGGGCATAAGACAATGAGTTTTGGTCTTAATGAAGCGGATTATACAGCTAAAAATATTGTTTTCGGCCAAGATTGTACAACATTTGATGTTTATTTAAAAGGCGAATTTTTGACATCTCTTTCTATAATTCTGCGTGGAAAACACAACGTTTATAATGCTTTAGCGGTTGTGGCAAGTCTTCATCTTGCAGGCGTTGATATTGAAAAAGTTAAGCGTCATTTTACAACGTTCACAGGCATGGGCAGACGTTTTCAAAAGGTCGCGGAATTTGACGGAATAACTGTTTATGATGATTACGCGCACCATCCGACCGAAATTAAAGCAACACTTTCTTCTGCTGTGGGGTTTAAGAACAGAAAAATAGTTGCAGTTTTTCAGCCGCACCGGTTCACGAGACTAAAAAACCTTTGGGATGATTTCTTAGGCGCATTTGAAGGTGTTGACCGTGTTGTTGTTACTGATGTTTACGCGGCATCCGAAGACCCGATTGAGGGCGTTAATTCAGGGAAATTTGCACAAGATTTACGTTGTAAAATTAATGTTCCTGTTGATTACATTGCAGGTGATATTAAGACCGTTGCAACGGAGCTTTTTCCATCACTGGATTCAGGAGATGTTATCATAGGGCTTGGCGCTGGAACGATTACAGCGCTAGGAAAAGAGCTTGCTGCTGTGAATGAGGAGATGGTAAACGTTGCAAGTTGAATGTTTTAATGATTTTGAAATTAAGAATTTGACGACTTTTAAAATCGGTGGAAAAGTTGCAAAGGTTTATTTTCCCAAAAATGTGGATGAATTCGTTTTTGTATTAGAAAGCGAGCCTTTTGCAAAAGTTGTCGGAAACCTTTCAAATACGCTTGTTTCAACGTCCGGCTACAACGGAGTTGTAATTTCAACTTCAAAGATGAAGTCGTTTAAAATAGAACAAAATCTTCTGACTGCGGATGCAGGAATTAAAGGGCCTTTTCTTGCAAAACAGGCATCGGAAAACGGGCTATCAGGAATCGAATTTATGATAGGTTTTCCGGGTTCTGTGGGAGGGGAAGTTTGTATGAACGCTTCTGCAAACGGGCAGTCAATCAGCAATTGTGTAAAAAAAGTAAAATTGTATTCATCTGAGAACGGCGTCTTTGTTTTATCAAAAGATGAAATGGAGTTTTCATACAGAAATTCCATCTGTCAAAAAATGCCTTATATTGTTTTATCTGCGGAATTTGAGCTTACGCCGGCGCCGCGTGAAGAAATTGGAAAGAGAATGCAAGACAACCTTAACTTTAGAAAAAATCACCAGCCTTCTCTTGTTTTGCCGAATTGCGGAAGTGTGTTCAAAAACCCGAATGGTGATTCTGCCGGAAGATTACTGGAGCTTGCGGGCGCTAAAGAGTTACAAATCGGCGGAGCGAGGGTTTGGGAAAATCATGCGAATTTTATAGTTAATGACCGAGCCTGCACGTCAGAAGATGTTTTAAATTTAATGTTTGATATGTATTCAATGGTTAAAAATAAATTTGGTATAGAATTGGAGCCTGAAGTTAGATTTTTGGGCGGAAATAATGAAAATGAGGTTAAATTATGCAAAATATTATATCGAAATTAAGTAAAGATGCAAAAATTGCTGTACTTGCAGGTGGTATGTCTTCAGAACGGGAAATTTCAATGCGTTCCGGCAAAGGATGTTTTGAAGCTCTTAAAAGATTAGGCTTTATCAATGCAGAATTAGTTGAGGTTGATAAAAATATTGCAGAAACGCTAAAGCTAGGAAATTTTGATGCGGCTTACAATGCTTTGCATGGCAAATACGGCGAAGACGGATGTATCCAAGGGCTTCTCGAAATCCTTCAAATTCCATACACCGGATGTGGAGTTATGGCGAGCTCTGTTTGTATGAATAAGGAATTTACAAAAAGAATTTTGTCGACTTGCAGCGAAATCCCGCTTATCAAATCAGCTTTTGTAAGAAAAGGCGATGACGTAAAAGAAAAGACAAAGGATTTAAAATATCCGCTTATTACAAAACCTGTCTGCGAAGGGTCAAGTTTTGGTATGACAAAAGTTAATACAGCTCAAGAGCTTGAAGACGCCTACAACGAAGCTGTAAAATACAATGATGATGTTTTAATCGAGGAGTATCTTGTCGGGATTTGCGCGACTGTCGGTGTTTTGGAGTGTGAAGGTGAACCTTTCGCCACTGAAATTCTTGAGCTTAGACCTAAAAATGAGTGGTATGATTACGAGGCCAAATATACTAAAGGTATGACAGAATTCATTTTACCTGCTGAACTTAGTGAGGAAATGACAAAACAAGTTAAACAAATTGCAGTTAAAGCCTATGAAATGGCAGGGTGCAGTGGAGTTTCAAGAGTTGACTTCTTAATCGTAAATAATATACCATATGTTTTAGAAATAAATACAAGCCCGGGAATGACTGAGACAAGCGATCTTCCGGCACAAGCGGAAGCTATGGGTATAAGTTACGATGAATTAGTGCTTTTAATCCTTAACAGTGCAGGTTTAAACAAGTAAAATTGAGAAATTAATGGACGAATTTTCACAAAATTACAATAATGGACAAGTTGAATATCTTGATGGCGAGCAGTTGGTAAAAACTATTCGCCGCAAGCGTAAAGTCCGTAAAGGCCGTAAACGCCAAAATGCATTTAGGGCATTGTTGTGTTTTGTGATGAATATAGTTTTAATTTTTGGAATAATCTATATTGCCAAAATGCCTCAATGGTATATGCCGCAAAGTGCGTTCAAGGCGCTCGATGGGAATTCTGTGGAAATTATAAATAACAGAATTGTACCCTCTTATCGAATTTTTGCTGCACTGAGAGCAAGTGATGTCCCAAATGTGCCGATTTACATGGCAAAAACTGACAAAATTAAAGATGCAATTATGAAATTAGCACCTGTCGAGGATGTTTATATACGCAGGTACGCATTTCCTGCGCGTATTCAAATTATATTGAGAGAACGTGAACCTTACATAATGATTTCTCCCGATGAAAAAGTCAAGCCTGTGGCATTTTTCACTAAAGATGGCAAGCTTATCGGGCATGAGTATCTGCCTTTGAAAAAAGATTACAAAACGATTTTGGTTCTTTCTTACGGCAACAAAGGCGATGATTACAGAAAGTGGGATTTGCAAAAGCTAAACAAGATTGCCAAAATTGCAAAGTACGTAGAAACTTATTCCAAGGAGCCTGTTGAATATTTTGATTTGAGAGATCCAAATAATGCTTTTGTGAAAATTAAAACAGTTAATATAAGGCTCGGACGTATCGATGAAAGCGTTTATGAAAGGATTAAGCGCATTCCGTCGATATTGCCGCAAGTTAAATTGGTAGATGCGAAGGTTAAATATCTTGATTTGAGTTGGGAAAAAGTAAATTATTTAAAGCTGGGAAATTAGGAAAGAAGGTATTTTATGAAAATAGCAGCAGCGCAAATAAAATTGAAAACAGCCGATTTTAAATATAATTTTGATAATATTGTAAAATACATTGAAAATACTGATGCTGATATAATAGTATTCCCTTCAGCGGATCTTGAGGACTTGGGGGCTAAAGATTTATGTCGTGATACCAAATGTCTTATGCAGCAGCTTGATTTTTATGAAAGGATTGCCGAAAAGAATTACGATAAAGCCGTATTGATAGGCGATATCTTAATCCGTGATGGGCGAGCTCAAGACGTTGAAGCCTTTGAAATAAACGGTAAAAAGATTTTTGTCTCTGAAACCTTTAGGGATGATGTAATTTGCGATTTATATATTCTTGCCAAAAACCGTTACTTTGCGATGAATACTTATAAAGACTTTGTTGAAAGTATTCAGCCGAAATCTGACTTTTTATATATTAACGCAATTGGTATGGCTGATGAAAATATCTTTGCAGGAGGGAGTTTTGCCAAAAATAAACATAATGAACTTGTAATGCAAATGCCGCTTTGTATTGAAGCTGTAGAGACTGTGGATTTTTCAAAAATCGTGGATTTTATTGACGAACCTATGGAAAAGCAAGTTTATGAAGTAATTAAATTTGCGTTGCATGAATACTGTGAAAATACCGGATTTAAAAAGGTTATATTAGGGCTTTCAGGAGGCATTGACAGTGCTTTAACTGCGGCTCTCGCTGTTGATTCGCTTGGTGCTGAAAATGTTTTCGGGATTATGATGCCAAGCATGTATTCATCAGAAGGAAGCGTGAATGATTCTTTGAAATTGGCCCAAAATTTAGGTATTAAAACAGCAAAGCATACTATTACTCCATTATTTGATAATTTTATGGAAAAAGTCGCACACGAAAGACGCCATGATTTGGCAGAAGAAAATCTTCAAGCACGTTTGAGGGCTTTAATTCTGATGTTCTTCTCAAATCGTGATAATTACCTGCTTCTTTCAACAGGCAATAAGTCGGAGGCTTCGATGGGGTATGGCACGCTGTATGGTGATTTGGCCGGCGGATACAATTTAATAAGCGATTTGACAAAAACAAATGTCTACAAACTTTCACATTATATAAACCGAGAAAAGGAAATCATTCCGAATGAAATAATAGAAAAGGCGCCGTCAGCGGAGCTTCGACCGAACCAAAAAGACCAAGATAGTCTTCCGGAGTACGCTATACTAGACGATATTATTGAGATGTACGTCGAACAATGCCGTCCTGTTGAAGAAATTTACGAAAAATACGGTGAAGCTCTTGTTAATGATACTATCAAAAAAATTTACCGGGCTCAGTTCAAACGTAAACAAAGCACGCTTGGAATTAGATTAACCGAACGTTCATTCGGCTCAGGCGTTTGCTATCCGATTGTGCATAAGTTTGTATAGCTATATTTTAATAGGGTAATCATCCGGGATTTGCCAATTGTTAAGCTGAATGATTTTTGCATAGTTGCGAGCGTCTGCTTTGAGGCCTTCTTCAGTGCCATCCCAGTCGGCTTCAATATAAGGTTCAACACCTTTGTTGTAAAAGTATTCATTTCTTTTGCCTGCGGCTCCTGCCGGATATAAAGCAAACCAAAAATAATCTTTGCTGTTTACATTATTTTTTTTGTCAATACTCTTCGCATAAGGATAAAAAGTGTAATCTCCGCCCGCATATTTTATCAAAACAGCGCTACCATCGGCAAAAAATACGCATAACCCACTTAAAGAAGAAATATATCTTGCGTTTTCTGCCGTTTTAAGATATTTTTTCAAGTACTTATTATAAAAGTCAGTAACGCAAGCTTCGCTATCGAGTTTACCACCGATACAATTAGGATTTTGTGTTCTGTCAAAATCTGCCCAGTCTTTCTTATCGCCATTATCGGCTTCAGAGAGTAAAATCGCCTGGTTAATAGACGAGTAGAATTTTTTTAAACGTGTTTCAATAACTTTTTTGTTGTGGTTGTGAATAAGCGTCGGCATTGTCATAGCCGCAACAATACCGATAATTCCAAGGGTAATTAATACCTCAGCTAAAGTAAAAGCTTTTTTCATACAGACCTCATGGTTGCGTACTTTATTATTTATTTTAACACTATATTGTTCAAAAAACAAGAGGTCAAAAAGAGTAAAATTTAAAAAATTGGATTTATGAGCCCCCCCCCCCCC
>OMBA01000810.1_pt1 | contig 13737 bp, 12 predicted proteins | sample 1673441 | NCBI WGS metagenome assembly OMBA01 (sample SAMEA103958111, study PRJEB25191) | human gut metagenome | biome: human-associated habitat [ENVO:00009003]; feature: intestine environment [ENVO:2100002]; material: feces | place: Germany | collected 2013/2015
GGGGGGGGGGGGCTCGCGGGTTTTTACCGCTTAAAGGAAAAAATGTTGTGAGTTTCCCTTGCCCCATGGGAGAGGAAAACAGCAGTTGGCGAGCAAAGGCGAGACTTACTCCTGCGGGTGAGGGGGCAACATCGAGTGTCCGGCCTAATGGCTTCACTTTAGCAGAAGTCCTTATAACCCTTGGCATAATAGGCGTAATAGCAGCTATGACGCTTCCGACACTAATCCAGCGGCAGAATGAAAAAGCAACTGTCGCTAAACTTAAAAAAGTTTATTCAACATTAAGTCAAGCTTATATTTTTGCCACAGAAAAGAATGGGCCTATTGAGGATTGGGGATTTCTTACAACAGACGATTCTGGTAATAACGGAATGTCAAATCCTCTAAATCATGAACTTGCTGCAAAAAAATTCATACCGTATTTGAAAGTAACTCAAGAATGTGATGGTAGTAATACAACGGGAGTATGTGCTTATGTTGATTCAAGGGTGTATTATAAAGCATTTTTAGCGGATGGTACAGTGCTATCTTTCAGAATCTATGACCCTAAATGTGCTTACAATCACAATGTCGGAACTTCAAAGGCTTTAACCTCTATATGCGGTGAGATACAGGCAGAACTAAAATTTAAAAGGCAAGTTGAGTACAATGGAGAACGAAAATATTATGGACAGTCGCTTTTTATATTTTATATAACTAAGTACGGAATAGTCCCAATGGGTACTCAGGATGATATGATGTCTTTTGAAAGAGGCTGTAGTGCTAATGGAAGTTTGGGCGATTTTTCAGATGAAAAATATGTTTCCTGTGCTGCTTGGGTGATTATTAACGAAAACATGGATTACCTCAAATGTGATGACCTATCCTGGAATGGAAAAACGAAATGCTCACAGTAACAGCGTACAGCTATTTGTGAATGAAGTAGTCGCAGATTAATGTCTTTTTGCGCGGGATTAGCCTTTTAACCCTTTTCATAAAACTATTTTCTTCTAAATCATCCATTTCTTTTTTTAGGATTGCTTTTTCTAAAACGACTTTATTGTATAATTCTGAGCAGACTGAGCTTTTATCAACGTGTGCCTTTAATTTTGACAGTTGAAGCTCTTTCTCTTTTATTGACTGAATTAGCTTTTGTTTCACTTTTAAAAAACCTTTTTTATATAAATCCGTTTAACATTATCAGAATAATATCAAACGGAAATTTTTAAATCGACTTTTTAGCTGATTTTAGGTTATACCGGTAATAAATCATACTCATAGCCTATTTTTAAGGCTTCAAAATTCATCGGCAGAAGATTTTTTCTGTGCGGCGGAAGCACGTAATCTAAGGCTTCTTGAAGATTTTCTAATGTAACCATTTTGCTTACTTTGGCTAAAATTCCTAGTGCAAGTATATTAGCCATTTTTATATTACCTAAGTTTTCGGCTAATTTTGTTATCGGTGCAAAAACGTAATTGATATCTGTTCTGGATTTAATCTCTTTTGCCAAGGTTGAATTTGCAATTAAATAGCCGCCCTTTTTGATTTTAGTGATGAATTTATCAAAAGACGCCTGGTTGAGAGCAACAATAAAATCTGCTTCTTTTTTGTTAACAGCGCTAACTTCATCATCACTGGCCACGATTTCACAGTTAACTGTACCGCCGCGCATTTCAGCACCGTAGCTCGGGTACCAGGTTACGTTTTTCTTAGCCAGCATAAATGCCGCCGCTAGAACTTCACCTGCAAGTAACACGCCTTGTCCGCCAAATCCTGCTATAATAAAATTTTTTTCCATTTATAAAACCTTTCTACCGCTTCAGCGGACTCTGTCTGTATTAATTGTTCGTTAAATCCTTGTAAATTCCCGGCTTAAACACTTCCATCATTTGTGAACGCACTCTTTCATGGGCTTCTTTTGGTGTCATTCTCCAGTTTGTAGGACAGGATGAAAGCATTTCTACAAAGCCGAAACCAAGCCCTTGCAATTGAACTTCAAAGGCTTTTTTGATTGCTTGCTTAGCTTTTCTAATATTAGCCGGAGTGTCAAGCGAAACTCGTGCACTAAATGCTGTTCCGTCGCAAAGCGCGATGTGTTCGGCAATTTTAATCGGATATCCGTAATATTCGACATTTCTGCCCATAGGAGATGTTGTGGTTTTTTGACCCAGAATTGTTGTAGGCCCAAGTTGGCCGCCGGTCATGCCATAAGTTGTATTGTTTATGCAGACAGCGGTTAATTTTTCACCGCGTAATGCTGCGTGAAGGCTTTCGCCTGTTCCTATTGAGGCAAAGTCGCCGTCGCCTTGGTATGTAAATACAATTTTGTTCGGGCGTGCTCTTTTAATCCCTGTTGCTTCGGCCAAAGCTCGTCCGTGAGGAGATTCAAGGGCATCAACGTCCAGAAAATCATACGCTGTAACCCCGCAGCCAATACCAATTACGGAAATTATATCTTCTCTTATATTAAGTTCGTCTATAACTTCAGCTAGGAGTCTTACTGCGACACCATGATCACAGCCCGGGCAAAATGAATATTTTGCATTTTCTTTTATTGCTTCTGGTATTTTAAAAACTTGTGTAGCCATATTATTCCTTTTTTATAATTTAACGTGTTCTGCAATGCTTTCGGCATCGGGCGGTGCCCCTACGGGTTTGTTGTACAATTCAACGGGAGCTGCACCGTTTACGGCAAGTTTTACATCGTTAATCATCTGTCCCATGTTGACTTCTACAACTATAAATTTTTTAACTTTTTCTGAAAGCTCTGCAAGTCTTTTGTTCGGGAAAGGATAAAGCGTAATAGGTCTGAAAAATCCTGCTTTAATTCCTTGAGCCCGTAACATTTTCATTGCGGTTTTGACATTTCTTGAAGTGCTGCCAAAGCTTACTAAAACGATGTCAGCGTCTTCGGTGTTAATTTCTTCCCACATTGTTTCGTTTTCTTCGATTTGTTTGTATTTTGCGTAGAGTTTATCTAAGAAAACGCATCTGTCTTCGGCTAAAGGTGCGTATGAGCGGATTGTGCGGGATTTTCTGCCTTTCGCTCCGGATAAAGCCCAGTCTGAATTGTCGATTTCTGGATATGGATATTCTTTAAACTCAACGGGTTCCATCATCTGCCCTAAAAGCCCGTCTGCTAAAAGCATAGCCGGATTTTTATATTTATGAGCCAGATAGAAGGTTTTGTATGTCAAGTCAATGCATTCCTGAACATTTGCAGGAGCAAGCACGATGAGTTTGTAATCTCCGTTGCCGCCGCCTTTTGTCGCTTGAAAATAGTCGCCTTGTGAAGGATAAATATTTCCGAGCCCCGGGCCTCCGCGCATTACGCTTACTAAAACCATAGGCAATTCATCGCAAGTTCCGTAAGAAAGAGCTTCCTGCATTAAAGCTACTGCACAAGATGAAGATGAGGTCATTGCTTTTGCGCCCGTTGAACATGCGCCTAAAACCATGTTTATTGCTGCAAGTTCGCTTTCGGCAGAAACATAGCCGCGTCCGAGTTCTTGCATTTTTCCGCTCATGTATTCTCCGATTTCGCTCTGAGGGGTTATCGGATAGCCGAAATAGCATTCGCAGCCGGCGATTATTGCAGCTTGCGCTATTGCATAGTTACCTTTTATTAAAACTTTTTTGTTTTCTTTTTCTAAAGTTTGGTTCATTTAATTATCCTTTATAAACTTCTGTTATCGCTAAATCCGGACATCTTTGCGCGCACATTGCGCAGCCCAGGCATTGTTTTTGCGGGTCATCAAATTCAACGACTTTATTTCCTAAGTTGTTTGTTTCGCTGCTTACTTTAATAAGTTTTTTCGGGCACTCATTTATACATAAGTAACATGCTTTACATTTGCTTTTATCTATAATTATATGGCTCATGCTTTTTCCTTATCTCCCATCACCTTTATTAAAATATTATAGCACTTAAAACAAATTTAGTTATTTATTCTTTACAATTGTAATATAATTGGTTAATAATTTGCTAAGACAATATATATTCTGATAATATATTGTTAAAGGGATATGTAAAGAGGAAAACTGTAAATTTATGACACAAGCAGAAATTGAAGAAATTATTAACTCCATAAAAACGGAGTATGCCGGACAAAAGAATGAATTCGAGAGAATTCTCAAAAATATTGATTTAAAAATAGATTCTGCGGCTGAAAGCGGTGCATCTATTGATATTGTAAAGGTTTCGTTACAAGAAATAAAAGAAGAGCTTGATAAAAGACGTGAATTTGCAGCGGAAAACTTTGAAAATATATTGAAATCTTTTGAAGCATTGAATGAAAAGCAGGATTTGATGGCTTCTAATTCTGATTTGAAAATTATGTTTGATGTTTTGGCTGAAAACGTGAATAATTTTTCACACGAGTTAGCCGGCCAAAAAAGTGTGATTGATGATGTAGAGCAACAATTTAATGATTTTGCCTCTGACAATTCCCGTAAAGAAGAAATTATCCAAAATATTACAAATCTTAAAGAATCTTTAGAAATTTTCAACCGCGGATTTGAAGCTTCTGTTATGGAGATAAATTCTAATCTTCGCAATATCTCAAAAAATCTTATGACAATGGATGTTACTGAGCAAAACGATATTATCAAACGTGAGTTGGAAAATATTTATCTTGCTTCTAACGCGATTTTGTCGTCTTTGGAAATCCTTGATCAGAAAAATGAAGACTTAGTAAAACGGACTGAAGATTTATCTAAAATAGGAGAAATCGTTTCTTATGCAGAAAAAATTAATTCTTCAGTGAACGGTTTGGAAGAAAAAATTGACGCATTGCCTCAGAAAATTGAAGTTCCGGATTTATCTTTTGACATTGAGCGCATTTATGACGGAATTCAATCTATTAAAAATCTGCCGGCTTCTGATATTCCTGAAGAGAAGATTAAAACTATTGAGGATAAAATTCAAAGTTTATCTGAAAGTTTGTCAAATGGATTTTTAAATTATTTTTCTTCAGTTAAAGATTTGTTTGTATCTTTTAATGACGATTTGAATGAAAAGCGCACTGTTGTACTCAGCAAGCTTGATGAAAACCAAAAAAACTGTGTTGAAAGTTTTAATAATTTGGCAGAGGATTTGCGCGCAATTGATAATAACATAGCGGCTAAAGAAGACAATTATCTTAAATTTATTACTGAAAGATTTACGCAGATTACTGATACTGTAAATGATTTTAAAGCTTATTTTAATTCTTCAAATTTGGCCTTAGAAAGTAAATTTGCAGAAAAATTCACTGTATTGGAAAAACTTATTGCACAAGGCTCCGGAGTGTTTGACGAAAGTTTTGTTCATATTTCTGACAAGATTGACGAGTGTGTGCGTTTTGTCAAAAGTACCGCAGCTGAAACCGATATAAAATTCGGTAATACAGTTTCTGAGATTTCTGATATGAAAGAAGATGTATCAAGAATACTTGATAATTTGTCGGCTTTCGCGTCCAAAAACGAGACCAAGCTTGTTAATTTTGATTATAAGTTTAGCGGAAGTCTTGAAGATTTGAAAAATGATTTGCAGAGTTTTTGTGCAAATTTTGAAACTCTTAAATATGACTTAGTTCAATCAGCAACGGAAAATCGTTCGCTAATGTCAGAAATTGTTGATGATGCTTTTCACAAAACCGAAGAACTTATTAACCATTTGAGCGATGAAGCAAATCTTTTTGCAAATAAAGAGGATGTCGAAGAATTAAGCACGCAATTGAAGGAACTTAACGGATTATTTTCTAAAATTTCATCCCAAAACGCAGACAATATTATTTCTAATATCGAAAATGCATCCTTGAAAATAGATACAGTAGGGGTGGATTTATCTAAACTCCTTAATGATAATTTTGAAATGGTGCGAAAATTTATTGAGGATTCAAAAGATCAAAGCAATCAAAATATTGTTGAGATAAGCGAGCTTTCTGACAATGTTAAAAACCTCGAAGCAGAATTTGAAAAAACTTCTCAAGCCTTAAAGCAGGCCTTTAATGAACAAATTGAAAGTTTGAGAGAGTATATTTCAGCCTCTCAAGAAGCCGCGCAAAAATATAACGGCGATCAGGCTGACGAAAAAGTTGCTCAAAAACTTCTTGCACTCGAAAGCCTTCTTGCTGATGCCGCTGAAAAATATGAAGAAAAAATTGTTATTTTGCAAAACAAAATTTCTGATTATTCAAATGTTGTTGAGCAGGTAAGTTCTGATACTTATCTAAAACTTGACAACTCTTTGTCTGAAATTGAAGCTGTTAAAGCTGAAATTACAAAAATCCTGGACAATATCAACAAAAATCATTTTTCAAGCAATGAGAAATTTGAAGAAATTTCAACTTCTATACTTAATAGGTTTGAAGAATTGTCTTCAAGCATTGAAGCATTAAAAAACGACGAGGATATTAATTCAAAATCCTCTTTGGATCAAAGTTTTTCTATTATCGATAATAAATTCGATGAGCTTAAAAATGTTTTCTCTGAGATTTCTGAAGACAGCAATGTTCGGTTAAACGGAATTTCTTCGGGAATAAACGACAAGTTCGACAGCATAAAACAGGAAATTAATCTTGTTAATACTGATATAATGGATGTTTTAAACAACAAAATTGAAATTATTACAGAAGAATTTGCCCCTCTAAAATTAGTTTTAAATTCTTTCCTGGAAAATGATGTCGAAAAGATTTTGGAAAATATAAAATCGCAAATTGAAATGTCTTATCTGAATTTTTCTGCGGATATGAACCAGAACCTTAACGAAAACCATGATGCTTTTGTAAGAATAGAAGATGCTTATAAAATTTTGACACAAAAATTCTCAAATGTTGAAGGCATAATTAATGACCTAAACCTTCATCAGATGAGTATTGTGGCGATGACAGTCAGCGAAATTGAAAAGTCTGTAGCGCTTACGGCTGACAAAACTGCTGAGTTTTACCAAGAGTGGAAAACTGAAACTTCTGTATTTCAGAAAAAATTAGAAAACACCGCCAATAATTACGAAAAAGTTAAAGGCGTTTTGGAAAAGCTTGCAGCTTTAATGGAAGCGAAGACCGGCGAAGCTGCCGAAGATATTAAAAATTATATTTCTGTCATGGTTAACAATGATGATGTTTTGTCTTCACTTGATAATTCAAAGTCTGAGTTGATTGAAAAGCTTAATATTTTTACTGAAAACATCAGCAGGGATATTAAAAATTCTTCAGATTTAATGCCTGAGTTGAAAAAGTTTTTTGATGATTTGAAAAACAACAATGCAGATTTAATGGCTGCAATAGGGCGACTTGGAACTATTGATGAAATAGCAGCGCTTTCTGAAAATGATGTGAAACTTGCTGAACTTTTAAATTCTTTGCACTCTAAAGTAGATGTTCTGGCAATGTCAGAAGAAAACGATACAATGGCAGATTTTGCAGATGCTTTGCATGAGAAGATTGAAATGCTTGTTTCTGCAAATAACAATAGTGATAAGCTTGAAGAATTATTAAAAGCTTTAAATGAAAAAGTTGATTTGATTGCGCTTTCTGACGGAAATGAGAAAATTGAAGAATTAGTGCAGGCACTTAATGATAAAATAGATGTCTTGGCCTTGTCTGACAGTGAAGAAAAGATTGAGGAAATGATGCAATCACTTCACGACAAAGTAGATGTCCTTGCATTGTCTGATAATGAAGAAAAGATTGAAGAAATGATGCAATCACTTCACGACAAAGTAGATGTCCTTGCTTTGTCTGACAGTGAAGAAAAGATTGAGGAAATGATGCAATCACTTCACGACAAGATAGACGTTTTGGCCTTGTCCGATAGTGAAGAGAAAATTGAGGAGATGGTCAAGTCGCTTCATGACAAGGTTGATGTTTTGGCGCTTTCTGAAAACGATGAGCGGATTGAGGAAATGGTCAAAGCACTTCATGATAAAGTCGATATTTTGGCAGCCTCCGATGATAGCCAGCTTTACAGCGAAATCCAGGATATTAAAAATTTAATACTTGAACAAAGACAGGAAATTGAAGCTTTTGATGCCGATTCTCGTTCTGCCAGTGTGGGCAGGCACCTCCAAGATTTGCTTGCAGATATTTCTAAGATTGAAAAAAGTATAAGCAGTCTTGATTTTGTTCAGAACGCAAGTGATATTAAAGATTCGGTGATGAATGCGATTTTGACAGTTACTGATCAGATTACTTTTGTTGAGGAAACTGAAGAAATTAAGGATTTTGTTGAAGAACGCACGGATGAAATTAACAAAAATCTTCTCGATGTGAAAAAACGCCTTGATAGCATGACTAACGGCGGTAATGATTGGGATTATTCTTACACAATGCAGGATATTGAATCCGATATCGCAAAACTTAGAATTATCTTAAACGATATTTCAGCGTCTTCAACTAAGGATGAAATAAGCGAGATTTCGCAAAATATTCACAAGCTTGCGTCTGCGGTTAACGGCATGCACAGTTCTTTAACTCAAGAGCAGATTCTTGATTTAAAAACTGATTTCGAAAAACTTAATGAGGATATCATTAGTATAAGTTCGCGCACAAATAAACTTCTTTTAACTTCAGATGACTCATACAGAGCTTTAACAAGCGGACTTGATGAGTTTAGCCGTGTTATAAGCGATTTGGAAGAGAGAATAAGCGTTATTGATAACAGCGAAATTAACGAGCGATTGGAGCGCAAACTTGATAATATTCAATCTATGGTTACCTCGTCCGCTAATTCTGACAGTGTAATGCGCGAAGTTATGATGTATTTAGGCGAGTGGATTGACGGTACGAGCGGTAAAATTGATGATATCCAAGAGGCAGCTTCTGATATAAATTCTATTTCAAAAGTCCTCGGACAAGTCCGCGAACTTCTCCCTGAAAGAGAAGAATTGCTTAGCTTAATTGAAAACCAATTTGAAAAACAACAGCTCCGTATCGACAGGCTTGAACAAAAGTTAGAAAAAGTTTTAGCGGCACTTGAAGAAAAAAATTCACCGTTGTTAGAAAATAAAATTGACAATTTAGAAAAACAGCTTAGCAAAATAAGCTCAACAATAGAAAAGCTGGCGTCTTATGTTGATGAATAGTAATTTAATAAAAGATTTAAAAAAAGTTTTACCCCGTGAAAACGTTCTCTCGGACTATGAAGAAAGATACGTTTATTCTCAGGACGCAACTAACGTGCCTGAAATAAAAAATGTTGCTGACGCGGTTGTTTTTGCTGAAAGTGTTGAACAAGTCTGCGAAATCGTTAAGATTGCAAATAAAAGAAAAATCCCCGTAATTTGCCGCGGTGCAGGGACAAACGTTGTGGGGGCATGTCTTGTTGAGCACGGCGGAATAATTTTGAATTTTTCTAAAATGAATAAAATTCTCGAAATAAATCGTGAAAACATGACAGCACGAGTTCAACCAGGAGTAATTGTTGCTGATTTACAAAAACAAGCAGAAGCTGTTGGGCTGTATTATCCGCCCGATCCTTCTAATCTTGCGGTATCAACAATCGGCGGCAGTATCGCTCAATCGTCGGGCGGGGCAAGAACTTTTAAATACGGTTCTACAAAAGATTATATTATTGATTTGAAAGTTGTTACGGCAAACGGTGAAATTCTGCGTACAGGGGCTAATACTATTAAAAATGCTACCGGATACAATCTTTCAAGTCTTTTTATCGGCTCGGAAGGTACTCTGGGAATTGTTGTTGAGGCTGTGGTTAAGCTTATTCCAAAACCTCAGGCTCATCGGGTTATGATGGCTTATTTTGATAAAATTGAAGATTCTGTTAGCGCCGTTAATGCAATTATTGAACAGCAGATTTTTCCAACAACTCTCGATTTCATGGACAAAAACGCCATACAAACTGTTGAAAAGTTTTATCCTTGCGGGCTTTTGATAGATAAAGACGCAGCGCTTGTTATTGAAGTTGATGGCTTTGAAAGTGCAATCAATTATCAGACTGAAGTAATTTTATCGATTTTAAAATCTGCAAATGCGGCAGCAATTCAATCTTCAAAAACAGAAGAGGATTATAACAGAATTTGGGCGGCGCGGCGTTCGTCTATGGGCGCGTGTGCAAAGTTGAAGCCTAATGTAACAACCGATGACGTTATTGTGCCTCGCAAAAACCTTGCAAAGCTTGTGTGCGGAATTCGTGAAATTTGTGAAAAATACCAACTAGATGTCTGCATGGTCGGGCACGTTGGCGATGGAAGCGTTCACCCGCAGATCCCGATTGATTACAGAGATGAGGACGAGTACAAAAGGTTTAAGCTTGCAAAATCAGAAATTTATGATTTGACAGCGTCTTTGGATGGAATTTTGTCGGGCGAGCATGGCATCGGTGCATTGAAGCGTGAGCATATTCACAAAGTTGTAAATCCGCTTGCGCTCGATTACATGCGCACGATTAAAAAGACCTTTGACCCAAACAATATTTTAAATCCGTATAAAATATTTTAGTCCCGCCCCCTCACCCGCCGGAGTAATGCTCGCTTAGTTCGCAAACTCCTGGCGCCCTCTCCCGCGCAGGGGAGAGGGGATGAAGAACAAACCCAGTATTCAGGGCTTGAGGAGGAAGCTGTTTATGGCTTAATATACCAAGTCATTTAGTGTTACATTAAGGGCTGTAGAAATTTTTAGCAGCACTTCAATACTTGGATTTACAAGTTCATTTTCGATGTTTGAGATGTGCTGTTGGCTGATGTCAGTCATTTCAGACAATTTTTCTTGTGAAATCCTTTGTTTGGCGCGATATTGACGTATATTGTCAGCTATGTTTTTTCTTAGTTCAATTTCTTGCATGATTTTATTTTAAACCAGTTGCAATTATATTTTTATCATGTATAGTTGATAGAAGGTGTTTTAATGTTGGAAAATTATGATATTGCTCGTTCAAAAAAGTTTTATAAAATTTTAGATGAAATCTTGACTATTAAAGATCTTTCGGAAATTTTGTATGCTTATGCACAGTATAACGTCGAAACCAGCGATGAGTGTGCTAAGCTTCTGATTTTAATTTCTCCGCTGCGCGCGGCGGCCGTTGCGGCTGTTGAGTTTTCAAGAGAGTTTGAAGATGTGCTTTACCCTGCTTGACCCGCCTGCGCTTTGCATTATAATTTAATCATGGATAAAAAAGCGTTTGTGAATTACCTCAGAGCCCTTGGGATTGAAGTCCACACCACGACTAAAGCCCGCGGTAATCATGGGTTTTATTTGAATAACAGAATTGATATTTCTAAAAATGTCCCGGAAAATCGTTTTGTGCCAACACTATTGCATGAATTTGCCCACTACATTCACGCAAAAATTGAGCCTGATATGCCTAAAACCGGCGGCTCACTTGAGGTTTTGTTTGGAATTGATTCCCCTGTACTGGAAAGCGAACTTTTTAAAGTAACTAATTTTGTTGATGAAAATTCTCTCTGTATCCGCTTAACTGAGCATCGTGAGCGGGTTAATGAAAAAATTATTGAGTTTGATAGAATTATTAAAAAAGATTATCCGGCTTTTTTACGCTCAAAAAAGTTCAAGGAGTTTGAAAAATATATTAAGCGCTCAGATGCCCGTTATCTTTTGAAATATGACAGTGTAAATGTTATGGGCGGATTTTTGGGGTTACGGACTAAGGTTTTTACAATTGATACAATTGAAAAAGATTTTCCTGATATGCCAAGGGCCTTCGCGGCATACATTCGTCTAAAATCCGCAGTAAGAAAGCAGACAAGGATTTCTAAAAAGATTAATAAATTTAAAAAAAGTTGAAGAAGAGTTATATAATGAAAAAGGATTAAAAGCTATTGCAGGAATTGATGAAGCGGGAAGAGGACCATTAGCTGGTCCAGTTGTGGTAGCTTGTTGCTTAATGCCACGAAATTCTATGATAGAAGGAGTTAATGATTCAAAAAAAATATCAGAGAAAAAAAGAGAAATGCTATATGAACAGATAACTAATGAGGCAATTAGTTATGGAATAGGAATTATTAATCAAAAGGAAATTGATGAAATAAATATTTTACAAGCAACAAAAAAAGGATTAACAGAAGCTATAAAAGATATGGAAAATAAGCTAGCTGAAAAACCTGAATTAGGAATTATAAAACCAGATGCAATTTTGGTAGATGCATTAACTAAAATTGATACAGATGGAATACCATATAAATCAATAATTCATGGAGATGCAATAAGCTACTCAATAGCATGTGCTTCTATAATTGCAAAGGTAACAAGGGACAGAATAATGAGACAATGGGATGAAATATACTCTCAATATGGCTTTGCTAAACATAAAGGTTATGGAACAGCTGCACATATAAAAGCTTTAAAAGAATATGGACCATGCCCATTACATAGAGCAAGTTTTATTAAGAATTTTATTTAAATTAATATGTTGTAAAATGAGGTGTAAAATGAATATTTTAGAGATTATAGCTAAAAAAAGAGATAAACAAAAATTAAGTAAAGAGGAAATTGAATACTTTGTTGAAAATTATACAAACGGAAATATTGCAGACTATCAAGCATCTGCACTAACAATGGCAATTTACTTAAATGGAATGGATGAAGAAGAAACAACAAATTTAACTTTAGCAATGGCACATTCAGGAGATATTTTAGATTTATCAGAATTAGGAACAGTTGTTGATAAACATAGCACTGGAGGAATTGGAGATAAAGTAACACTTATTTTAGCTCCAATAATTGCATCACTTGACATTCCAGTAGCTAAAATGTCTGGAAGAGGACTAGGATATACAGGAGGAACAATAGATAAACTTGAAGCAATACCAGGGTATAATACAAGTCTTACAGTAGATCAGTTTATTAAAAATGTAAAAGAAATAGGGATTGCTTTAATGGGGCAAACATTAAATTTAGCACCAGCAGATAAGAAACTATATGCATTAAGAGATACTACGTCAACAACTGAAAGCATACCACTTATTGCATCTAGCATAATGAGTAAAAAAATAGCCGCTGGAGCAAATAAAATAGTACTTGATGTTACATGTGGAAGCGGAGCTTTTATGAAAAACATAGAAGATGCAACTAAACTTGCTGAAACTATGAAGAAAATAGGGGAGTTGGCTAAAAAAGAAACTACATGTATAATTACAAATATGAATGAACCATTAGGAAAGGCAATAGGAAACTCATTAGAGGTAATTGAAGCAATAGAGTTTTTGAAAGGAAATATGCAATCAGATGTGCAAGAGGTAATATTAACGCTTGGTGCATATATGATAAAACTTGCAAGTAAAGGCGAAAATATTGAAGCAAATAAAGAAAAAATGTTAGAACAAATTCAAAGTGGAAAAGCATTTAAAAAGTTAGAACAATGGATACAAAAGCAAGGCGGGGATATTACATATTTAGAAAATACAGAGAAATTTGAAAAAGCGAAATTTACAATTCCTGTTGTAAATGATAAAGACGGATATGTAAAAGAACTTTTGGCAGAAGAAATAGGAAAAGCTTCAATGAATTTAGGTGCAGGAAGAAAGAAAAAGGAAGATAATATAGACTTTTCAGTTGGTATTATATTAGAAAAGAAAACAGGAGATAAAGTTAAAAAAGGTGAGAATTTAGCTTATATATATGCAAATGATGAAAATCTAGGACAAATAATTGCACAAGATGTGTTAAAAGCATACACAGTTGTTGATGAAATTGTGGATAAGAAGCAAGATATTTTAAAAATATTGTAATAAAAAAGAGCCATTTTGATATGAAGTTGTCAACAAAAAGTAGACACTAAAAAAGAACTTTAAGCAAACCCTGATT
>OMBA01000813.1_pt1 | contig 13715 bp, 9 predicted proteins | sample 1673441 | NCBI WGS metagenome assembly OMBA01 (sample SAMEA103958111, study PRJEB25191) | human gut metagenome | biome: human-associated habitat [ENVO:00009003]; feature: intestine environment [ENVO:2100002]; material: feces | place: Germany | collected 2013/2015
AAGGTGTTCCGTCCCTTCGCAACAGCAATGTGCGCGGTGATCACTACGTAACACTCGTAGTCCAGACTCCGACGAAACTGAATGAGAAAGCAAAAGAAGCCCTCCGCGCCTTCGACGAAGCCTGCGGAAACCGCCCGGCAGCAGAAGCAAAAGCAGCCGATGGTGAGAATACCGCAGAACAGCCGAAGAAGAAAAAAGGGTTTATGGATAAGGTGAAGGAAGCGTTTGAGGATATTGATAAATAAAAAATCTATCTGTTTTTGTTCTCATTCGGACAAAATTTCTCACAGACTTGAGCATGTAGAATATGAAAAGTCTTTTCCAACACGCTCTAATATGAAAGAAATAGAAAATATGAGATAAATGAAAAGAAGAACCTGCAGGAGAAACAGGTTCTTCTTTTTTGACAAAATTTAAAAATACAGAATATTCAGAAAATTGCAAATATTGATCTAAATCAAGAGAATGATGAGATGTGAAAAACTGTTCATGATATAATTAACAAAATTGCATAGGAATAAAAAAGATTGATGTTATGTAATGTAAAATAAAAAGGCAGAAAGGAAATAGAGCGGTTGGAAAATGAAAATATAGAAAAACAGGAGTTCTTCAAAACTTATTTAGGTATCAAAAATAAAAATGTGCTGAGCAGTCTGGAACAAATGGCGTATGTCTGGAAGGTGAAAGATAAGGAAGTTATCATTCGAGAAGGGGAACCGCTGCCATGCGTTCCTTTTCTGATATCGGGCATTGTAAAAGGGTATTGTGAAAGCAAGGGAGATGGAAAAGAGCATGTTTCCTGCTTTGGTTATTTAAAAGGAGACATTGTTGTAGGAATTTCCAATTTATCCGTAAATGTGAAATCACTTTTGACGATAGAATCAATCAGTTCGTGTACCATGCTGTGCGTCCCGATACCAGAATTGTTGAAGTTGATTGAGCAATCGCCGGAAATGATGCGTTTATATAACCGTGCACTCAGCCTTGCATATAAAAAGCTAATTGAACATGAGGATATTGTTGCAAACCACAGGGCAAAGGAACGATATCAATATTTTGTTGATACCTATCGGGATCTGGTAGACGTTGTGAGTAAGAAAGATATCGCTTCCTATCTGCATTTATCGCCGGAGAGTCTGAGCCGTGTCCTGAAAAGCTATAAGGAAGAAAAATAGAAAAACGAATCGAAAAGTGATGCGCGCTGAGCGGAAAAATTTAATCAAATCAAGGAAATCCCTGTTTTCATTGAGAAAAGCAATAAGCAGTGAGGCGGGGAATTGCGTGAATCAGGAGGGGAAAGCCCCTTATAAGAGAGAAGACGGCAGATCTAAAAAAAGCAGATTATAAAGTACAAAAAAGAAATGGAAGGGGAAGAAAAATGGCATTTTTAGATGGAGTAAAAGGAAAAATTTCAAAAGCAGGATATTCAACTATGCAAAAAGCAAAGGATTTGTCGGAGATTACGAAACTGAATATGGCGGTTTCTGAATCGGAGACGAAAATCAATGAAATCTACAGTGAAATAGGATATAAAGTTTACTGTGCATATCGGGAAAATCCGCTGGAAGAAGTCAAAGAGGAAATTGGCCAGATCCGGGAGCTGGAAGAGGCTATGGAAGCATGCAAACTGCAGATCCAGGCAATCAATGCAATGAACAGCTGCCCGCGCTGCGGTGCAAAAATCAAACCGGAAATGATGTTCTGCAGCAGCTGTGGAATGAAACTGCAGAGTGAAGAACAGGAAACGGTGGAAGAAGAACAGGAACGGCCGGCTTTTTGCAGTGAATGCGGAGCACCGCTGGAACCGGATATGAAATTCTGTACGGTTTGTGGACATAAAGTTGACGAGTAAAATCGAGAGCGTGTTTGAAAAAGCAAAGCACAGAAGAGAAGATCAAATCAGACAGCAAAAAGATAAATGATCCAAAATAGGGAGGTGGATTTTGGATCATTTATTGCAAAGAAAAAAGATTTGTGGATAAAAAGGGACAGGAGAGGAAAACAAGTATGAAAAAATGCCCGGTATGTGGAAAAGAGTGGTCAGATGCGACAAGATTTTGCGGAAGCTGTGGAGCAAAACTGGAGGATGGAAATATTGTAGTGCCAGATATAGTGCCGGATGATGGGAAAGAGGAGCAGAGAAAAAAAACAGAGCCGGTCAAACCGAGTGTGAAAAAAACGATAGAACCTGTCAGACCGAAAACGGGGGAAACAGCAGAAAATAAAAAGATAGCAGAAGAAAAAGAAGAAGAAAAAAACACAGCTGAACGTAAAAGAGCAGAATACAATAAATCGGACGCCGTGCTGCCGGTAAAACGCAGAAAAAAAGGATGGAAAATTGCGACAGCACTTGGCCTGACTGCAATAGTGGCAGTCGGAGCAGTAGTTTTCTGTGTGAAGTCCGGGGAAAACATGGAACACCCATTTGTAGAATTATATGGGGACAGTTATGAAATTCTCACGAAAGAAAAACTGGGACATACCATAACCATTACAGACAATGGGCTGGACTGGCTGGGCGATGCCGTAATGCAGCTTTCACCGGATCGAAAATATCTCTATTATATGGAAAACTATGATATTTCGACGGGAACGTCCAGACTCTACCGGTGTGAATATCAGAAGTTGTCCAAAAAAGAAGAAAAAAATGAGAAATACAAAACAAAAGTTGCGGCAAATGTCAGAGTTTTTTATCCGCTGGAAGACGGAAAACTCCTTTATATCGACAAGGATTCCGAGCTGTTTTGTTATGACGGGGAAGTATCTGTGAAGATTGCAGATTCACTGCAGGGATATTATCAGCTCAAAGACGGAACGGGACTCGTTTATACGAAGGGAAACGCTGACGAAGGATTTGATGTCTGTGGCGTAAGCTATAACAATCCAACGGAAGAAGTATTTCTGGCGGATGGGATGACCGATGTTATGCTGGCAGATGATCAGGAGCATATTTTGTGCAGACGATATGACGGTCAGTCAGAGGATGATCAGCTTGTTTTTCTAACATCTTTTGAGGAAGAGACAAAAGAGCTGGGAACACCAGTCAGTGATATGTATGCATGGGAAAATGGCGCGGTTTATTACTTTGCTTCCGGCGAGAATACAGAATGTGAACTGGAAGACTTCGTGATTGACAGCAGAGGAAACACGGAACAGTGGCAGGAATTACAAAAAGAAGCGGAATCATATCATCCTGTTCCAACGGAGTGTCAAAGTCTTTATGAATATAAAGATGGTGAAATAAAACAGATTACAGCCAATGACATTAATAATGCCGGACTTTATAGGGGAAATAGCGTACTATACCTGGATGTAAAGAAAATGGAGCCGGTAGATTTAGCAGAAGTGAAGGATGCAGATTATATGATTGACCTTTTAGATCAGAGAATATATGAGCAGGGAATGTATGTTAAACCAACGAGCAGGAAGAATTCCATTCACATCATAGGAGAAGTTGCGAAAAAAATTGAAGACATAGATGAGGAAGGAGAAAACTTCTGGATCTATGCAAACGAAACAGATCTGTTCCTGGAAAGCGGATCTGATTTCTGGCACGCCGCAATCAAAAATGATGAAGTCAGCGATCTGGAAGAGATGCCGGAAGGCTATGTAAAATCTGTTACGCCAACAGAGATTTATTATACAAGCAATTTCTACACGGAAGGGGACAATGCGTACTACGATGTCAACGTGATAGAAAATGGAAAAAGCAGATGCCTTGCAAAAGAAGTGCTGGAAGACTATGTCAAGATTTACGAAGATGGAACAGTCATGGCTTACACGGATCGGAATTCCGATGGAGAATATGAACTTTCCATTTTTGATAAAAAAGGAAATAAGACAAAAATTGCAGATGGAGTCACGAAGGCGATTCGGGAAGAGGATGGAGATATTGTGTATGACAGCCGGCATGATCTGATGCTTTATCAAAAGGAAGAAAGTGAGCGGATTGGAATCGGTATAGTAGATTTCTGGTATGCGGATGAAATGAAAACGGAACAGAATTTCCGGCTGGACTGGTGAGAAGAGATCCCTATTACCTATTGTGGAAAGCAGAGTAGCAGTGTCCTTACAGAGTAAGAGAGTGCAAAAAATCTGGAAAATTATATTAGGACTCTATTCAGAAGTAAAGATACGATGAGAGAAAAAGGAGTAGAGAATATATGAAAAAAGCAGGAAGCCGAATTTTGATCATTACTTTTGGAATTATGGCGGCTATAGCAATTTTATATCCATGGAAGTTTGTTCCGGAATATGGAATACTCCAGATGACGGAATCAGGGGAAAAAGCTGGAAAAACAGCGGAAAGCCAGGAGTCCGATGAGGAATATATGCAGGTGGCAGATCATGCAGTCGAAGCATTATTTACAGGAGATACCGATACGCTTCTGAGCCTGTTGCCGGAGCGGTATTTTGGCCAATATGGGGAAACGTTACAGTGGATCATAGAAAATGCAGTGGAAGAGGAACTTCAGAAACTGCAAGATGAAGTTGGGGATATACAAATTACCCATTGGCCAGTCAGATCAGAAAAACAGTCCGAAGGCAACATGGAAAAAATAAAAAGTCATTATGGAGAAGAAGGAGATACGGTCACCGATGCAAGAAATGTGTTTGTGGAAGTGAGTGCATCCGGCATAGAACCGGAAGAAATGGAGATAGCGGTTGTTGAAATTGACGGAAAATGGTATCTCGACTTTGAGGGTTGGGACGATGGATCGGAAGAAAACTATGACGACGAAGACGACGACGAAGAAGAAGAAGATGATGATACATGGTCGGATGATGAAGATGATATAAGTTCAAATGCGGAGACGTCTCATACATTGGAAAATATGAAATTTTCTGATGCAAGAGAATTTCAGGATGGACTTGCCTTTGTAAGAATTCACGGAAAGGGGGAATCTTACAAAGGCTTTCTGGATAAAAAGGGAAAGTTAAAGTTTTATATACCTTTTGATGAAGATGCAATTGATGCAGATATTTATCGGTACGATGTGAATTTTAATAATGGTTATAACTGGTTCGTCTATGACAATATTTTTTATGTGATTGACACGGATGGAATGATAAAAAGCCAGTATGATGCAGACAAAGTGGCAGATTACGGCGGTGGTTATACCTGGCTGGAGGAGGAAGAAAATGTATCCTGGGATGATGCCGGGTTTTGGAAATATACACTGTATAGTCCGGAAGGGGGTGAAGTGTGTGATTATACAGTCAGCAATCAGGACCTGGAAAATCTGAGCTTTAAAAGATCCTACATGGGTGATGGAAAATTTCTGTATAAAAAAATGGACGGTACGAAAGAAGTCTGTGTTCTGGTTGAGCCGGAACTGGGAAAAGAAACAGAGTTAAACGTTTCGTTTGACAAAGCAGAAGAACATGGAATGCGGGACGGACTTATCATAGAAACGGGCGCAATGGACGATGGATATTGGGCAGGGGATGAAAATCCGTTTCATATTACAGTGATCGGGAATGGAGAAGAAAAAGAAATTGAAATCCCGAGTCAGTATCTTGGCCCGTTTGGCGGATATCCGACTCTGCTCGACTGGACAAAAAAATATGCACTTTTTACGGTAAGACAGGACGACCAGGACATTTATTTTTTGTGTGATCTGGAGACAGGCGATATCAAAAAATATACAGGAAAGTATGCGCCGTATTTTAAATATTATTCCACTACAACAAGCTGCATCGAGGATAATGTTCTTGCACTTTCCATGTATGGGGAAGATAATCAGTTTTATGTCTGCCTGATCAATGCGGATACCATGAAAGAAATTGCCGATCCGATTGCCGGAGAATCTTTTTCCATGGAAGATAAGACATTACTGATCGATCAGAAAGAATTGTATGATTTAAGCGGGAATCTGTTATATACCGTTGAGGATGGAAAAAAAGGAGAACTGGTCAGTGATGGAATCCTGCAGGTAACATACAGCGAGGAAGAAAAAGAGACTGTGGATGGTGAGTCGGAATATGTCGAGGTAGATAAGACAGATTATTACGATCTGAAAGGCAAAAAGTTATTTTCGGAAATGGATACAGCAGATAGCAAAATGGTGCTGGAACCATCCGAAGAAGTATAAAAATAGAGCAGAACAGGAGAATTTTCAGATGAAAACAAAAGCAAAATACGTCATTGTAATTCTGTTTTTATGTACGATACCACTATATTTCTGCAGAATGATCGGCTGGAAAGATGATGCCATCCGGCTTTACGATGTGATTCTCTATGGAATGGAAAGCCAGGAAGGAGACTCTTTTGTCGGAGGGATGATCTGGAAACTGATGCAGGAAAGTGTCTTTGAAAATATCAACGCATGGTTGATTGGAACAGCGGCAGTAACGCTTGTGGGATCAGTTCTGGTTACGCTGTTAAATGGAAAAAAGACCTATGTTCTGGCAATTGTATTATCCATCGTGACAAACGGAGGTCTTGCGTGGTCAATGCAACGACTCAGCTGGGGATGGAAAAACAAGGTTGATTATAACGGCCAGATGACAGGAATGCCGCTTCGCATGGAATTTGTGTGGGTGTGGATAGCACTTCATGTTCTGATTCTTATATTTGCACTGTGGGGAATGGTTTCTAAAGAGAAAAGTGCTTCAAAGAAAAGTATTTCAAGAAAAATTGAGCCGGAAAAAACCGTATCAAAGAACCCGGCAGCTTCGAAGATGCGGTCAGCGTGTCCCTCCTGCGGAAGAATTCCGAAAGAAGGAGAAAAGTTTTGTACGCGCTGCGGATCAAAACTGCAATAAGAGGAGCAGAAAATGAAAAAGGAAATCAAATGTCCCAGGTGCAGACGCAGGATTCAGAAAGAAGATGCCTATTGCCAGTACTGTGGCTGCCATGTGGCGGAAGAAAAAAAGAAGAAGAGAAAAAAGAAAATTCGAAGATTTCTGGTACTTGTCATTGTGATTGTGCTGTTTTTAGGTATCCTGCTTGCCATTGCAGTTGGATCACAGAAGAAGCAAATACAGGGATGGAAAGAAAGACAACTGGAAGAATGGAAACAAAAACAGGAAAAAGTGCAGGCAGATGAAGGTGACCAAAGCCAAAAACAGAACAAGAATCAGAATGGAGAACAGTCGCAGGATAGTCAGGATGTGAAAGAGCCAGGCACAATGAAAAAATGTGCCAATGGGGATACGGTTTATCAGCCGTCGGTAAGTACCGTTTCTTATGATGAAGATACCGGCCTGTTGTACTACGAAAATCTGCTGATTGTTTATCTGATAGAAAACAGCAGCCAGGAAGAGCGGGAAGCACTTGCAGCAAAGGTAGATGGAACGCTGGTTGGAAATATGAGCGGAAGCATGAACGTGATTGAAATCCTGGTGGAGGACACCGCTTATGCGGATCTGGAACAGAAGGCTGAAATTCTGATGGAAGAAGAAAATGTGCTCTACAGTTCGACGGAAATTCCGATGATGATGGAAAATACTGCAGATGAGAATCCATGGGAGGCAGGAGAACAGGATAAAAAGAATAATGACCATAATGAAAGCAAACCAGATGGAAATGACTGGTGGGCAGAGGCAATTGGAGCATTTTCTGCATGGGACTATGTTGATTCCCACGAGCAGGATCTTGCCAATGTGGCGGTCGGCATTATGGATGATGGAGTTGATGCGGAACACGAAGAATTTCAGAAAAACGGCGAAAGTAAAATTCACTGGCTGGAAGATTACAAAGAAAATCTGGCATTTGACCATGGCACACATGTGACGGGATTGATCGGTGCGGAAAATAATCAGGCCGGAATCCGTGGTGTGGCAGATCGGACGGATTTGTATTTTGTGAGCTGGTGGAAAGAAGATCTCTTCAGTACAGGAGAATATGTAAATGTAACAAAACAGATGATTGAAACGATGCTAAGTGAACATACGGCCTGCGTGGTGAATAATTCATGGGCAACTGTGATACAATCCAGAGAGCAGTATTTAAAAGATACGCTAATCGGGGAAAGACCGGTATGGGAAGAAAAAATAGCGGAGTTTCTCATAGAAAAAGGGAAGATTGATCAGAAATATGAGTTGTACGAAAGTTATCAAAAGGAATTAGAAACGAGCGCAAAATGCACTTCCAGTCAGATGATAGTGATGCTTTTTGAATTGCTTTTAAATCAACAGGAAAGATTTTTAATTGTCCAGAGTGCAGGCAATGGGTATGATAACGGTGGTGTGGGATTTGATGTTCAAAAGACAGGAGATTATTGCGGAATTAATGAGGAGGTTTATAACAGACTGGATGGAGAAACGCATAGATTAAGCAGAAGCGGATACTCCTATGAGAAAATTCGAAATCATATCCTGATTGTAGGTGCAGTGCAGGAAACAGAAAAGGGATATCAAATGACAGAATTTTCAAATTATGGTTCCAATATAGATATTGTTGCACCTGGATATGATGTTTACAGCACGATTACAGAAAAAGATGATTCTTATACCGAAGAAAATCCAGGCCATGAAAATCTTAGAACAGTGAAAAACGGGATTAAATATGGAAATCTGCCTGGAACATCCATGGCGGCCCCACTGGTTTCCGGTTCTGCGGCTGTTCTGTGGTCTGTGGCTCCGGAACTTTCGGCGGAGGAGGTAAAAGAGACACTGATCTCCACAGCCGGAACCGCAAGATCAACCTGTCAGGAGGACAAGCGGGAAGAGTATCCGATGCTGAATCTGAAAGCTGCCCTGGAAAAGGTGGAAAAAAAGATGCAACACATGTAATACTGGAAACCTTTTATAATAACGGAGAAAAAACGCATGACCTGTTTGCTTCAGAAGAAAATCGGGATCAGGAGTATGCTGTGATTACCGGATTGGATCAGGATGAAAATGTAGTATGGACCATTGAGACAGAAAAATCTCCGGCAGCGGAGATAACAGCCAATACAGAAATTGGAATTTATGAAGACAGGTATTATTATGCGCATTGTGGAGTTATTTATGCCGTACGCCTCCGGGACGGAAAAGAAATCTGGCACAGTGCATCATCACATGGTTCCATGACAGGAACGGATTTCGGACCGGACGGAACACTTTATTACTGCTCTTTCTATGGACCGGATTTTGGCGCAATTGATAAAGACGGAAATGAATTGTATGAAGTAGAAAGTTTCTATCCGGGATACTATTGGGCATATGAAGTACATTACGAAGGTGATCATGTTGATGTGAAAATGGACGGTACACCGTCCGGAGAAGAAACGGTGATCCGTGTCAATCTTTCTGACTATTCTTATTCTGTGGTACAGGAGTAGAAAACATGATTCCAGGCATAAACCCAAGGATAGACTGAAACATGAGTCTAGGCATAAGCACGGGATAGGACAAAACATAAGATAAAGTATAATGGGATGCCGCAGTTCGGGAAAAAATCCGGATTGCGGCATTTTTTTGCTGTCATGCACACGAACAAAAGATCCAAGGGGAGCTTTTTAGTGAAAAAAGAGTGAATTTGCACACAGGAAGTCCGAAATTTGATATAATATGAGAAATTTGAGGGAGATAAAAATTTTTTAACCGAATCATCGCTAACTACAGATATCCATTCGATGAACAGGAAAGGGACAGGGGACTTTATTTATGAAATTTCGACCATGTATTGATATCCACAATGGAAAAGTAAAACAGATTGTTGGGGGATCCTTAAAAGATCAGGGAAACCAGGCAAATGAAAATTTTGTTTCGGAGCAGGATGCGTCTTACTATGCGCAGTTATATGAAGAAAAAGGGATCACCGGAGGTCATGTGATTCTTCTGAACAAAAAAGATTCCGAATATTATCCGGAAACAAAGCGGCAGGCGCTGCTGGCACTTTCTACGTATCCGGGCGGACTGCAGGTTGGCGGCGGTATCGACGCGGAAAATGCCTGCGAATTTCTGACGGCCGGTGCAAGCCATGTGATCGTGACATCGTATGTGTTCCGGGATGGCCATGTATTCTATGAAAATCTCGAAAAACTGGTAACGACTGTTGGAAAACAGCGGCTGACCATGGACTTAAGCTGCCGGAAACGAAACGGGAAATATTATATTGTAACGGACCGCTGGCAAAAGTTTACAGAGGAAGAAGTAACGGAACCGCTCCTGCATCATCTGACGGAATACTGTGATGAATTTCTGATCCACGCGGTAGATGTCGAAGGAAAAGCATCCGGTATCGAGACAGAACTGGTGGAATTACTTGCGAAAATGAAAGATTTCCCTGTTACATATGCCGGCGGCGTCGGAAACTTTGCGGATCTGGAACTGCTGAAAAAGGTTGGGAACGATCATGTGGATGTGACGATCGGAAGCGCACTGGATCTGTTTGGCGGAAACATGAAATTTGAAGATGTACTGGAAATGTGCAGAAGGTAAGCGGAAACGGACGTTCACCCGCGCCATTCGCAAAACCGCGCTTTCAGCGCTCTCCGCTGCTGCGCAGCTCCCTTTTGCTCATAACCAGGCGCCCCCTTTGTATCTTATTCTCGACAGATTTTCATGCGAGCATGAAATCTGTCAAAAATAAGATACAAGTGAACTGTAACAGAAAAAACTCTAAAATATTCATGAATTTTCTAAATACTATTGCAAATAGAGACAACTATTGCTATAATTAGAGTTACTTACAGGGGAAGTGAAAAACCTGTAAAATTTGAGAGCAAAGGGGTTGGGCATAATGAAAATTACCATCAGCGGAAAAAATATTGACGTGACAGAGGGATTAAAAGCCGCGGTCAATGAAAAACTTGGCAAACTGGAGAAATATTTTACGCCTGACACAAATGTCATTGTAACCTTAAGTGTAGAGAAAGAAAGACAGAAAATTGAGGTTACCATTCCGGTTAAAGGAAACATCATCCGTTCCGAGCAGGTAAGCAACGATATGTACGTATCCATCGATCTGGTAGAGGAAGTCATCGAACGCCAGCTTCGCAAATACAAAAACAAAATTGCCGACAAACAGCAGGAAGCAGGAAACTTCCAGAAAGAATATCTGGAGCATGACTATCTGGAGGACGAAGACATCCAGATCATCCGTACGAAAAAATTCGGCATGAAACCAATGTATCCGGAAGATGCCTGCGTACAGATGGAACTTCTTGGACACACCTTCTTCGTATTCCGCAATGCAGAGACCGACGAAGTAAACGTCGTTTACAAGAGAAAGAACAACACCTACGGTCTGATCGAGCCGGAGTGCTGAAAAGTAAATAAAGAATGAAAGTCACCCTGTTTCCAGCTTAGAAAAGCTGTGAAACAGGGTGATTTTTTCGCGGAAAGGGCCGGAAAGTCCGGGAAAAGCCGTAAAAACAGCGGAAAACCGGGGAACGGCACCAAATGTTTACGAAAAATTCATTGTTATCTTGTGCCAGAAGTGGTAGAATAATACCATATGTTAATATGGCAATTAATAGAGAAAGCAGGAGCAAACATTCTATGAAATTCACAGAAAAACTTTTTGGTACGCACAGTGAGCGCGAGCTGAAACGAATCTATCCAATCGTAGACAAAATCGAAGCTCTCCGCCCGACCATGCAGGCGCTGACCGATGAAGAGCTGCGTGCCAAGACAAAGGAATATAAAGACCGCTACAACGGAGGCGAATCCCTGGATTCCATTCTCCCGGAAGCATTCGCAACCGTCCGCGAGGCAGCAAAACGTTCCCTCGGTATGGAACACCACCGCGTACAGCTGATCGGTGGTATTATCCTCCATCAGGGCCGTATCGCCGAGATGAAAACCGGTGAAGGAAAAACCCTCGTTTCCACCCTTCCGGCTTACCTGAATGCACTGACCGGACGCGGTGTACACATCGTTACCGTCAACGATTACCTGGCAAACCGAGATGCTGAGTGGATGGGCAAAGTCCACAGATTCCTCGGTTTGACCGTCGGTGTCGTTCTGAACGATATGAAGAACGATGAGCGCCGCCAGCAGTATGCATGCGACATCACCTACATCACCAACAACGAACTTGGTTTCGATTACCTGCGTGACAACATGGTGATCTACAAAGAGCAGCTCGTACAGAGAGAGCTTGCTTACTGTATCATCGACGAGGTCGACTCCGTCCTGATCGACGAGGCAAGAACACCTCTGATTATTTCCGGACAGAGCAGCAAATCCACCAAGCTGTACGAGACCGCAGATATTCTGGCACACCAGATGCAGCGCGGCGAGGCAAGCGGCGAGATGACCAAGATGACCGCGATCATGGGCGAGGAGATCGAGGAGACCGGAGACTTCATCGTCAACGAGAAGGACAAATTCGTTACCCTGACCGATGACGGTGTGAAGAAAGTCGAGAACTTCTTCCATATTGAGAACCTCTCCGATCCGGAGAACCTGGAGATCCAGCACAACGTGATCCTGGCGCTGCGTGCCAATTATCTGATGCACCGCGACAAGGACTACGTAGTCAAAGACGACGAGGTTCTGATCGTCGATGAGTTCACCGGCCGTATCATGCCGGGCCGCCGTTATTCCGATGGTCTGCATCAGGCAATCGAGGCAAAAGAGCACGTTAAAGTAAGAAGAGAGAGCAAGACTCTGGCAACCATCACGTTCCAGAACTTCTTTAACAAATACGAGAAAAAAGCCGGCATGACCGGTACTGCCCTCACCGAGGAGCAGGAGTTCCGTGACATCTACGGCATGGACGTTATCGAGATCCCGACCAACCGCCCGGTCATCCGTGTGGATATGGACGATGCCGTATACATGACGAAAAAAGAGAAATTCCACGCAGTCGTAGAGGAAGTCAAAGAGGCACATGCCGTGAACCAGCCGGTTCTGGTTGGTACCATCACCATTGAGACTTCTGAGCTGATCAGCAAAATGCTTCGCCGCGAGGGAATTCCGCATCAGGTCTTAAATGCGAAGTTCCATGAGCTCGAGGCAGAAATCGTAGCGCATGCCGGTGAGGCAGGAGCCGTTACCATCGCGACCAACATGGCCGGCCGTGGTACCGACATCAAACTGACGCCCGAGGTGAAGGCCGCGGGAGGTCTGGCGATCATCGGTACCGAGCGCCACGAGAGCCGCCGCGTCGACCGCCAGTTGCGCGGACGCGCCGGACGCCAGGGAGACCCGGGCGAGAGCCGCTTCTACATCGCCATGACGGACGACATCATGCGCCTCTTCGGCTCCGAGCGCGTCATGGGCATGATGGACACCCTCGGCATGGACGAGGACACCCCGCTCGACCAGAAGATGCTCTCGAACGCCATCGAGCAGGCACAAAAGACCGTCGAGAGCCGGAATTTCCAGACCCGCAAGAACGTCCTCGAATACGACGACGTCATGAACGTCCAGCGCAACGTCATCTACGATGAGCGCCGCAAGGTGCTCGACGGCGAGGACCTCCAGGCCTCCATCCGCAAGATGATAGAGGAGTTCGTGAGCAGCACCGTGGCGGACGGGCTCGGGCATGAACAGCACCCCGACCTCGCCGCCGTGAACGAGGCGCTTGCGCCCTTCGGGAAATTGTTCCTGCGCCCCGGCGACATCCGCATATCTCCCGAGGAACTGGGCGGTCTCAACGCGCAGAAGCTCACGGATATGGTGCTTGAAAAGGCCCTCGCCTTCTACGACGCCAAGGAAAAGGAGCTCGGCCTCATGCCGAACGGTCAGCCCGTCATGCGCGAGCTGGAGCGCGTGGTCATGCTCCGCGTCGTGGACGAGTACTGGATGGAACACCTCGACGCCATGACCGA